>ERZ869909.255-NODE-255-length-75177-cov-31.069507_pt1 | contig 75177 bp, 65 predicted proteins | sample MGYA00520892_ERZ869909 | MGnify/ENA primary metagenome ERZ869909 (study PRJEB32215, sample SAMEA104723947) | bioreactor metagenome | biome: bioreactor; feature: anaerobic bioreactor; material: water | place: China | collected 2015-03-12 ...
AGAATCAACTCCAGAACCAGAAAACTCCCCATTTACACTTGTTAATGTATTTAAATCAATGAGTGTATTATCTCCTTCACAAATTGAAGGTGGAGTCCAACTAGACACACAAACTACTGGAGGGACATTTCGGTCAATTCTACACGTATACCTCCCCATCCACGTAGTATAACCAGCACCAGCTGCAGATGACCCAGATGATCCTCCGACGTTAACAGACGTTACAGGACCATCAGTTTGAATAATCATTGTAATACACTGAATTGGATCACCATCTCTAATAAAAGCAGGATTGACTACTGGATTATTATCCCAACTTCCCCATTCTACTGTGTTTCCATTAATTTGATTGTAATTAATTACTGTACCCGTAGCATTACTTGTAAAAGAAGGAGTTGTTGTTCCAATAACATTCGCCCCGTTTACTACTACGATTACTCCTGTAACCTCAAATGAAGGACTTCCAGGATTGGTTACCCGTTCGCAATACTCGACAGTCACCTCGTAAATCCCATTCCCAATATAATTATTTGAAATAACATTTACGGACATTCCATCACAAGCTAATGATTTAAAGGGTGATATAATAGCGACTATTAATATTAAAATAATTAACTGTTTCATATGAGTAGTGGTTTATACAACAATTATAGTAATCTTCAAATAGACAAAAATTTAGTTAATATAGTTGCATGAAGATTAATTATACTGCTCAAAATTAACACATTTAACAAAATAAATAGAATCTAAAACAAAATTCACAAAATCTATTTATCTTCATCCTCTCAAAATTTAACACATATTAAATACTGATGAATTCCACAGCAAAGTTTATTTCTGAAAACAAAGAGCGATTTTTAAATGAGTTAATTGATTTACTTAAAATTCCATCCATATCTGCTGACCCTGCATATTCAAAAGATATCCATAGCACGGCTGAAGCAATAGCTAAATCACTCACTCAAGCTGGAGCCGAAAATGTAGAAATATGTCAAACAGCTGGCTACCCAATTGTATATGGAGAAAAAATCATCGATAAGTCGTTGCCTACAGTATTGGTTTACGGACACTACGACGTGCAACCAGCGGATCCAATTGAATTGTGGGATTCTCCTCCATTTGAACCCGTAATCAAAAAAACAGCAATTCATCCTGAAGGAGCAATTTTTGCACGTGGAGCATGTGATGACAAAGGTCAAATGTATATGCATGTAAAAGCTTTCGAAGCGATGGTTGCGGCTAATGAATTGCCTTGTAATGTTAAATTTATGATTGAGGGTGAAGAGGAAGTCGGTAGTTCTAATCTTGCGGTATTTGTCAAAAATAATAAAGCAAAATTACACGCCGATGTTATTCTAGTTTCTGACACAGGCATTATTTCCAACGATACACCTTCTATTACAACAGGGTTAAGAGGATTAAGCTATGTAGAAGTAGAAGTAACTGGACCAAATAGGGATTTACATTCTGGATTATATGGAGGGGCTGTAGCAAATCCAATTAACGTATTGTGCGAAATGATTGCTTCATTACATGATGAAAATAACCACATTACGATTCCTGGATTTTATGAAAAAGTGGACGAGCTTTCTCGTGGTGAACGTGAGGAAATGGCGCGCGCTCCATTTAGCCATGAAAAATATTGTGAGGCATTGGATATCGCTGATACGCATGGTGAAAAAGGTTACAGTACATTAGAACGTGCGTCGATTAGACCAACGTTAGATGTGAATGGAATTTGGGGAGGATACACTGGCGAAGGAGCAAAAACAGTTATTGCCTCAAAAGCTTATGCAAAAATTTCGATGCGCTTAGTACCAAGTCAAGTTTCTGGAGAGATTACGCAATTATTTCAAACTCATTTTGAATCAATCGCTCCTAAAAGTGTAACAGTAAAGGTTATCCCTCATCACGGAGGAGAAGCAGCTGTCACACCAATTGACTCTCTCGAATTCCAAGCCGCATCTATGGCAATGGAAAAAGGATTTGGAAAAAAACCAATTCCAATTCGAAGTGGAGGGAGCATTCCAATTGTGGCACTTTTTGAAAAAGAACTTGGTCTAAAAACTATTCTTATGGGATTTGGATTAGATAGTGATGCAATCCATTCGCCCAATGAACACTACGGTTTATTTAATTATTTTAAAGGTATTGAAACAATTCCGTACTTTTTTCATTATTATAGTGAACTAAAGAAATAACAGTATGCGTACAATACATGGTTTGGGAATAATTATTCTAATTGGGATGTTATCCAGTTGTTTTACTTACAAGGACGTCGATTTTAATGGCGTAGAAAACTTTAAACTAGGAAAGATTGAAGAAGGTAATATTAGTTTTGGATTTGATGTAAAATTAGCAAACACCAATAAATACAATATCAAAATCAAACCAACTGACCTTCAGGTGTTTTTAGGAGATAAAGAATTAGGAAAAGCAAGACTGGACAAAAAACTGGTCATTAAAAAAAATAGCACTGCCTCCTACCCTGTTGTTATTCAAGCAAAACTATTAAAAGCTGCTGGAGCGGGATTGGGAACTGCTATCGAATTAGCGACTAAAAAATCTGCCCAAGTTCGCATTAAAGGACCTGTTAAGGGAAGTGTAATGGGGATTACCCGAAAAATGGATATCGATGAAACGCGTTCAATTGACTTAGGAAAGTTTAATTTACCGTTGTTCAATTAATATGCGTGTTACCTTATTAGTGATTGTCCTAACTGCTTTTTTTAGCAGTTGTGTCGTGTTAAATCCCAAAAAACACTATGTAAAAGCACGGCAAAAAGCACCTTACGATGCGATTATAGTACCTGGATTTCCTTACAACGAACTAGATTCAACATGGCATGATGTAATAAAAATTAGACTATTGTGGTCTACTTTTCTTATTCAAAATGGCATGACTACACATGTAATTTACTCTGGCGCTGCGGTTCACTCTCCATATGTAGAAGCAACTTACATGTCATTGTATGGGAAAGCAATGGGGGTTGACGAAAAAATAATGTTATTGGATACTGTCGCCAATCATAGTTCTGAAAATGTGTTCTATTCTTTTTTACTTGCTCGAGAAAATGGACTTACAAAAATTGCACTTGCTACTGATCCCTTTCAATCTGGTATGATGCGACCTGTAAGACGAAAAATGAAGCGAATATTCAAACTGCGTATTGACCAAATTCCAATTGTGTTCGATACAATTCGAGTTTTAGACACACTTTCTCATCCCTCCATAGATGTTTCTCTCGCTTATAAAGAGAACCACACTAATTTAGCGGATAAAGAAAGTTTTTTTAAACGATTAAGTGGTACGTTAGGCATGAAAATCGATTGGAAAAAATACCGCAAAGAAGAACGAAAAAAGCGAAAATACGCTAATTAAAAAACATTAAACCATGTCTCACACATACACAAATGACTTAATTCACGAATCTTCGCCATATCTACTTCAACATGCGCACAATCCAGTAAATTGGGTTCCTTGGTCTGTGAATGCGCTTGAGCAAGCTAAAAAAGAAAATAAACTGGTCTTGGTAAGTGTAGGTTATTCGTCTTGCCACTGGTGTCACGTAATGGAAAAAGAGTCTTTTGAAGACGAAGAAATTGCAAACTACATGAACACACACTTCATCTGTATCAAAGTTGACAGAGAAGAACGTCCTGATGTAGATCAAGTCTATATGAATGCGGTTCAACTTATGACACAACGTGGTGGTTGGCCTCTAAATTGTTTCGCATTAGCCGATGGCAGACCAATATATGGGGGAACATACTTTCCTCCTGACCAATGGATGAATGTTCTTAAAAGCTTGGTGTTTACGCAAAAAAATGACCCCGATAAAATCGAAGAATACGCTAATTCACTCAAAGAAGGCATTGCCCAAAGTGAATTAATTGACACGAAAGTATCGGGTGTGTCATTTGAAGAAGAAAGGCTTCATGAAATGGTTACGCGATGGATCCATCAATTTGATTTAGAAAATGGAGGACCTAACCGAGCTCCAAAATTTCCACTTCCTAATAATTATCAATTTTTACTCCGTTATGCATTAAAATACAATGATGAACGTGTAAAAAAACACGTGTTTCAGACATTAGATAAAATGGCTCAGGGAGGCATCTATGATCAAGTGGGGGGTGGTTTTGCACGTTATGCTGTTGACATGATTTGGAAAGTCCCTCATTTTGAAAAAATGCTTTACGATAATGCACAATTGCTTTCACTTTATGCAGATGCGTATAAAATCACACGAAATGAAGATTATCTTTTTGTTATCAATCAAACAGTAGCATGGTTGAAACGCGAAATGCGAGATGAATCAGGTGCTTTTTATACTGCAATTGATGCAGATAGCGAGGGAATTGAAGGTAAATACTATGTGTGGACATCAGCTGAACTCAAAGCGATACTAGGAACTGATTACAATTGGTTTGCCGAATTGTATGAAATAGACCAAGACGCATTGTGGGAAGAAGATTTGAATATTTTACTGCGTCAACAATCGTATACTGAATATGCTCGTAAACATAGTCTTGAATTTAACGAACTCAATACACGACTAAACAATGTATTTGAAAAAATTCTAGCCGAACGTTTAAATCGAATACCACCCTCAACAGACGATAAATCATTGACATCGTGGAATGCGCTATTAATCGTTGGACTGATAGATGCGTACCAAGCCACATCAATTGAGGAATACTTAAACCTTGCTCTAGAATGTGCCAATTGGATTAAATCCACTCAACTCAACGAAAACCTTGAACTTTGGCACACTTATAAAAATGGAAAATCGACAATAAATGGGTTTTTAGAAGATTATGCCTGTGTAATAAGTGCTTGGGTAGCGCTATATTGCGTTACGTTTAATGAAAATTGGATAATGGATGCGCAGCAACTGATGCATATAACCATATCAAAATTTGAAGACGATCAATCAGGCATGTTTTATTTCACAGAAAAAAATTCTGAATTAATTGTTAGAAAAATGGAAATCAATGACAATGTCATTCCATCAACCAATTCAATCATGGCCAATAACTTATTTCAGTTAGGAAAGTATTTTGCTACAGACAACTGGATTCAAAAAGCACAACAGATGCTCGCCAATGTATATAACGGAATAGAAGCTTACGGTTCAGGATACAGCAATTGGGCTTGGCTATTAATGAATATTACAAGTCCTTTTTACGAAACCATTATTGGTGGAAAAAACTGGAAAAAAAGTTTAATCGAATGGAATTCACATTACATTCCAGAATCTATTATTGCGGGAGGTGAAGCTCATTCTAAATTGGAAATAACACAAGGCAAATTGAACAACACTGAAAACCTATGGTATGTGTGTGAAAATAAAACGTGTAAAGCACCAGTAAATTCATTTGAAATAGCATATCGATTGATCAAATCCGCTCAATAATTTATTATTAGATTTGAACATTATAACACAAAAACTTTAATGAGATTTCAATCCACAACTAGTAGGCGTATAAATTATCTAAAGTACATGATAGCATTAATTGTGTATATTTTTCAAAGCCCTCTATCTGCGCAATTACTCAATAACAGTATCGGAGAAGCATTCACTGATGAACCATTCTTCAATATTGAGAATGTAAGAGCCAATAAAATCAAACGTATTACCGGACATTACTCTACCAAAAAAATCAACGACCAAATTCGTCCAAGCTCATTAATATATGTCTATGAATTTGACCGTCTAGGGAGATTAACTCAAAAGTATGAAACGGTTAATGCAAATGGTGGAATTGACACCATAGTAACGCACTACGAGTATAATGCAAACGGTTTCTTACACATAAAAAGAAGAACCGATAAGTCTGGATTTTACGCCTATGTATACGAGTATGATGAATCAGGGAGAGTGGTGCGAGAAGAATTTAGAAAAGACTTGAACAAATCGGGGAGTAAAGTAAATTTTATTGAAGATAAAGCATTTTTAATTACTTTCGAAACATCCAGCTATGACAATTATCCGCTACAAGAAAAACGGATTTATTTCAATAGTTATGGTAAACCTTTTCAAGAGAAATTTGCCTATTACAATGAAGATGGCTATTTAATTGAAGAAAATGAAAAGTTAAAAGTCACCTCAGGTCAAAAGAAAACATTCTATACATATAACGAAAAGGGATTGCTCAGTTCTGTCGAAATACAGTCGAGTATTATGGGTAATTCAACCATTAAAAATAAATTTGAATACGACTCCCATTCCAATTTAATTTCGAAAGAAATTTATCGAAATGATGAATATACGACAGAAATACAAGTTGTATACAACGAAAAAACGGGACTGATTAGTGCAATATTGACAAGACAAGTAAGTACCAATTTCATCACAATTTTACGTATGGATGAGTATGAATTTTATGATTAAACTTGATCTTTACAATGCTAAATTTAAGACAAGGAAAAAACCGAGCAGGGAAAAAAACACCCAAAATGAGAAATAATTAGGTTGATCTTTGGTAAGTTTAAAGTATCCCCAATTTACACCTAACGCTATTCCAAACCAACAAATGAAATTGAATACAGGTATTGCATTTCCTTCCCAATGCCAATAATCCATTAAGTGAGCAATAGGTTCAATCAAAAAATCAATCCCAACCATTAAAAACGCAGATAAGACTACTCTCCAATATTTATTTTTGAGAATAATTCTACTCATTTCACATGAAATAGCAGACAGTATCGCCCAATTTACTCCTATAATAACAGGAACTTCCCATATCTTGGGACCTAAATTGTCTCCGTAAGCATAATCGCCAAAAAGAATATTAGTATGCACCCCTATCCACTCTGCAATTATACCTACAGAAAATGCTATTCCCATAGCAAAAAGTGTATCACGGGTTAACTTGTAAAAGGATAATAGAAGCAGTATAAATGTGACAAAAAGGTGATAAAACGTCAATCCTAAAAAGGAATCTCTATAAGGTGATAAAATGCCAAGTAACCCAACTAAATAGGTAATTAAGAGTATTACAACTATTAATCTAAGTTTATTTCGATAAATTATTTCTATCATCTCTGTGAAGTTAAGTCTTTTTGAAACAACAAAAGCGCAATTTTGTTCAAAATAAAAAAGTCCCCAACGTAATGAAGGGGACTTTCACTATAATGAATAGAAAATTATTTCTTTTCTGCTTCAGCTTCGTCAGCAGCTTTTTTCTTAGCTCCACGAGCCATTTTAACTGAAACAACTACTGCATTTGCAGGATCAAGTAATTCTACACCTGGTAATACAACAGATTTTACACGAATTGCATCTCCAATTTCCAAATTAGAAATATCCAATGTAATATCTTCTGGCAAATCTTTTGGCAATCCAACTAATTTTAGCTTACGGAAAACTTGTTGTAATTTACCTCCTGAAATAACACCTGGAGACACACCTTTAATACGAACAGGAAGACTTACCTTCACTTTCTTCGCATCATTTAACTCTAAGAAATCCATGTGTGTAACCTTATCTGTCAAAGGATTTTGTTGAATCTCTTGAATGATTGCACGCGCTTTTTTCCCATCAATGTCAAGCTCCACCACATTTACGTCTGGAGTAAACACTAACTTACTTACTTTAACTGCGTCAGCTGAAAAGTGAGTTTGCTCACCTGATCCATATAATACACAAGGAACACGCCCTGCGTCACGGATTGCCTTAGCATCTTTTTTCCCTACGTTCTCTCGAAGAGAACCGCTCAACGATACTACTTTCATTTGTTTATGATTTAAGATATAATAAAATGTGAACTAATGGATTGGTTGTTTACCAATCTTCTAATAACATCAGAGAATAAATCAGCTGTAGATAGCACTCTGATTTTATCACTTTTCTGTTTCAACGGTATCGTGTCTGTAACGATTAACTCCGTTAAACTTGATTCATTGATCCGGTCATAAGCTGGACCTGATAATACCGCATGCGTACAAAATGCACGAACACTCAAAGCACCTCGACTCATAAATAAGTCTGCTGCTTTTGTCAACGTTCCTGCTGTATCACACATATCATCTATCAAGATGACGTCTTTACCCTCTACATCACCAATCACAGTCATTTCTGCGACTTCATTGGCTTTCTTACGCTGCTTATGACACAATGCTAAACCTGTATCCAGTTTTTTAGCGTATGAATTAGCACGTTTTGCACCACCCGCATCAGGAGCAGCCATAATAAGATTGCCCGTATTGAGTTTTTGAATTTCTTCGTAAAACAGTGTAGAAGCATATAAATGATCTACAGGTACTTCGAAAAAACCTTGTATTTGATCCGCATGTAAATCCATAGTCATTATACGATTTACACCTGCAGCCATCAACATATTTGCAACAAGTTTTGCTCCAATTGCTACTCTTGGTTTATCTTTTCTGTCTTGACGTGCGAATCCAAAATAAGGTATTACAGCAATTATTTTTCGAGCAGAAGCTCTCTTTGCTGCATCTATCATCAATAAAAGTTCAAATAAATTTTCTGTGGGAGGCATAGTAGATTGTACAATAAATACATCTTGACCTCTTACTGTTTCTTCAAAAGAAGGTTGAAATTCTCCATCAGAAAAATCAGTAACCAATACATTTCCCAACGAAACGCCATAAGATTCTGCAATCTTTTCAGCAATTACTTTGGATGCACGCCCAGTAAATATTTTAACTCCTATTGACACGTTTCTAATTTTTTAGAGGGGACAAAGTTACATTATTTTCGTTAGAAATCTGATATAAAGCGAAAAAATGATTTAATTTTTAATATACAGTTTTTCAATCTTCGGGATTGGTCCTGCACATTTTACTTGATGGCACGCAATGCACAATTCAACAGCTTCATTAAATAAATTTTTCGCTTGACTGGGATTGTCATAAATCTTTCGTTGTGATTCTAAAAAAGACGTTGCGTGCGAGTTAAAAAAGTCATCCATTGCCTTATTATCAGTCATAGAAGCCACTAATATTTGCTCAAAACTTTCTGGAAAATCTCCCAAATCTTCACCCGCATTAATTTTATCTTTTAACTGCAAATTAATATGATGCATTTGACGCATCAACGAGGCCATTTCGGAAGTTTTGTACATTTCAAACTCCTTTTTAACTTTTACCTCTTCTGCTGGAGATTGGCTACAAGACCACAAAATAAGGAGTAGGAAAACGCCTGTAATCAGCTTCATTATTCTTCAATTAACACACCATTCGCAAGAAACGAATATGTAATTTCAGGTTCATCAATAGCATCAATTTCTTCCTGCGACAATCCTTCATCTTCTGCATAATGCTTTAACTCGTCTACCGAAATGATTGATAAAAATGCCTTCCCATTAATCACTGCATTTGATTCTGCTGCGTTAAATGGCATGAAAAAACCATAATCTTTAAACCGAACAAATGCCACTTCATCGTCTGTTAAATCAACATTCATCCAACACCCTTTCTTTTGACACACATTGTAAATTGTTGCACTAAATTTAACTTCAACGGTGTCACCTTCTTGAAGTGTTTGGTATTTTTCATACATCTGTTGAGCAGTAAGCGCACCATCAGGAGAAATAGAATCGCCAAAAACAGCATAAGAAACTTCGGGCTCCACCACAACAGGCTCATTCGTGCAAGCTGTCGCAACAAGTGCTGATACAATAAGTGTATTGATAATTTTCATTTTAAAATGTTCTAATTTTATTACTAAATGGTAATTACTTCAATTAATTACGCTGCAAATCTAAGGATTAATGAAAAGGCGAACAAGAAAGTAAGATAATTTAGAAAGAATATAACCTTGAATGAGAAAGCAAATACAACTAACGATTTTACTAAATTCAAAAAAAGCGCCACTTTGAGTGACGCTTTTAACAGTTATTTAATTCGTTTCATTACAATTTTCTTGCAACTTCAACTTCTTCAAACGCTTCTATGATATCACCTTCTTGAATATCGTTGTATTTGTCAATATTCAAACCACATTCATATCCATGTTTTACTTCTTTTACATCATCTTTAAAACGTTTCAATGAACCGAGTGTACCTGTATGTTGAACAATTCCATCACGAATTACACGTACTTTAGAGTTACGTTTAATAATTCCTTCCACCACGAAACATCCAGCAATTGTACCAACTTTAGTAATTTTAAACGTTTCACGTACTTCGGCTGAACCAACAATTTTTTCTTCAATTTCTGGAGAAAGCATTCCTTCCATCGCTGCTTTGATTTCATCAATAGCTTTGTAGATTACCGAATACATTCGAATATCTATTTGCTCTGATTCTGCTAATTTTCTAGCTGCCATTGACGGACGTACTTGGAATGCGACAATAATCGCATCAGAAGCCGAAGCCAAGTTCACATCGTTCTCGGTAATTGCACCTACTCCTTTGTGAACAATGTTAACTTGAATTTGATCAGTAGATAATTTCAATAACGAATCTGAAAGTGCTTCAATTGATCCATCCACGTCACCTTTGATAATTAAGTTCAATTCCTTGAAATCACCAATTGCCAAACGTCGACCAATCTCATCCAACGTAATATGTTTTTGCGTACGAAGACCCTGCTCACGATAAAGTTGTTCACGTTTAGTAGCGATCGTTCTAGCTTCTTTTTCGTCTGCCATCACGTGGAACTTATCTCCCGCACTAGGTGCTCCGTTAATACCCAATATGGATACGGGTACTGCAGGACCTGCTTCTTTCAATGGTTTTCCATGTTCGTTATGCATCGCACGAACACGACCAGCATAACGACCAGCTAAAATAACATCACCTACTTTAAGCGTACCTGCTTCGACAAGCATATTGGTTACATAACCGCGACCTTTATCAAGAGACGATTCAATAACAGTACCTACAGCACGTTTGTTTGGGTTAGCTTTTAAGTCCAATAATTCTGCTTCCAACAAGACTTTTTCAAGAAGCTCTTCAATATTAATACCTTGTTTCGCAGAAATTTCTTGACATTGGTATTTACCTCCCCACTCTTCCACAAGAATATTCATTTGTGAAAGTTGTTCACGAATTTTATCTGGATTTGCAGTTGGCTTATCTACCTTGTTGATTGCAAAAATCATCGGTACGCCTGCTGCTTGAGCATGTGAAATCGCTTCTTTTGTTTGAGGCATCACATCATCATCTGCTGCGACAATAATGATGGCAATATCAGTAACTTGAGCACCACGAGCACGCATCGCTGTAAAGGCTTCGTGACCTGGTGTATCAAGGAATGTAATCTTCTTTCCACTTTCTAAGGTTACAGAATATGCACCAATGTGCTGCGTAATTCCCCCTGCTTCACCAGCAATAACATCGGCGTTACGGATTCTATCCAATAACGATGTTTTACCGTGGTCAACGTGCCCCATTACAGTCACGATTGGTGAACGAGGTAATAAGTCCTCTTCTTTATCTTCTTCTGTAGCAATAGCTTCTTGCACCTCAGCACTAACAAATTCGACTTCAAAACCAAACTCATCAGCTACAATAGAAATTGTTTCAGCATCTAAACGTTGATTAATCGATACAAATATGCCCAACGACATACAAGCCGATATAACCTGAGTAGGTTGCACATCCATCATAGAAGCTAATTCAGAAACAGTTACAAACTCAGTCAGTTTTACTATTCCTGACTCAAGCTCTGCTTCCATCGCTTCACGTTCACGCTTTTGAGCGCGTTCGTCTCGCTTAGAGCGTCTGATTTTAGATGCTTTTGACTTTCCAGTTCCAGATAATCGAGCTAATGTATCCTTAATTTCCTTTTGAATATCTTCTTGTGAAACTTGAGGTTTAACCACCATTTTCTTTTGGACGGTTTTCCCTTTTCCTCCACCTTGCTGTCCCCCTGATTGGTTAGCACCGGTATTAGGAGGCGTTCCGCTTCGATCAACGTTTACCTTTTTGATGCGCTTTCTTTTCTTTTTGTCCGCATCTTTATCCTTGTTAAAGTCAACTTTAACTTTAGGACGATCAACAGGTAAATCGATTTTCCCAACAACAGTAGGTCCTGAAAGCTTGTCTGTTTTCGCTTTGATTAATTCAACTTTAACAGGTTCTTTAGGAGCTTCTTCTTGTTTAGGAGGAGTTTCTTTTTTCGGTTCTTCAGCTTTAACCTCTTGCTTTTTAGGAGCAGGAGCTTCTTCTTTTTTCTCTGGTTTTTTCTTTTTATCAGGTCTTGTTTTGGAATTTATTTTATCCAAATCAATTTTACCAACTACAGATACACGAACTTCACCCTCCGCTTTTGGTTTTTCCTCAACCACTACTTCCTCAACTGATTCCTCGACTGGAGCAGCAGGAGGAATTGGCTCTACTTCTTCCTCTTTAACAGGAGTTGGTTTCGATTCAACCAATGACGTTTTTAACGACTCTAAACTAATATCTTCTTCATCTTCAAAATCATCTTCATCCGATGGTTGAGATTCTTTATTGTCGCGAATAGAAATCGTTTCTTTTTTTTCTTTAACTAAAGATGCTTGCTTTGATTTCTCTTTTACAGATTGATCTGCGGCAAATTGGTTGGACAACAATTCGTAAGCATTTTCATCAATTTTTGTGTTAGGGTTAGAATCAATATTCACTCCTTTACTTGATAAAAATTCAACAATTGTTGTTATACCAACGTTTAGCTCTTTCGCTACTTTACTTAATCTTAATACTTTTCCGGCCATAAAAACGTCCTTCACTAATTTTTTGTGTATCCACTTAGGTTTTACTTGTTAAAGGTAGTTGGGTTGAGTCAATTATTCAAATTCTGAACGAAGAATTCTTATAACTTCTTTAACTGTTTCTTCCTCTAAGTCTGTTCTATTAACCAATTCCGAGACTTCTAATTCAAGTACAGATTTTGCCGAATCACAGCCAATAGCTTTCAATTCGTCCAAAATCCAGCTATCAATTTCGTCTGCAAATTCTTCTAAATCAACATCCTCTACATCTTCTGCTCCCTCTCGGTAAACATCGATTTCATATCCAGTTAACTTACCAGCTAACTTAATATTATGACCTCCTCTACCAATTGCCAAAGACACCTGATCTGGTTTTAAATATACGTTTGCACGTGCTTCCTCTTCGAGTAATTCAACTGAAGAAATTTTCGCAGGCGAAAGCGCTCGTTGAATGAATAAAATAGGATTGTTCGTATAATTAATTACATCAATATTCTCATTTCGTAATTCACGAACAATACCATGAATACGAGCTCCTTTCATTCCGACACAAGCTCCAACAGGATCTATTCGATCATCGTATGACTCAACTGCTACTTTTGCTCTTTCACCTGGTTCACGTACAATTTTCTTGATGGTAATTAATCCGTCAAATACTTCTGGTACTTCCAATTCGAATAAGCGCTCAAGGAATTCAGGAGCTGTTCTTGAAAGAATAATAACAGGGCTGCTGTTACGCATATCCACCTTTGCTACAACTGCACGAACAGTTTCGCCTTTCTTAAAGAAATCGGAAGGTATTTGCTCTGATTTAGGGAGAATAAGTTCATTTCCTTCATCATCTAACACAAGTACTTCTTTTTTCCAAACTTGGTATACTTCACCAGTAACAATCTCGCCAATACGCTCTTTGTATTTCGCGTAGATATGGTCTTTTTCTAACTCAAGAATACGTGAAATCAAATTTTGACGCAACGACAAAATGTTACGTCTTCCAAAGTCTAAGAATTTTAACTCTTCCGTTACTTCTTCTCCTACTTCAAAATCAGGTTCGATTTTGATTGCATCAGAATAAGCAATTTCGGTGTTAGGATCTTCTACTTCACCATCAGGAACAATTTCTCTGTTCATCCATATCTCTAAATCGCCTTTATCAATATTGATAATGACGTCGATATGATCGTCTGTTCCATACTTTTTGCGTAACATCGAGCGGAAAACATCTTCCAACACGTTCATCATAGTTACACGGTCAATACTTTTGAATTCTTTGAATTCCGAAAATGATTCGATCAAATTTAAGCTATCCATCGCTTAATTATTTAAATGAAATAACAACTTTTGCTTCCTTTATTTGAGCATATTTCAATGGAATATCTTCCACAATCAGCTCTTTTTTCTTTTTTCCTTCAATTTTTTCCTTTCGGCTAATTTGAAGCACTATTCCTTCTTCATCAGCAGCCGTAAGCAAACCCTCAATTTTATCATCTGATTCCGTTTTCACTTTCAATTCACGTCCAATATTTTTGGGATACTGTCTCGTAACTCGAAGAGGTTTATCCAAACCAGCAGATGACACAGACAACTCAAAATCTTGCTCCTCACGGTCAAGGTTATGTTCAATGTTTCTAGAAACGCGAACACAATCATTAATTGAAACGCTTCCGATTTCGGAATCGATTTCCAATGAGATTACATTGGCTTCGCTAATGTGCAAGTCCACAATAAACAAACCCTTGTCTATTTCGGCTATACGCTCCTCAGCTAACTCTATTATATGTGCTCTGTCTAACATTTAGTCAATAAAAGAGGGGACTTTCGTCCCCTCATTCGTATCAAATCCTTAAATTGATGCCACAAATATAGTTATTTTATTGAAACCTACAAAGATTCTCCGTTAAAATTATTATTAATCAAAATGTCCAATCTATTTTACACACGTGATAGAGTAGAATTTCTATGGGTTTTTTTCACCCTTATTTGTGCGTAATTTCAAACAACACTGGTCGTGATGGAGAAGCATCATTATCAAAAGGGGCAACTTGGAGATTCAGTAAATATTGACCATCCTTGACCTCATTGGGTACATAAACAAGCTCTGTAATGGTGGCTTCCATTCGCGGATTGGTTGGGTATTGCCAAAAACGATGATGAAAATCAAGTACACCACCGTCTTCTTCTCTATCTACACTTGGCAAATCAACCAAAATATGTTTAACCCCTGACTGAACAAGATAGTCAGCAATTTCAGCTTCAAAGTAAGGAGGATTTGTCCCCGAATACGTTTTCGAAAGTTTTTCTGCTAAATTAGGAAGCGTTCTAATAATTAATGCATCTGTATTAAAAGGAGCTAACTGGAGCACCTGTTCCAGCGTGACTACTTTATCCAATTTGCCATCACTATTTTGAACGCTTTTCGGCTCTATCGAAATCAACGTTGCCTCAAACCAATACTCTCTTAAGTAGGTATTCACACTAAAATGCTCTCTACTGATGTGGCCAACACATTCAGTATGGGTCCCATGACCATGAGGATTAAAAAAAATATTCCGAAAATTAACTGCACCTCCTTCGGCGACAGAACCGATGAATCCATTTGCACGAACAGGTTCAAAAACAGGAGTATCGACATACCAAGCTTTAGGGTTTTGTTCATGATTTGATAACTCAATAGCAATGTCAATTCCTTTACTTGTATCAATGTATGTTTCTTCGTTAAGATATAACCGCATTTTAGTGTATTTGTAGGTAAAAATAGTAATTCCTAGTGAAATGAAAATGATTCAACAAAACCCTTAAACCACAATGTCGATTCTGTAGGATATATATATCCTCCGTATTTCACCTAAAACGGGTAAATTATTGGAATAAGAAACGTCGCTAATATCCAAAACAAAATATTAATTAATGTCCCAACCTTCACAAAATCCATAAAACGGTACTGACCTGCGCTGTATACCATTGTGTTCGCGTGATACCCCATGGGTGTCATAAAACTAGCTGATGCAGCAAAAGTGACTGCCATCAAAAAAGGCATGGGATTTACCCCAAGCGTTTGGGCGGTTACAATGGCGATAGGCGCCAATAAAGCAGCTGATGCGTGATTAGACATAAACTCTGTCAAAACAGAGGTAATCAAATACAACCCTGAAAGAATTGCAACAGGCCCCCAACTTCCAAGCTTAGCGATTAACGAATCAGCAATTAGTAAATCCAGGCCTGTATTCGACATGGCTGTTCCTAAAGCCAATGCGCCAGCAAGAAGCATAATCACCTTCCAACCTATTGATTCGTATGCTTCCTTCATGGAAATGACGTTCAATAAACACAACAGCGTAACGCCCAAAATGGCTGCAACCATTATATCGAATATTCCTAACGTAGCGGTTATTACAACGGCCAACAACACACTTAATACGATATAAAATTTGCGTTGATCAAAATGAATTAAATTCTCTTCGGAAAGAATAGCAATAGGAGACTCTTGCTCAAATTCCATCTTTTTCAAATCATCTAAATAACGTGTTCGAACTTCAAACAAAATTAAATCCCCTGATTTTAATTTATAGTCATACAAACTTTCGTGTTGAATGTCTTCGCGATGTTGGATAGCCAAAGGCACAGCCCTGAAACGTCGCTTAAAATCGGTTTGACGCAATGTTTTTCCTTCTAATGAAGAATTGGAAGTCACCACAATTTCAACCAAACTCGTTTCTTTCGACTTTAACTTGTTACCTCCAATTTTCAGGAGATTATCACTCAAAACCTGCCCTTTATCTTTTAATTCTTTAATTTTGCTCCCTTCGCATTTCACCTTAAGTACATCATTGGCTCTTAAAACAAATTCATCTTGGGGCAATGGATAGTATTCTCCATTTCGAGTCACAGCAATAATATCCATCCCCAACTCGGTTACAAGTGCCGAAGCCGAAATTGGTTTATTGATTGAGCTAGCATTATCAAGTAATTGTATTTCCGCCAGGTAATCTCGAATCCCATACTTCAACTCAACCGAACTATTTTTATGTTGTCTGTTTGGGAGCAATTTAATTCCCACAATAATCATGTAAAGAATACCAACAACTAACAAAATTAAACCAAATGGAGTCATGGAAAACATAGAGATTTCTCCAACCCCATGAGATTCCGCAATTCCACTAACTAAAATATTTGTGGATGTGCCTATCAGCGTACAAGTCCCTCCGAAAATGGAAGCAAAAGACAAAGGAATTAATATTTTCTGTGGACTATGCCCAGCTGAGTGCGCAATTTGTATTACAATGGGGATAAACACAGCTACTACTGGGGTGTTATTGATAAACGCTGAAATAAAGGCAATCAATATCATCATCAAAATGATCGATAAATTAAAATTATACCTAAAACTTTTAGCTAGTTTATGTGCGAGATACTGCAAGGAACCCGTTTTAAGTAAAGCAGCACTTAAAATGAACATAAATGCCACCGTAATCGTTGCCTTATTGCTAAAACCCTCAATGCCTTGTTCAGGTGTTATTACTCCTGTAATGATAAGTGTAATGATGATAGAAAGAGCAACAAGGTCAATACTTATCACTTCAATTGCAAACAAGACAATTGATATCAAGATGACAATTAATGTAATAACTATTCCAGAAGTGAACATATAATCTAAGATTAGCGCACAAAAGTAATAAAAAACTACTAACAAGGTAGATTATGTATATTATGTAGCTGTTTTTAACAAAAACTATAAATACATGTGTTTACTTCACACTTGATTCAACCAAGAATAAAATAATATAGGAAAGCAAAAAACAAGGTAAAAATCCACCATTGAAAAAAGTAATTATTTACAATGGTGGAAAAATGGTGTGATATCCCTAATACAACGCTTCTTTAAGAGCTGTGCGGTAGTCTTTAATTTCTTCGCGATTAATCTTATGATCGTAATCCTTCAACAGCGTTAAGAAATATACAAGATTTTCAGTATCGGAAATTTCCAATGGATATTCTCCACCATCCTCATCCTCCTCGTACTGCGCTTCTACATCATACGCATTGTTCTCAAGTAAGTACTCATAAGTTAAGCGAATAGCTTTTGTAACCAATGGATCTTCTTCCTTTAAAGCATACTCACGTAACTCTTTTAATAAAGGTACAAGCTTCTCAACTTTCAAACCTTCTTTTTCGACAATCTTGATGATGTCGTCTATCATTTTGTTTGCTGCTGCAATTTTCATTATAAAGAATTTGACACAAAAATAGAAAGAACATTATACTGAGGAAATAATACAGTGATTAATTTTAGAAAATAAATTGTAAATGACTCATATATGTCATTTATGAGGTTAATGAAAGTGATTTTTATCATATTCTCCATTTACTCCAAATGGATTGTTATTTTTGTAAGCAAAGAAATAAGGTTTGGGCGTAATCATTTTAAAAGGGATAATGACAGGTTTGATACTAAGTATCATGCTTGGTCCTGCGTTTTTTCTTCTATTAGAAACAAGCTTAAAAAAAGGAATTAGGGCTGCCATATCATTGGATTTAGGTGTGCTAGCTTCCGACATATTATATATTGGATTAGCATATATCTTTTACAACGAAGTCAGTTCATTAACTGAAAGTAAAAATCAAGGTTGGATTCAAGTCGCAGGGGGTGTAATTCTAATCGCATACGGTATCATTACCGCACTAAAAAAGTCATCTGGAGATGTGAGAGCGGATTTTATACAAAAAGTTCACAACCCTAGAGATTACTGGATTTTATTTTTAAAAGGGTTTTTCTTGAACATCGTCAATCCAATGGTTATTTTTTATTGGTTTGGTGTAATTACATTAGCTGCGGCTAAAATTGAGCGAGATGGATCAGCAGTTTTAATCTATATCATCATTATTTTAACTACTTTTTTCACCATAGACTTATTAAAGATTATTGGAGCCAAAAAACTAAGACCCTTTATAACCCCCTATTTGTTGAAAAAACTAAACTTATTTACGGGCTTTGTTTTAGTTATCTTCGGCGTAGTGTTAATTATTCGTGGAATACTGTAACATTATCGCTGTATTCAATTATTATCTTTGTAAAAATCATATACCATGCGCATTGTTTTAATAGTATGCTCGTTCATTATTATTCATAATTCGTTTTCCCAACTTATTCAAAAAGAAAACCTTTCTAAACCCGTTAGTACGTATTGGGATTTTAACAAAACCACTCTACAAAGTAAAGGTTCATACTATGTTGATGGATCTGGTATTACAGGTATGAAACATGGAAAATGGATGTATTATTCAAAATCTAACGAAAAAGAAGAAGAACAAAACTATTTCAGAGGGAGATTACATGGCTTAGTTATGCTTTATTATCCTGGAGGAAAACCTAAACAAGAAGGATATTTCAAACTTGGCTTACAAGATAGTATTTATAGAGTTTGGTATGAAAGCGGACATCTTAAAGAAGAAGGATTTTTTAGCCACGACAAACCATCAGGTAAGTGGTCATACTTTTACCCCAATGGCCTGTTAATGATGGAAGAAGAAATTGTTGATCAAACTAATTTTTTAATTTCCTTTTACCTTGAAGATTCAACTCAAATTGCAAAAAATGGAACTGGTGAAACAAAACTTTTCTATTCATTAGGAAAAATAAAAGAACGGTATTCATATAAAGATGGACTGAAAGATGGTTCCTTTGAGGAATACCATTTACTAGGCCACAAAGAAGTTGAGGGATTTTATAAAGCGGGAGAAAAAGAAGGCGCGTGGACTCATCGTTTTTATACTGGTACAATCGAAAAAGAACTCAATTACCACAAAGGGAAATTGCATGGTGCTTATGTCAATTACTACGACAATGGTAAAATACGTGTAAAAGGCACTTACGACAATGGGTTAAAAACTGGACAGTGGACTTGGTATACCAATCAAGGGATCGTAGATATGACGGGGCACTTCAAAGATGATTTACAAGATGGTGAATGGCGTTATAATTACCCTACGGGAGAGCTGTCCTATATTGCACAATATAAAGACGGTCTAATGCACGGAGAATGGAATTATTTTTACAAAGATGGTTCAAAGTTTAGAACAGGAAATTTTGATAGTGACTTGAAAGATGGTGTTTGGTCAACGTGGTACGAAAATGGTCAGCTCCTCATGACTGGAGTTTATCAAAAAGGGAAAGAGGAAGGAGAATGGATTAACTATTGGAGTGATGGAAAAATCAAAAATATTGGCAATTTTAAAAAGGGGGAACTTAATGGCGCTTGGGAGTCATACTATCCAAATGGAAAACCGAACATAAAAGGTTATTACAAAAATGGTCACAAAACTGGCGAATGGATTGATTATTTTGAAAATGGCAAACCAAAAGACATAGGCAACTACAAGGTAACCTCTAGAAAATCCAAAGTCAACAAAGACCGTGAAATATTTGAAAGTCAACGACACGGAAAATGGCAATACTTCTCCTCAAAAGACTTTCAATTAACAGAAGAAGGGGAATATAAAAATGGTCAAAAACACGGTCAATGGATAGCATATCATAAAGGAGGGCGAGTACCTGCAGTAACATCTGAATATAAAAATGGGAAATTAGACGGTGTGATGCGTGAGTACGAATGGAAAGGTAAAGTACTCATTTCTGAAACCGAATTTAAAGATGGGCTGAAGCATGGTAAAATGACAGTCTATGACCGAAAAGGAAAGAAAATTATTGAAAAACAATTTGAATATGGTCAAGAGGTAATCCAAAATCAACAGCAACCAGGATATTTTAGCCCAAAAAAATAACGTTAGACCAACATTTAACCTGAGTTCGATTATTCTCACTAACATCGAATACGTAGCTTCTTAGTGAGTCATTTAAAGAGCCCATTAGTTTTTCAGTAACAAGAAAGAAAATATACTCCACAAAAAAAGCGACCTAAATTAGGTCGCTTTTTACTTATTTTGATAAATCTATTATCTAGCTCCAATTCGAACTTGCATTCTGTAATCTTTTACATCAGCATATTTAATTAACCCTTGAAGTGCATTACGTGATGCAGATGAGAAAAGACGCGTTGTCAATTCTTTTTTCAAATCTGTGAAATCAGAAGTTGCCATCGGTGCAATTGTTTCCACAATTTTAACTACGTATACCCCTTGTTTTCCAGCAATTGGCTTTGTAATTTGACCATCTTTCAAACCAGAAAATAATGCTCCAGCTACTTTAGGTTCATTACCACTATTGCCTATATTACCCGAAGCAAACGTTACCTCACCGTTTTGAATTGGCAAATCAAATTTAGAAACGATTTTACTTAAATCATTAAGCCCTTCCATTTCTTTAATATAACGTTCTGCTATGATTTCATTTTTCGCATCTGTTTCCATCAACTGACGAGCGTCTTCCATGTCAGGAGCACCATCTTCTTTGATTTTCTTTAATTGTACTATAACAAAGCGATTTCCATCTTTAATTGGCTCACTAATATCAAAATGCTTTGCATTTTTTGAAAAACCAAAACGCAAAATTTGATTTTGAGCTACAGGTGAGAAACCTGATAGTGAAGGATTTTCAAGAAACACCGTTACAGGTCTTACGTATAAGCTACTATCTTCAGCAACTTTTTCAAATTCCTCAGGATTTTCATCCGCTAATGACCAAAAATCTTTAGCATATTGCTCATACTCAATTATAGTTGCTTCGGATGGTTTTGAATTAATCGCCACAACAGCTAACTTAGGAAGTTTAGCTTCACGTCGTCCTAAAACCTCCACAATATGAATACCATAAGTGGTCTTCACACTTCCCAACTTATTCAATGGTGCGTTGAATGAGTAGTCATTAAATTCAGGAACCATTTGTCCCTCTTGAAACCACTTATACTCACCATTGTTTTCAATTGAACCTGGATCTTCAGAAACTTCTTTTACTAGCTCGACAAAATTGTTTTTAGCTTTAATTACTTGAATTAAGCTGTCTGCTTTTGCCTGCGCTTCTTCAAATGAAACACCATTATTTCCCGCAGTAATCAGGATATGTCTCACCCATGCTTGCTTCTCATTTTCAAAACCAATAACCTTAGCTATTTCAACTCTTTCACCATTTACGTAAGGTCCTACTACATTTCCTACTTCCGCATTCTGAAATTGTTGATCCATAAACTCTGGATACGTACCAGGTTGTCCAGGCATCATTCCTGAACGATATGTTTGGTTTCTGTCAAAACGTTTGTCTTCAGAGTTTATCATGACAAACAATGAATCTTGCTCTGACAATTCAAATGGTGATTTCAACGCAGTTAAACGCTCTCTTTCACGTTCTTTATCCTCACGTGTTGGTTTAATGTCAATTGTAACATATTGTAAAATTCGAGCAGCTTTTTGCTTGTATTTCGGTTTATTCTTATTTGCTTCGTAGAATGATTTAAACTGTTCATCCGTCAATACCATTTCAGCAGTTTCTTGGTTATAATAAGGTCTCAACACATACGAAATATTTTTCACCTCATTTTTAGCTAAGTAATCTTCTTTAGCTTCCAACGTTGTAACAAAATTTCCACGTTCAATCAATGTTACATACTTATTCGCTCTTCGTTGATTCGCCACTTCTTCACGAAGATTTGACCAAAACTCAGCATAACTAAAATAAGTTGGTTGCCCATATTCATCAACTCCGTTCTGAACTTGTTCCCCCGCTTCTGCCTTTCTAACAAAATCTTCTAGAATATTTTTATCTACGCCATTCCCTAAAGAATCTGGAAAATATTGTGCGATCATCGGATTAGGCTCTACACCATCTGTACCGAAAATAAATGCATCGATTTCGTCCTCACTCACTTCAATTCCAAGTGCTTTAAACTCTTTTTCTAAAAGCGCTTGACGCACGTATTCATTCCACGCTTTATCTTCCGCATTTTTAGCATCTTGATCGGTGAACTCTCTACCTTGTTGTGCAATTTGTTGACGTTCACTGTTTGTAAACATTTCAATCAAATTGGTGAGTTTCATTTCATCAATCGGTTCTCCATAAACCTCACCACGTGGGTTAGATTCTGTGAATGAACGACCAAGCGTGCTTACAAACTCACTTAAAATGAAGAGCAGTAAAGCTCCGCCTAATACACCAATGAGAAGTCCTGACCTCTCACGAATTTTTCCAATTGTTATCATTTTCTAAACTACTTTAGGGGTGCGAATATAAGAGTTGAAATTCAAATTTAAAAGTGTTTTGTAAGGTTTAATTATTTATCACCCTAACTTGCACTAAATCAACACGCCTATCAGAAACCTCAACCACTTCAATTTCAAAGCCTTCAACCTTAAAGCTAGTTCCTTTTTCAGGGATGCTTTCCAGGTAATACAACACCAAACCTCCCAATGTGTCAAAATCTTCTAATTCTGGGAGCTCTAAGTGGTAAGTTTCATTCAGATAATCGATTTCTTGTCGGGCACTAAACAGGTATGTGGACTCATCAATTTTTTCTTCAACAAGTTCTTCATAGTCGTGCTCATCTTCAATTTCCCCAAATATTTCCTCTATCAAATCTTCGATGGTAATCAATCCCGAAGTGCCGCCAAATTCATCTACCACAATAGCGATGTTGCCCGATTGTCTTGCAAACAACTCAAGAAGTTCCTTTCCTGGCATCGCCTCTGGAACAACAGGAATCGGTAATAAAATTTGTTTAATCGCTTTGGGTTTTTTAAACAACTCGAACGAGTGAACATAACCAATGACATTGTCTATTCCGTCTCTATAAATCAATATTTTTGAAAGACCCGATTCAACAAACTTTTTACGCAACACTTCAATATCTTCATCTAAGTCCATTGCGATGATCTCAGTTCGTGGTATCATACAGTCTCGTGCCTTAATTTTTGAAAAATCAAGTGCATTTTGAAGAATTTGCATTTCATTTGTCAACTCAGATTCTTCTTTCATACGTTCATTCATGTCTCGAACAAAGTAATCTAAATCGACCTTTGAGAAAACGCGCTCAGTCTGCTTGGTATCCATACCAAAAAGACGCAAGAAAACATTTGAAAACATCAAGGTAAACGAAGTAGGAATATAAAGTATCCAATAAATGACAACGAGTGGCACAGCTGTATAGCTCAAAATACGGTTAGGGTTGATTTGGAAAAACGCTTTTGGTAAAAATTCAGCCGTTACCAAAATAATCAAGGTCGATAATAATGTTTGCGTAACCAATACAAATGCTTCATTGGGGTATATTCCATGAATTGTAGGTTCAAGTAAAAAGCCCATACATAAACCATAGATTACGAGTGAAGCATTGTTTCCAAGCAACATAGCGGAGATAAAACTCTCTGGTCGTTTGACGAATCGAGAAAGTATTTTACCAGACAACGATCCTGATGAACGGTCAATTTCAATTTTCAAGCGATTGGCTGTAATAAAAGCGATTTCAGTTCCTGAGAAGAAAGCTGATGCCCCTAAAGACAATACAATTAACAGTATCAGAATGGATGAATCCATGTTACATTAAATCTTGACCTATGTCTTTGCGAAAATACGCCCCTTCAAAGTCTATTTTATTCACATTATCGAATGCTTTATCCAATGCAATTTCAATATTCTTGCCCATTGCTGTCACAGCTAACACACGTCCACCATCAGACATAACCACTGGTCCGTCATACGAAGTTCCTGCGTGAAACACCTGACAGTTTGAAACTTCATTCAACCCATAAATTGTTTTACCTTTTTCATATGCTTCAGGATATCCTCCAGAAACCATCATTACTGTTGTGGCAACACGTGGATCAAACTCAATATCACGCTCAGAAAGCGTTCCACTGGCAACACCTTCAAACAAATCAAGAATATCTGACTTAATTCGAGGCAACACTACTTCCGTTTCGGGGTCACCCATACGGCAATTGTATTCAATCACATAAGGCTCTCCCTTAACAGCCATCAACCCAATAAAAATGAACCCTTTATAACTTATATCTTCTTGTTGCAACCCTTTAATTGTAGGGATAACAATTTGATTTTCGACACGGTCCATAAATTCTTTTGTCGCAAAAGGCACTGGAGAAACAGCTCCCATTCCACCTGTATTCAATCCTTTATCTCCCTCTCCTATGCGCTTGTAATCTTTGGCTTCTGGTAAAATTTTATAGGAAATCCCATCTGTTAGCACAAATACAGACAATTCAATTCCTTTTAAAAATTCTTCAATCACCACGCGTGAACTGGCATCACCAAATTTGGCATCAACCAACATGTGATTCAATTCTTTCTTAGCCTCGCTTAAATCGTCAAGGATTAATACTCCTTTTCCTGCGGCTAAACCGTCTGCTTTTAATACATAAGGAGGTTTTAATTTGTCTAAAAACTGGTATCCCGCTTCAATAGTATCCTTTGTGAACGTTTTATATTTTGCTGTAGGAATATTATATTTTTCCATGAACACTTTAGAAAAGTCTTTACTACCTTCTAATTGCGCCCCTTTTTGATCTGGACCAATAACTGGAATATGTTTAATTGCGGCATCTTTTTCAAAAAAGTCACGAATTCCTTTTACCAATGGATCTTCTGGTCCCACTACAACCATTGTAATGTCCTTTTCTAGAACAAATCGTTTGATTGCTTCAAAATCATCTGCTTTAATCGACACATTGGTTCCATGCAAACGTGTTCCAGCATTACCAGGAGCGATAAATAATTCCTCTAAATGCGAACTTTGTGCTATCTTCCAACTAAATGCGTGCTCGCGACCTCCAGAACCTAATAGTAATACTCTCATTTTAATTTTATGGAATTCATATTTTTTTCAAAAATAACAATTGTTTGGGTACAAATATCCACTACATAAAATCTATTCTTACACATGTTTTACACAACATTTGTAAATACTAGTCTCATTTGGATTTGACTTCCTAAACTTAACAAAATGTTTAGCGAATAAATACCCCTTTTTCATCAATCAATGGAACCTTTACGAAATTTGATTCTTGAATAGTTTCGGGTAAAAAAATGTATTTCTTATCATACATAACATCACCTATCCAGAAGCTTACCCAATATTCGTTATTTAACCCAAATAAGTCTTCCATTATAGGTTCAATTTTTCGAAATGATTTTGGTTTCACCTCATCTAAAAAATGACGTAATACCGATGTCTCAATTAATTCATCTGACACAGCAGAACGCCCATATCCCCTACAAGCAACCAAACATCCTCTTAGTAAATCATCACGTTCATTAATCAAATACACATAATGCTGTGGCTGTCCTTCTTCATTTGTATCAAGCACTACAGCTACACCAACAGCATCTGCTGGATTACTTTTTAGTGATTCTTTCATCTGTGTTTCTACGTTTCGATTTTAGAATTTACGAAGATACACATTTTAGTCAATTAGTGTGTTTGACTCAACTTTAAAGCCATCCGAAGATAGACAAACAAATCAGGTGGGTGTCCTACTTGGGGTCGAATGATGTTGGGAAATTCATCCACATTATCTGGAGTAGTATCGTAATCTGGTGTCCTTGCATGACCGGTTCGAACAATGGTAAGGTTTTTAGAAGGAATTACGGCAATATACTGACCTTGTATTCCTCGAGCATACTTTACGGTGTCTTCTTCAGTGGGGACTAACCACCAATGCAATCCATAACGTTGATTAGGGTTTTCTGACAACGTTTTAATTGGAGCAGGAGTAAACGTTTCTTGCATGTACCAAGTTGGAATAATTTGTTCTCCGCCCCAGTTACCCTGTTGGTTAATGAGTAACCCAATTTTAGCAAAATCACGTGTGGTGGCATATAGGCAACAGTAACCTTTTTCAACACCTCCTTCTTTGTCTAAACTCCAGTAAGCATCTGATTCGGTTCCAATTTTTGACCAAATTTTAGACTCAAAATAACTACTAAGTGTTTCACTTGTGGCTGTTTCTAATATCATAGTAAGCAATTGTGTACTACTGCTGATGTACTGAAAATATTCACCTGGCTTACGAATAGGTTTTTGCTGTACTACTTTTGCATTCAAAGATTTGCCATAATAAGCTTCTGCGTTATCCGAAAAAGGATTTCCGCCACTTTCATGCCAGTCTAAACCAGGGCTCATGGTTAATAAATGTCGAATTGTAATGGGCTTTAACTCGTCTGTATTAAACTCCGGAATATAACGTGATGCTGACTCGTCTAAGCTTCCGATATAACCTTCATCAATTGCAATACCAATAAGTAAACCAACCATTGATTTTGCAGTTGAAAAAGTATTGGACACTGTATTAACGGTATGATTATCCCAATACTTTTCAAACAAAATCGTATCGTTGCGCATGACAAGGAAAGAAGTTGTTTTCCAATCAGCTAAAAACTGCTCATCATCAGCAGATAGTTGATAGTTTAGCTCAGATTCTGTTAATGTATAACTGGATACATCGTGTTGAATTGTTCGGTATGGAAATAAATCTAAATCATAAATCCCTGGACCTTTTTGCCCAATTAAATATGTTTTTGAAAGCGCCGTATAAAAATACCATTTGCCCGTCATTGCGAGATAGATGTTTAATCCTACAATGGCAACTAACAATACCATTATAAAGCGTCGTAACCATTTCATCATCTTTAAGTGGTTTTTGTTTTCTATTTAATTAATAAAAGAATATGAGTGAAGTTAGTGATTATATTCAAATTCAAATTGTGCAGCCAACTTTTCGCGCAATATTATTTTCACTTCATCCATATCAACTTTTTGACCTAGTTCACGTTGGAGTGAAGTTACAGATTTATCTTCAATACCACAAGGAACAATATGATTAAAATAGGATAAGTCGGTATTCACATTGAATCCTATTCCATGCATAGTAACCCAACGAGAGGATTTTACGCCCATTGCACAAATTTTTCGAGCAGTCGGTTTATCCCCATCAATCCACACCCCTGTCATTCCATCCACTCGAGTACCTTTTAATCCATAGTATGCCAAAACTTGGATAACAGCTTCCTCTAACAACCTTAAATATTTGTGTATATCGGTAAAAAAATGGTCTAAATCAATTATTGGATAGGCTACTAATTGTCCTGGCCCATGATATGTAATGTCCCCTCCCCTGTTTATCTTATAAAATCGCGCCTTGATTTCAGCTAATTTAACTTCTGTCAATAACAAATGTGAAATGTCACCGCTTTTTCCAAGTGTATAGACGTGAGGATGTTCTACAAAAAGTAGGTAATTGTCTGTCGATACGTCACTTGCCCCATTGCGGATTTCGATTTTTCTATCAATGGTCGCTTTAAATAGTTTTTCTTGGTAATCCCAACAGACTTGGTAGTCCATTATACCTAAATCTTGAAAAATGACTTTTTTGTTCATTAAAATTTATCCAATTCACCCTTAAGATAATCAATTACTGGAATTGCAATTGGATCAACGGCATACAATTCAGATAAATACCATGATGTCCAATCAATTAAATGGATAAAGTACATGGATTCTTCTACTCTAGTAGTTCCTTTTGCATTCAAAAATAGTGTGCTTACACCTCTTTCCTCCACAACTTCTTTGGATATATTTAAGCGAAATGCATTACGTTCATACATGTCTCCGTTTACCAAAAATAGTGGGGCAAAATTCGAATTTCCGCCAGTCCAACCTACAAGCTCGTTGTGGTTCATTTCTGGAATAACATGATGCCAACATAGCACTTTAGCATTTTCATTCAATTGCTGGCGAGCACGTACAGCAATTCCTTCAAACAAAGTAGTGGCATATATTACAGGAATTTTACCCTTCAGAAAAGCAGCAGTTTGTTTGGCAGCAGCATGAATTTCCGATGTATTTTTTTGAATTAATTCAACTGATTGAGCTAATTGAGCGGAATAACGAATGGTAACCAATTCCAGTTTTTCAAAAATAGAAACCAATTGCACCAATGAAAAAGCCAGTGCAGAACGAGGTGGATTACCTCCCGGAACGATAATGGCATCAAATCCTTTTTCTTTAGCAAGCGTCTCCAACTTCCCCCCTGAACAAATCGCAACAACATGCGCATTTTTGTTCAATCCGTCTTCCACAGCAGATAAAGTCTCTTCTGTATTTCCTGAATAAGACGAAGCAATCACCAGGGTATGCTCATTGACAAAATAAGGTAAGGTATAATCATTCACCAATGTAAAAGGAGTACTTAAATCTTCGTATACCCACTGGCTTACAATTTTTCCACCAATTCCAGAACCTCCCATTCCACACACCACGACGTTACGGATTTCATGTGTTGGAGAACTTAGCTTAACAGCTCCAGCAATAGCTAATGCATCTTTAATGTTTTGAGGAAAATCCTTAATTAATTTATCCATCGTAGTCTCGTTCATAGGGTCAAAGATATTAAGCTTTTATCTGTTTTTAGTGTGTTGAACGGAAAAAATAAAGTTTTCGTTTCAGAAAAACAAAAAAAAGAATTCCACAAGCTATTGCGATGACAGCAAATTGCGTAATTTTGCACCCTATGAAGAATATACGTAACTTCTGCATCATTGCACACATAGACCATGGAAAGAGTACCTTGGCTGATAGATTGTTGCAAACAACAGGAACGATCTCTGATCGAGATATGAAAGCGCAGGCCCTTGATGATATGGATTTGGAGCGCGAGCGTGGAATTACGATCAAGAGTCATGCAATTCAAATGAATTATCATTATGAGGGTGAAGATTATGTGTTGAACCTAATTGACACTCCCGGACACGTCGATTTCTCGTACGAGGTTTCGCGTTCGATTGCGGCTTGCGAAGGTGCGTTATTGATTGTGGATGCAGCGCAAGGAATTGAAGCACAAACCATTTCCAATCTATATTTAGCGTTAGAACACGATTTGGAAATTATTCCAATTCTTAATAAAATGGACTTACCTGGTGCCATGCCAGAGGAAGTTACGGATCAAATAGTTGAACTAATTGGTTGTAGCGCAGACGATGTGATTCCTGCTTCTGGGAAAACCGGTTTGGGCGTAGATAAAATATTGGATGCGATTATCAAACGCATTCCAGCTCCTAAAGGAGACCCGAAGGCGCCACTTCAAGCCATGATCTTTGACTCGGTATTTAACCCGTTTAGAGGTGTAATTGCGTATTACCGCATCATGAATGGTACGTTGCGCAAAGGTGAAAAAGTGAAATTTGTCAATACAGGCCGCACCTATAATGCAGATGATGTTGGTGTATTAAAAATGGATTTACTCCCTAAAAAGGAAGTTTGTGCTGGAGATGTGGGCTATATTATTTCTGGGATTAAACAAGCAAATGAAGTAAAAGTAGGAGATACCATCACAACAGTTGAAAACCCATGTACAGAAAGTGTTAAAGGATTTGAGGATGTGAAACCAATGGTCTTTGCTGGAATTTATCCAGTTGATACAGAGGATTACGAAGAATTGCGTTATTCCATGGAAAAGTTGCAGTTAAACGATTCGTCCTTAGTTTTTGAGCCTGAGTCTTCTGCCGCACTTGGTTTTGGTTTCCGTTGTGGATTCTTAGGGATGCTGCATTTGGAGATTATTCAAGAACGCTTGGAGCGTGAGTTTAGAATGACTGTGATTACAACCGTTCCTAACGTATCTTACTACGCGTATACCCGCAAAAATCCAGAAGAGAAAATGATTGTCAACAATCCTTCTGAATTACCAGAGCCTTCTACTCTAGAACATGTGGAAGAACCGTTTATTAAAGCACAGGTAATTACAAAATCCGAATACATTGGTTCAATCATGACCTTGTGTATTGAAAAAAGAGGAGAATTACAAAATCAAGTGTATTTGACGCAAGATAGAGTAGAGTTGACATTCGAAATGCCATTGGCAGAGATTGTATTTGACTTTTATGACCGTTTAAAAACTGTTTCAAAAGGATATGCATCCTTCGATTATTTCCCAATTGGTTACAAAAAGTCGGACTTAATTAAAATGGATGTTTTACTAAATGGAGAGCAAGTAGACGCACTATCAGCTTTAGTACACAGAAGTAATGCATTCAGTTTAGGTAAACGAATTTGTGTTAAATTGAAAGAATTAATTCCAAGACAACAATTTGAGATTCCAATACAAGCTGCGATTGGTGCAAAAGTAATTGCACGTGAAACAATCAAAGCTCTTCGAAAAGATGTTACGGCAAAATGTTACGGGGGTGATATTTCACGTAAACGTAAATTGTTAGAAAAGCAGAAAGAAGGTAAAAAACGTATGCGTCAAGTCGGAAAAGTGGAAGTTCCACAAGAGGCTTTCTTGGCAGTTTTAAAACTGAATGACTAATGAAAATTTTTCATAACCCGCGGTGTTCGAAAAGTAGACAAACGTTACAATTAATCGAAGAATCAGGCAAGAAAGTTGAGGTCATCGAATACTTGACAAACAGTCCGAGCAAAGAAGAATTAGCTTCTATTATCGAGCTTTTGGAAATAAAGCCAGAAGAATTAGTGCGCAAGGGGGAAGACATCTACAAACAAAACTTCAAAGGAAAGACCTTATCAGATGACGAATGGATTGATGCCATGTTGCATTACCCTAAACTCATCGAACGTCCCATTGTGATTGACGGAGAAAAAGCCGTGATTGGACGCCCACCAGAGAAGGTGATGGATTTGCTATAGATAAATACGCATTATTTTTTTAACCATTAAGAAGTGAAGAGTAGTTAAGACCCAAAACACTTAATGTCTCTTAATGCCTTAATGGTTTTCACATCGCTAATACGCAGTATTTTTAACCATTAAGAAGTTAAGAGTAGTTAAGACCCAAAAACACTTAATGTACCTTAATGCCTTAATGGTTTTCACATCGCTACTACGCAGTATTTTTAACCATTAAGAAGTTAAGTTAACCATTAAGAAGTTAAGAGTAGTAAGACCCAAAACACTTAATGTTCCTTAATCTTAATGGTTTCAAAGTGCAGCACGCCTTTAACCTATGGCAACCTTTAAAGATGAATTGGGCAACACTACCATTGAAAATTCAAAATATATTCGTTCAACTCATCGATAGAGGATTCAAAGTAGAAAGCACTGTTGAGCAAGAAATAATTAGAAATAAAAGAATTTTCATTTCAGAACGAAGATATGTGATTTTTACGTTCCAAGTCATTCAAATTGAAGAATTAGAACAGCGAAATACTTATTCCTAAGCTAAAGGGATTCAGCTTCGTACTTCCTGAATTGTTGAACAAGTCGGAAAAGAAATATGCCCCATAGATTGACCAATTTCGAATTCCAATTCGTACTGTTGCTCCATATCTGAAACGTGCAATATCAGGATGATTAAACTCTTTATACAAATTGGAACCCTCTTTCCATCGATCAAAAGAACTTATACGCACACCCGCTTTAAACCCAAGATGAAACTTAAAGTGTTTATAACCTGGCGAGCGAAACCTAAATTCAACAGGAATTTCTAAATAATTCGCTACAAATTTATTCATCCTCCTTGAAGGATCAGTATCTAGAAGAGGTTCCAGCGTCGTTGTGCCCAATGAATCATTTATTCGAAGAACGCCATTGTGCATTAGATTAACATGTGAGTAACTTATTCCTATTCCTAAAGAAGAAGTACTTTTCCGATTGAAAGGCACATCAAACATCAAGTTCATATTGTAGCCTATAGAATACCAATTGGTAGAAGTCCCATTTTTATTCCCTACCCAGTCGTTATAGCAGATATCAATAATAAATCGGTCATACTTTTCACCTTCTTTACCATAGCGAGGTTCAAAACCTGTAAAGCGCCACATAAAACCAGGAGTGTATCGCGTCTGTGTGTCCTGTTTTTTGAGCGTGTCCTGAGCTTGTGACCAATCACACCTCATAAAGGGCAAGCCTAGAATTAGTATATAAAAAAATAGCCTCATCAATTTTGTGTCTTTTTCTCCCACTCCCAAGCATGTTTTACTGCATCAGAAACGGAATATGTTGCTTTCCAGTTTAACGTGTGTAATGCCTTATCTGCCTTTGCATAGATTTCTGGCACATCTCCTTCTCTTCTTGGAGCAAATTTCCAATTCAAACTCACACCCGTTTCACGTTCAAAAATACGAATAATTTCAAGTACAGATGTTCCTTTTCCTGTACCAATATTAATTGCTTCAATACATGAATCGGGAGAAGCGGATAATAATGTCAAAGCGGATACATGTGCATCAGCCACATCGCATACGTGAATGTAATCTCTAACACACGTCCCATCTATTGTATCGTAATCATTTCCAAAAACAGACAGTTCAGCTCGAATACCTAATGCCGTTTGGGTAATGTACGGCAACAAATTATTAGGAATTCCTTGGGGACGTTCACCTATTAAAGCAGATGGATGTGCACCTATTGGGTTAAAATAACGCAATAATACTACCCGCATTTTTTTCCCATGGCGCACCATGTTATCGAGCATTTGTTCACCAACTAACTTAGTAAATCCATAGGGAGATTCAGGAGATTTCAACGGTGAATTTTCATCTACATACACATTGTCTGGATTACCGTATACCGTGCAAGAAGATGAAAAAACCAAGTGTTTCACATCATGCCTTTCCATCGCAGCAAGAAGCACCATCAATCCATTAAGGTTGTTATCAAAATATTTCAGTGGATTTTGAACAGACTCTCCAACCGCTTTATCAGCTGCAAAATGAATAACTGCGTCAATCTTATATTTCGAAAAAATAAGATCGTAAACAGCAGCATCTCTACAATCTCCCGTAACCGAAATAATTTTCTGTTGTGTAATCTCTTCTAATGAATCAATTACAGAAGGGCGACTATTACTGAAATTATCCAGCACAATTGGATTAAACCCATGTTGAATTAATTCTACAACGGTATGTGAACCTATATAACCTGCTCCACCAGTTACGAGAATATTTTTTGTCATTGCAGAATCATTAATCTTCTTCAAAGGTAAAAAATCCGACTAACTTTGTATCTAAATGGATAAAAACGAAGACATAAAATTTAATCTAAATCAGTTTCGTCGTCACCACGTGAGTTATGTTTATTTGATTCGTATTGCAATTTACATCCTTCTATTTGTAATCATCACGTACTTAATTCGGTGGAAGCTAAGTGAACTTGATGTTCATAAGCATTTACCTGAAGACGTTGAAATCGAACTAGTAGAATGATTAATTCTTTACAAATTTTTTCACCAAATGATTTGTTTCCCCGATCATTTCTACAAAATATACCCCACGTGCATAATTTGACACATCCAGTTGAGTAGAATTTCCACCTGACACCATACCAAAATCATGCACATGTACCAAATTTCCCGTCATGTCACGAATGACTAATTGTATATCTTCGTGTGACGCTGAAACAATCATGTTTAATTCTTCAGTTGCTGGGTTGGGGTAAAACGCAAATTCTGCCAATTGTTGATTTGCTATACTTACTTCATCTGGGTTAACTCGCAATCTTACAATAGGTGCTTTTCGATCGAAAAACCCACGACCATTCAGATCTGCATCAATTCCTTGTCTATTATTAAAAAGAATATCCCCTTGACGCATAAAATACGCTTCAGGTTCTGCACCAACTCCCCAACCATAATGACCAACCATAAAAAGGTATAACTCATTCGAATTGACAGGATATCCACCTTCAAATCCTATCGTTTTAATATTTCCTAAATCTTCAAGTGCCACAGATGATTCGTAAATCCCATCGTAAACCCATTCTCCTCCTCCAGAAATATTAACATGTCCCACAATCGTATAGACACTTTCACCCACTATCGAAGGATTATTCGCGATTTCTACTTCAATAGCAGATACGACATCACTTTGTTTGAAATAAAATAAGTTCCCGAACATTGCATCCCTTGATTTTTCTTGCTCATCAATTGTTGGCCAATGCGATATTGGTTCCTTTGTTCCTTTAGCATAATCAACGGCAAAAGTGTATGGTGTAATTTCATAAAAGTCGTCAATGAAAAGATTATTCAATGGGTCGTCGTCTGTTTCATTTGAAATTGCAGTGATTTCGATTGAATAAGACCCAATGCTAGTTGGTGTGTAATTTGTTTCCCATAAAATTGTGTCTTGATCCGTGTTGTCAAATGTTAAATTTGCAGTAGCATTTCCTGAAGAAACTACTGCGTTCGAACCATCTTTAATTTCATACGAGAATCCCACCCCAGTTTGTTGGATGTGCCCGATGTTTTTTACAATTGCACCAATGATTAATGGCTTAGAATGCGCTAAGGGAACACTTGAATAAGTTAATCCCTCATCGTAATTACGGTACACACTCACAACTGTTAAATCGCTTTCTAATAATTCACTAATTTTTACATTGTCGATTTGCCATCCATAATCCCAATTTCCAACCCATCGAAAACGCAATTGAACAGTACTTAAGTTTGCTCCTACAGCATCGGTAATGTCCCATGTAATATGTTCAGGATTTGGTCTTGCTTCTCGACCTACACCAATATTAATCTCTTTTTCAGTCCAATCTGTTCCATTTGTAGACACTCCGATAAAGCATTGGTCATTTTCCCATTCTGGAAAAAACTGGTCAAACTCCATTTGGATGTAATCTCCAACTGTAACTCCTTCAAGTGCTAAATCAATAACGGGAGAAGTCAACGTCGCAGCTTCCGCATTTCCTGCTTGTCCATCTGCATCAGAATCAACTAAAATCCATTGTGTGGGGGTTTCAGTTTCAAGAGGTGGAATTTGATACGTATTTGTGGGAGAGTTTTGGTGTCCTGAGTTCGTTAACTTAAAACCGACATTACCCGTTTGTATAGCTGCTACCCATCCATTTAAACCCGAATCAAAATCTTCCGAATAATACACTTCTAACACCCTGTTTTTTGAGTTATTAGTAGCTGAATTAGATACCGTTGTGATCGGTGCATCTTTTACCTTTGAAGCAAAACGATATGGTTGAAGGTATTGCGTGTTTTGTCCCCACAAAGCGACAGATATAAATAGGGATACCCCACATAGCATTACTAAGTTTTTCATCATTCTATTTTTTTAAATTCGTCGTTTATAATTGATATTAAAAAGGAATACAGTTATTTTCCCAACAGTTTCTCACGACTACTTATTAAATTTCATATAAATCTACAAATAAATAGTGGCTTTATAGCATCTATAAAAAAATAACCTCAGAACGTTTTCTGAGGTTATTGGTAATTCGATTATTCTGTGGCTTCTAAGTGAGCATAACTTTCAATAGACGGACACGCACATACTAAATTTCTATCCCCGTATGCATTGTCTACACGCCTTACTGGCACCCAATATTTCCAATCCATCAAATAGGGTAATGGATACGCTGCCTCTTTTGGTGTATACGGATAAGTCCATTCTTTATTGATGATACAATCTGCATTGTGCGGTGCATTTTTCAATAGATTGTTTGCTTTATCGTATTTACCATTTTCAATGTCGCGAATTTCTTCACGAATTTTTATCATGGCATCACAAAAACGATCTAATTCGTCTTTATCTTCACTTTCCGTTGGCTCAACCATTAATGTCCCTGCGACAGGGAAAGAAACAGTTGGTGCATGGAAGCCAAAATCAATCAAGCGTTTTGCGATATCTGCAACCTCTATATCAGCTGTTTTTTTGAAATCACGGCAGTCCAAAATCATTTCGTGCGCAACAGTATTGTTTTTCCCTGCGTACAACACGTCATAATGACCTTGTAAACGAGCTTTGATGTAATTGGCATTCAAAATGGCATTTTCCGTTGCCTTTCTTAAACCAACACTACCTAGCATTTTGATATATCCGTACGAAATAAGTAAAATGAGCGCACTACCCCATGGCGCCGCAGATATTGCATGAATTCCTTGTTCTCCACCTGATTTCACCATCACACTTCCTGGTAAAAAAGGTGCCAAGTGAGCAGCAACGCCAATTGGTCCCATTCCAGGTCCTCCTCCTCCATGAGGAATAGCAAATGTTTTATGCAGATTAAGGTGACACACATCCGCACCAATGTTGCCAGGGTTAGTTAAGCCTACCTGTGCATTCATATTTGCACCATCCATGTATACTTGACCTCCATTTTCGTGGATAAGTGAAGTAATCTCTCGAATTCCCTCTTCAAATACACCGTGCGTAGAGGGGTAAGTCACCATAAGTGCACCTAAATTCTCTTTATACTGTGTCGCTTTGGCACGTAAGTCTTCAATATCGATGTTACCATTTTCATCACACGCAGTTACCACTACTTGAAAACCGGCCATAACAGCTGAAGCAGGATTTGTACCGTGTGCAGAAGACGGAATTAAACAAATGTTTCGATTAAAATGTCCTCGGGATTCGTGATAAGCTTTAATAACCATCAATCCAGCAAATTCTCCTTGAGCACCAGAGTTAGGTTGCAATGAAACAGCTGAAAATCCAGTTGCCTCACACAAGTCAATTTCGAGTTGGCGCAACATCTCATGGTATCCTTCAACTTGATTAAGTGGCGCAAAAGGATGTAAATTGCTAAATGAAGGCCACGTTATCGGCATCAACTCAGATGCTGCATTTAGCTTCATTGTACACGAACCTAACGGAATCATACTGTGTACCAACGACAAGTCTTTGTTCTCCAATTTCTTCAGATAACGCATCATTTTAGACTCCGAATGGTATGTATTGAATACTTCATGAGTTAGCGTTGGTTCTGTGCGTAAAAACGATGACGATAGCGAAGAAGTATAGCTTACCTCAAGATTATCATTCACCTTGGTACGCGCTAATTCTGCAAACACATAAAGCAATTTCAGTATATCAGCTTCAGTAGTTGGCTCGCCTATACTTAAGGTTAATTGTTTATCACTAGCAAGGTAACGGAAATTCATTCGATTTGCTTCTGCTATCCCCTTAAGTTCTTCTGTAGAAAGCCCTGAGGGCAATTCAATCCATAGCGTATCAAAGTAATTTTCACCTAAAATGGTATAGCCCATTTTTTTCAACTCGCTAGCTACAAATGTGGTCTTTTGATGAATATCTGTTGCAATTTGTTTCATCCCTTCAGACCCGTGATACACTGCATACATCCCAGCCATTACAGCCAATAATGCTTGCGCTGTACAAATATTCGATGTCGCCTTATCGCGTTTAATATGTTGTTCCCTTGTTTGAAGCGCCATACGAAGTGCCATATTATCATCAGCGTCTTTTGAAACCCCAATAATACGACCAGGAATATGACGTTTGTAGTCATCTTTTGTGGCAAAATATGCAGCATGAGGACCACCATACCCCATTGGGACACCAAATCGTTGAGTAGAACCCACAACTGCATCTGCACCTAATGAACCAGGTGATTTTAATAACACCAATGACATGATGTCTGCCACTACCGCTACTTTGACATCAAATTGATGTGCTGTATTGATAAATTGACTAATGTCTTTCACTCTACCAAATCCATCTGGATACTGAATTAAAGCTCCAAAAAATGATTGATCTATTGTAAACGTTTCTGGGTCACCAAACACCAATTCAATTCCCAAACATTTAGCGCGCCCAATAATTAAGTCTTGCGTTTGAGGGAACGTGTATTCTGACACAAAAAAGCGAACACGTCCGTCTTTAATATCGTTTCGCGAACGTGCGTTGAAGAACATAATCATAGCCTCTGCAGCGGCAGTTGCCTCATCCAATAACGACGCATTAGCAAGTTCCATTCCTGTTAAATCCAATATCATGGTTTGGAAATTCAAAAGAGCCTCTAATCGACCTTGAGAAATTTCAGCTTGATACGGTGTGTATGCCGTATACCAACCTGGATTTTCTAGTACATTACGAAGAATTACCGAAGGAACAATGGTTTCGTTATAACCCAATCCGATATACGACTTAAACACTTTGTTTTTAGCCGCTAACTCAGTCATGTGAGCTAAATACTCTTGTTCAGACATCGCATTGCTAATGTCCAACTCACCATTAAGGCGTATATGAGCTGGAATCGTCTTGTTAATGAGGTCATCAACTGATGCTACACCTATAGCTTGAAGCATTGCTTTTTGCTCCGCTTCGCTTGACCCTACATGTCTTCTTAAAAATGTACTCATGGAGTGATTGTTTTCTAGTTTTTAAATTAGTTTTTTAGTAGATTGCTCTCCAAAAACCAGCATGCAAATATAATTAAAAAGCAAATGCTAAATGCTAACTTTATGCTAACAATTATTTTAACGTTTTGTGCACAATAGCTAGAAAAAAATCGGGGTATTCACTTCCCAATTTCATTACTTTTGAGGCAAATGATTTTACAAAGTAATATCGTCATTAGTTTTTCCGCTGGAATACTTGCGTTTGGTATGGCTCGTTTTTCAAAAAATGAACATGCTGTGCTATGGGGTTTGATTCTCCTATTTAGCACATTGTTTATCTATAATTTGCTGAGAATCATTAAGTTTTCTATTCACCCATACACTGCTCAAGCGCTCGCAAATCAAGAATATCAACGATTAAATTTTGTAGTAGGCGGAATTGGATTACTTGGAGGAAGCGTTGGATTGATGTACCTTCAACTCAATACCGAAGTGTGGTTTTGGTTAATGATTACTTCTATTTGCTGTTTACTCTATGTGATTCCTGTAGTAAACATCGATGGAAAACGAAAAGCATTGCGCGATCTACCAGGGTTAAAAATTTTCGTCATTGCAGGTGTTTGGTCTATCTTATGCTTTTATCTTCCATTGGTCGAACCAGTTCGTTCTGTCATAATTACAGTGCTGGGGTTTAGCTATATTTTAGGTATGACAATTCCATTTGATATTCGCGACCTACCCTTTGACCATAGTTCTCAGCGTACTATTCCTCAACTGGTTGGATGGAAAATTGCACGGCTCCTATCGATCATATTGGTGATGTTGTTTTTTGTGGGAATTGGGATAATTTTTCCCGCTCTTGTATTCACACCGTGGTATTGGATTACTTGTTGTGCACACATTGTCGTATTGTGGCTTGTTTCACCACACCAATCTCACGCATTTTACGGCTATTTCATTGATGGCTCAATTGCACTGATCGGATTGTTATTCGCATTCGGGTAACAACTTATTCCCCAAACCAACTAAAATAAGAACGTAACAAAAAAAAGCCATTTTCATTTTCTTCTAATTGGTATCGTTCTAAATACAATCCATGTCCACGCCCAGTTTCCAAATTAAATCGATACTTGTGCCATGGACAAATAACAGCGCCCTCTTGAATTTCGCAACCTTCCATCGGTTTACCTTGATGAGGACACTTATTGTGAATCGCAACTAATTGTTCATCTTGTCGAATAAATAATACTTCTCCAAAGTGAAATTGCAGTTTTTTGACACCATTTGCAGCAAGCGAATCTAAAAATTCAGATTCGGAAGATGAGAGTTTATAGTGTTTTACGCGAATTGAAAACATCAATTACTCGGCTAATAATAGTTTAATATCTTGAATTAAGTGATCAACCTCATCCGACGATGTGCCGTCATAATAACCCCTTATTCGCCTTTTTCTATCTACAAGCACAAAATTGTTCGTATGAATAAAATCACTGTCCCCATCTCCTACATTGTCCGCTTCAGCTGGCTTCAACACAAAATATGACTTTCGAGCCATTTCGTATAAATCGGTTTTATTTCCTGTCAATAGGTGCCACTTACCTCGTTTAATTCCTTTCTCTTGAGCGTATTGTCGCAATTGGGCAATCGTGTCCACTTCCGGCCATACAGTATGACTTAAGATCATGACATGCGTGTCATTTAAAAAAGCACCTTGAACACGCGTCATCTGGGCAGTCATTTTTGGGCAAATTGACCCACATGTAGTAAAAAAATAATCTACCACAACTATTTTGTCTGCTATATCTTGGTGCGTGATGGACTCACCATATTGATTGATGAATGAAAAATCACCTATTGTATGCCCGTATCCTTTTCGCAACAAAGTACTATCTACAAGACTTTTTTCAGTGATGTCAATAGGATTGTATACTTTCAAGACATGCGCCTCTTTATTTACTTGGTCACTATTCATTTTATATGCCACTCCAACCGCTATGGAAAAGATTACCAAAAATACAAGAATTGTTCTAGTCATTTTGTATACATTGATTCAAACCCTGTAAAGTTAAGAAAAGAAATAAGGATAATGGTACTGAATTGGGTGCGTTATCTTTTCATTTTATTCAAATCTGTTTTAATTCCAATTTGATGTTGAATAAACCAATTTGCTGTTTTCGTTTTAATACTGGGAGAATTTATTGAAAATCCAGGCATGAACTCATAATAAAAACGATACGCAGGCTGTTTTCGAGGTTGAAAGTTAAATCCAAAACAGAGGTAATGGACAGAGAAAATGTTTTTATTATTTTTATCTTCTTCCTTTAACGTTTCCAAAGAAGTCATGAAGTAAGATTCCTCATTAAGCACATCAAATTTACTTGTATTTAATGTTCTTTTTTGTCTGTTTACTATTGTGAAACCTAAATCTGTTCCAATACCAACATTGAGATTAAAAATAGATTTTGATGGAAAAATATCCATAGTAAATCCCGATGAAAGGCTGATGCAATCTATTCGATTATCAAGGTGTAAATTATTAGTTTCTGCCTTTTGCAAAGAATATGTTTGCCCAGAAATTGATTGAAGCGTATCATATGCATTTATATCCATAAGACCATACTTTGAACTATATCTATCCATTAGATACTTAATTCCAACAATCAATTTTGAACTAGAAAGGTATTTTTCTTCGATTTTATTGCCAACTCTAATCCATATCCCCAATGAATAAACATATGACTATGGGTGGTTCTCTCTTGAGTATATGGCTCCAAATTTTTTTGAAATATCTTAGAGTTCAGATTACTATTTTTCACATCCTCCAACGTAACTATTCCATTCAAATTCACGAGTCCCATACCAAAATTGATGTAACGCAAAAAATGGTCTGTTGAATCCGCCTTCTGACAAAATGAGATTTTACAACACAAAATTGCTAAACTAAATAGTGAGCGTATATGCATTTAAGACAATTCGTTATCTTGAAACGAATATGCGATTCTGTTATTGTGTAATTTTGTTTTGTCTCGGAAATTTCCCAAGAAATTTGTCTCCTTGGGTTAGAACGAAAGAAGTTTAAGGATTTCTTAAATGAAAAAAAATTAACTCAGGTACAAGTTTGGCACATTGCCAAAATGAAAAGAATGTGAGTATAAAAAAAGCAGAGTCATGTTTCGCTTTCGCTCTTACACTCACTCTGCTTTTAGTACCTCGGGCCGGAATCGAACCGGCACGCCCGAAAGCACAGGATTTTGAATCCAGCGCGTCTACCAGTTCCGCCACCGAGGCTTAAAATGAAACACGCTTCATTATTTAAGGGATGCAAATGTAATGTATTCGATTAAACTAACAAATACTTAAGCTTTTTTTTTCTAGATTTAATCGTAAGTCTTGTAAAATTCAGTATTGATAAAGCTTTCTTTATTCATCGAGAACTACTAAATTAGCCAAAAATTCAACACATGATATTGGGCGTTTTTTCCAGTTTTATTGCTGCCTTATTGTTATGGTTTAGTGGAAAATCACTTAAGCACAAACTGTGTTGGTTGATTATGTTGTTACCTGCGTCATTGTTCATTTACTTCGCCTCTTTTCTAGTTAAAATGGAAGGTGCGAAAGTGATTACGTACGTATACAAGTGGGTGCCTTCGATGGGTGTAAATTTAAGCTTCCGAATGGATGGACTTGCGCTGTTGTTTCTGTTGCTGATAACAGGAATAGGTACATTGGTTTACTTGTATACATCGAATTATTTAAAAAATCACCCACTACTCATTCGTTTTTACACCTATTTGAGTCTTTTTATGGGCTCAATGATTGGTTTAGTACTTTCCGATAATATCATCACATTGTTTATTTTTTGGGAGTTAACGAGTATCAGTTCGTTCTTTTTAATTGGATTTAACAACAATGATGCTGCTTCTAGAAAATCTGCGCTTACTGCATTAGCGGTAACTGGTTTTGGAGGACTCGCATTGTTGGGATTTGGTGTGTATGCTTATTTTCTGACAGGGACGACTTCGATTAATGAAATGATTGGCTATTCCGAAATGTTTGAAAATGGCATAAGTGGAATGATATTGTTAGGTTTTATTGCTATTGCTGCATTTACAAAGTCCGCGCAATTTCCGTTGCATTTTTGGCTACCTGGCGCAATGAAAGCACCAACTCCCGTGTCTACTTACCTCCACTCTGCTACTATGGTAAAAGCTGGAATATACCTTTTACTTCGTTTTACACCACATTTTGAATTGAACCCATATTGGTCCCCAATATTGACTACTGTTGGCGCAATTACCATGCTTTATGCTGCTTTTCATACCTTATTTAGAAAAGACTTAAAAGGGATCTTGGCATATTCTACAATTAGTGCCTTGGGAATTTTGGTTTTTTTAATTGGTATAGGCACTACTGCCTCTCTAACCGCAGCGTTTGTGTTTATCATTGTGCATGCACTCTACAAAGCTGCACTGTTCTTAATCACTGGAATTATTGATCACCAAACGAAAACAAGAGACTTGAGTCAATTATCAGGACTGCGAAAAATAATGTGGCCCACTGCTATAGCAGGTTTTATTGTGGCAATATCCAGTGCAGGAATTCCACCAACACTCGGATTTGTAGGCAAAGACTTGATCTATGAAGCTACTGATTATACTATATTGTTCACTACTGTAGCAGTGTTGACAAATTGTTTACTCGTTTATGCAGGTTTTGCAACCGGAATCAAACCATTTGTTGGAAAATTACCAGAAAAACTTAGTGCGGTTAAACCTCCATCTCGAACGTTATGGATTCCTGCTTTTTTACTAGCTGTGTTGAGTGTGGTGTTTGGTCTTTTCCCGTCCTTGCTTGGAAACATCGTTCAAACGTCGCTTTATGCGGTAGGGGATGTGTCTTTTGTTAAACTTAAGCTCTGGCATGGGTTCAACGGAATTTTGTTGTTGAGTATGGTGACAATTATTGGAGGATTTGCACTGTATTATTTTTGGAAAATTTCTATTCAAAAAGAAAGTTGGATTTCAAAGTTTGAGAAAATTTCACCCCAAACACTTTTTGTAAAAACAGCTGTAGGTTTTGAAGTTATAGCATACAAATGGACACGAATCGCACAAAATGGACACTTACGCAATTACGTACTAATTATTGTGTTGGCATTGATTGCAGCATTGGGCTACCATATTATCGAAGACAATGCGTCGTATTTAAGCAATTTTACATTGACACCTATGTCATGGAATGAAATTGCAGTGGTAGGTATCATGTTTTTTGCGATTGTATTTTCTGTTTTTGCTCGTTCAAGATTGTCGGCTATAGTTGGACTAGGTGTAGTCGGCTATACCATGTGTTTTATTTTTGTGTTTTTTAGCGCACCTGATTTAGCGATGACACAGTTTACAATAGATACGCTAACAGTTATCCTATTTGTGTTAGTGCTATATCGACTCCCCCCCTATTTAAAATTTTCAAATACACCAATTCGAATTCGAGATGGGTTGGTAGCCCTGGTGCTAGGTGGATTTATTACCTTAATTGCACTTGAAGTGATGGATGAATCTCCCGTTCGATCCGCTGCCGATTTTTATGCTGAAAATTCCTACCTATTGGCAAAAGGAAAAAATGTGGTGAATGTAATTTTGGTTGACTTTAGAGGCTTGGACACGTTTATTGAAATTATCGTATTGTCAATAGCGGCGATAGGTGTATTTGGATTGTTAAAATTAAGACTTAAAAAAGAAGACAAATAGATTATGAAAAGTATCATTCTAAAATCTGCTTCCAATTACCTCTTGCCATTGTTATTGCTGTTCTCTGTATTTGTATTACTCCGTGGACATTATTTGCCTGGTGGTGGGTTTATTGGTGGTTTGATTGCTTCTATTGCGTTTGTGCTTCATGCGTTTGCAAATGGATTGAAAAATACGCGTTTCCTTTTACGAATTCACCCAGGTTTTTTCATTCCTGCTGGGCTATTGTTAAGTTTATTAAGCGGCTTAGCCCCGATGTGGTTTGACTTACCTTTTTTAACTGGAATCTGGATGGATAACCCTATTCCAGTTATCGGAATGGTAGGCAGCGCATTGTTTTTTGACACGGGAGTTTTTTTAGTCGTTGTGGGAGTGAGTTTAACCATCATATTTACCATTTCAGAATCGGCATAAATTATGGAGTTAGTATTGGCAATAATGACAGGTGTGTTGTATGCAGCAGGGATATATTTAATCTTGCGAAGAAGCCTTGTGAAATTAATTATCGGATTAGTTTTATTGGGAAATGGGATCAACCTTTTAATTTTTTTAATGGGCGGTCTAGTAAAAGGCAATCCACCAATAATAGAGGTGGATGGGAAAGTGTTGTCTGGTGTTTTTTCAGACCCTGTTCCGCAAGCATTAATATTAACAGCTATTGTCATCAGTTTTGGATTGCAATCATTTGCAATCATTTTAATAAAGCGAGCTTATCAAGTTGTAAATACAGATGATTTAGATGAAATGAACACAACAGATCGAATAGAATGAATTCAAGTATAGTCCTATATCCGATATTATGGCAGGCAATTATTTCAATTGTGTTGATGTTTTTTTGGCAACGCACTTATCTTCAACGGATAGTTAGCATTATTGGGAGTGCGATAGGTTTAGCGTTAGCACTAGTGCTTTTCACTATGGTTTGGAACAATGGTATTTTGGTGGTACAAGCGGGAAATTGGGCTGCTCCATTTGGAATTACAATGGTTGCTGATTTATTTGCCGCGTCATTAGTATTATTGACGCATATTGTTGCTTTTGCAGTATCCATATATTCAAAAGAAACCATTATTTCTTCACGTGTAAGATTTGGCTATTTTCCAATCTACCACTTGTTGATTATGGGTTTATCTGGCGCATTTTTAACAGGAGATATTTTCAACCTATATGTATGGTTTGAAGTGATTATCATCAGCTCTTTTGTACTATTGACTTTGGGTGGTAAACACGCACAAATTGAAGGAGCGGTAAAGTATTTTACCCTGAATATGTTGGCATCCATCATATTTTTAACGGCGATAGCATTGTTATATGGTGTTACGGGGACCTTGAATATGGCAGAATTGTCGCGCATTGTACCACAAATAGAAAATCAGGGTTTGATTCAGATAATTGCGATAATATTCTTTACAGGATTTGGAATTAAAGCAGGAGTTTTTCCGCTGTATTTTTGGTTGCCAGCATCATATCATGCACCACCTGCTGCGGTATCTGCTGTTTTCGGAGGATTGTTGACAAAGGTTGGTGTGTATGCGTTGATTCGTATTTTTACACTGATATTTACACCAGACACATTTAATTCTACGTTAATCATGTGGACAGCTGCACTAACTTTACTAAGTGGTGGTCTAGGTGCGCTAGTGCAAAAGGATATTACTAAAGTCTTTTCCTATTTAATCATTTGCCACATAGGATTTATGATTGCTGGTTTGAGCTTGAACATGGAAATAGCATTAATAGGGGCCATTTTTTATATGTTCCACGACATTATTGTGAAGGCAAATTTATTTTTAGTGGGTGGGTTGCTATATAGAATAAACGGGACGACCAAAATTGATCAAATGGGCGGGCTATTGAATACGTACCCAAAATTAGCTGTGTTAATAGCTATCCCATTATTTTCGCTAGTTGGTATTCCTCCTTTGTCAGGTTTTTGGCCAAAACTTTCACTTTTTCAAGCTAGTTTTGCTTCGGAAAATTATTTGTTGCTAGGTTTTATGATTTTCGCTAGTTTCATTACCCTAGTTATTATAGCAAGACTATGGAATAATGTAGTGTCAAAACCTGTGGACAATGCTCCTGTTGTGTCAACCAAATTTCGTTATTTCCAAACATTCAGCCGATACGAGAAAAGCGCTATGATTACACCAATTGTGTTCCTTAGTGCGGTATCGTTATACATTGGTTTTGGCGCCGAACACATTCATACGATTGTATCCAAAATTGGGTATGAATTAATGCACACAGAGGGTTATTATGATGCCGTTTTTAACACGTTAAATTCGCAACGATGAGACAACAATTTTTACTCAATCTGATTTTAACCGTAATCTGGGTTTTTCTTACCGGAAGTATGGCTTTTGTCAATTTTATTTTTGGATTTATACTCAGCTTTTTAGTGCTGTGGCTTATTAGCAGAAGCACGGGGAAGAATAAGTATTTCTATATTGCTCCACGAGTAATAGGATTTGTTTTTTATTTCTTATACGAATTATTCAAAGCAAACTTGCAAGTGGCTGCTGATGTGATTACCCCTAAATTTTATATGAAACCAGGTATTGTTGAAGTACCATTGGATGCTAAATCTGACTTGGAAATAACGCTACTCGCAAATATCATCTCATTGACACCAGGAACGCTGAGTTTAGATGTGTCGGATGACAAGAAAGTATTATTTGTACATGCCATGTATATTGACGACAAAGCGAAATTTATAGCGGGAATAAAGAATGGATTTGAAAAACGTTTATTAGCAATATTACGATGACAATATATGATTATCTTACGTATGTGATTATCCCTATACTTAGTTTATCAGGGGTGCTAGTGTTTATCCGTTTTTTAATTGGCCCTAGTTTATCAGATAGGGTAATCGCATTGGATTTATTGATTACTATTGGTATAGCAGTAATTGCTGCGTATAGCATTGTGAGCAACAGAGAAACGTTTTTGGATATTGCTATGATATTGGCCCTAATTGCTTTTTTGGGCACAGTAGCCTTTTCCTATTACCTTGAAAAAAGAAAGAAGAATGAGTGATATATTGATCGTTGGAATTGTGTCACTAGGCACCTTATTTATTTTACTTGCAGCTGTCGGATTATTGCGCATGCCTGATTTATACTTGCGTATTTCAGTTACCACAAAAGCAGCGACATTGGGAGTAGGACTTCTTTTAATTGGAACTGCATTGTATTTTAGTGAATTATCAACCACAACACGTGCAATAGCCATTATCGTTTTTCTCTTATTAACGGCTCCAATTGGTGCGCATTTAATAGGTCGAGCATCTTATTTTATTGGGATTCCATTGTGGAAAAAATCAGTCATAGACGACTTAAAGGATAAGTACGATTTGAAAACGCATGGGTTAAATAGCTCACCGGACAAAGATGCTAACGAATAAGTGTTACGTGCCCAGTGTGAATTTCTCTTTTGTCTACACCAATTACTTTAAAAGCGAGTTTCCAAATGTATACACCATCTTGAGCAATTTGACCACCATACGTACCATCCCAACCGAACTCGGCATTGTAAGATTCAAATATAACTTCACCCCATCGGTTAAATAGTATTAATTGATAATTATATGGGTCAAATCCACCTGAAAAAACAGGCTTAAATACTTGATTAAATTGATCACCATCTGGAGTAAATGCATTGGGAACATAAAAGATTAGTTCCTCTTCAACTTTTATAGTGCGTATTGCTACATCTGTACATCCATACTCGTTTTCAACAGTTAGAATTATCGTGTATTCATCCGTATCAGTTTGATATGTATGTGTTGGAGAATTATCACTAGACGTATATCCATCACCAAATTCCCATTGGTAGTTGGTTGCCCCTGTCGATGTGTTGGTAAGAACTATTGTACTATTTGACTCAGTAATTTGATTGGAATTAACAGTGAAATTAGCGACAGGATTATCCACTACACATACGAGGCTGTTATAAGTTACCGTATTTTGACAACCTGATATTGACGTCACAGATAGTGATACATCGTAACAACCGCTAGCGTTATATATACTGGAGGGATTAGTACAACTTGTCGACGTATTTCCATTTCCAAAATTCCAGATACAAGATACATTCTCCTCACTTGAAATTGAAGTAAAATTCACTGTTAATGGAGCGCATCCAATAGCATTATCTACTTGAATGGCAATAGTGGGTTCTGCAAACACCTGAATTAAAACACTGTCTGTATGGATGCAACCAAATTCAGATACCGCTGTTACAGTATAATATTGTGTGGTTGTTGGGGTAAATGAAATGCCGTTCTCAATTCCATTACTCCAGCTTATTGAACTTCCCGGGGAGTGAGTTGCTACTAAAACTACTGTATTTTGTTCACAAACGGATTGATCCTGACCTGCATCGATAAGGGGTCTTGGATAGACGCTTACGTTGACTTGATCGGAAGCAATGCAACCGTTTAAGTTTGCTGTGACAGTATAGCTATTTAAACCTTCAGAAGGTGTAATTTCCATGCCGTCTACCACACCATGATTCCAGCTTATTTGAGCGTCAGTTGGGTTTTGTGCGGATAAAGTGATTGATTCGCCCTCACAGATTTCTAAATCATCTCCAGCGTGTATAAATGGAGGATTAGGGTCATTAAGCTGAATAGATGCATTGTCATTTGTAGCACAGCCTTCTAATTCAATATTGAAGTTTGCATAATTTCCAGCACCTAAATTTGCGATAACAATTTGACCATTTTGATTGCTCGTAACAGTAATTGGGATATTTGAGTTATAACTGAATGTGTATGTGGTGTTTGGTAATAAACCATTTAGTGTTATGGAGCCATCATTTGATCCACATGAACCTGGTTCGTTACTTGAAATGGAAAACGTAGGATATGGGATTAGGGTAATTGAAACATTGTCGGAAGCTTCACAACCATTTTCGTCTGTTGCTGTTACGGTATAGGTTTGCGAAGTGGTTGGAATAAATGGTTCTCCATCTACAATTCCATTGCTCCAATTGGGTGTATTTGTCCCTTGAACTGCTAATGTCACTGCTGTTCCTTCACAAATTGTTTGATCTTGTCCTGCATCTAATTGAAGTGAGCCAGAACCAATTGTTACGTTAACTTGAGCAGTATTGGTACATCCATTTTCATCAGTTCCTACTACCGTATAAGTTGTCGTCGTCGTTGGCACAAAAGATTCCCCATCGATTATATCATTGTCCCAGCTATATGTTAGTGCACCATTTCCTGATAGTATAACTGACTGACCAGCGCATACAGAGATATCGTTGTTGGCTGTCACAATTGGTGATGCAAGTGTTTGAATAACGACTGATGCAGTGTTTTCACAGCCAGCAGAAGAGTATCCGGTTACAGTATAGGTTTGCCCTGAACTGGGAGTAAATGGTACACCATTAAGCACGCCATTATCCCATGAATAAGTCGCTGCGCCCTGACCTGATAAGGTTGTTTGTTGTCCTTCACAGACAGGATTATCTCCAATTATTGAAATTGTTGGAGGGTTTTCTACTGTTACGGTAACATTAGAAGTATTCGTACAACCATTTGTACTGCCTACTACCGTATACGTTTGTGTGGAACCAGGTATAAATGGTATTCCATTTTCTACACCGTTATCCCATGTGTATGTTGATGCACCCTGCCCAGTTAAGGTTACTTGTTCGCCATTACAAATCGTTTGGTTAGGCCCTGCTGATACCGTTGGAGCAGCATTTACAGTAACGGTAAGATTATCTGTACTTTGACAACCATTGGCATCTATCGCGTTAACGGTATATGTTTGAGTTGAATTTGGGCTAAAAGGTATTCCGTTCGATACACCATTGTTCCACGTATAATTGGATGAACCTGATGCATTCAATGTGACAGATTGTCCTTGACAAATTACTTGGTCTGGACCAGCGTACACAGGATCAGCACTGCCACTACAACACATTTGGCCTGTAATGTCACCAATAGCAATATATTGCCTGCCAGGGTCAGGACAATTCACTCGGTTAGCAAAACATCCTGATGGGTCACTACTACAAAACCCACTGCCGCTTGTTCGACTAACTCCTGAGCCTGAATCATATCGAAAGGTAATGGTAGATACACTTCCTGTAATTTGTACATTTACTGCTGAGTTTAGTGCGTCACAAACTAAGTTTGCTTCCATAATCACACTGCCTGTTCCAGAGCCAGTTATTGTATGCTCAGGAGGATTTGCAGAAATTGCTGTTACAATTCCTGTGTTCGGAGTTACCGTTACTCTATCTGTCCAAGCACTAGTACAAAAAGCTAAACATGGCCCATTTCGATTGACATCATTTATTGCAAAAGATGGATTGAGAATAGGAGTACTAAACGTTATTGTAACAGTTGTGAAACTTGTTGTATTCGCCCAATTGTGATCGATAAATAAACCTGAACCATAAAATTGTGTATAACGAGGTGTGGTATTGAAATCGTGTCCATCAATAACCGTAGTCATTGTGCAAGTTCCAATACTTTGAGTGTGCGATGTAGCTCCTATTGGGTGATTTTCCCATGTCCAAGTAACTTGAGATAATGAAATAGCCGTGTTGAATAGATAAATTAGACATATACTGATAGAGCTCAAAAATGAACAACCTTTAATCCACATTTTTAGAGGGTTTTAATTCCCCTCAATACTACAAAAGGATAATAACGCCCACAAAAACCGATTTAACACATCATTCATACAAGCCCAATTTGGCAGGCATCAAACGTAATACATTTCAAATTCAATTTACTGATAAACAATCGATTGATTATTAAAAATAGCGTATGAAGAAAATGAGTGTATCGGATGTTTATTTCAGAACTAATGTGACAAATCCGTGCTCATTTACTTTTATGCCATCATATTGAGTACCGATCAATTTGAAGAAATAGACTCCCTCAGTACACATTTCGCCAGATTTATTTCGCCCATCCCATAGGTATGTACCATCTAGGCCGTATGACTCACTTACGACATTACCCCAACGATTAAAGACAATAATGTCGTAGCTCAGAAACACAGGCTCCTTTAATTTAAAAATATCGTTTACACCATCGTTGTTTGCAGTTAATACATTTGGTATGTGCAATTCTGCAGTAACATAAACGGTGATTGTTTTAGAATCAGTGCATCCCAAGGAGTCGGTTACCACGAGAGTTATCGAATACTGCCCTGGCTTTTGCCATTCGTATGTGAACCCGCCTCCAAAGTTTGAGGAGAAATTGTCATTTCCAAAAAACCAATTCCAGTTCACTATTCCACCTGTTCCCCCTGATGAGTTTTCAGTCACCAACATTTGATCGTACACGGGTATAGTAGTAGGATTTGCATTAAAATCTGCAATTACAGGCACTATGAATGTTGTAAGAGGATCCATTTCATAAAGTACTGCACAGTTATTGTTGTCTTCAAGCAGTGCGGTAGGGAAGTATGTCCCTGAATTATCGTAAGAATATGTGAAGCTATCTAAGCTACTTACCGTTTCTCCATTACCTAAATCCCAAATAATACTTGCGGTATTAATTAAATCTGTTGGTGTAAATTCAAATAAAGGTTCACACAATGTCCCAATGTTTTCCCAATCGACATTCCCAGAAGGCCCTCCAATAACAAGGTAATCTACATAGGCAATTGAATCAACGCAGCCAAATTCATCGGTAACAGTTAACGTTGCTGTATAAGTTCCTGCAAACACGTATGTATTACTTGGGTTTTGAAGCGTCGAACTGTTGTTGTCACCAAATGTCCATTGCCATTGAGTGATATCCCCATAGGAATCAGAGTCATCAGCTAAATCTGCAAATACTGGTGGGCAGACAAAACTTCCATCGATGTTTACATTTGATCCAGTAAAATTATATGTAGCGCCAGCTTGTGGTAACGATAAAATTATCGAAGTTGTAACCGCATCTGTACATCCATTTTGATCAGTGACAATTAATGTGACATCATACGTTATGGAGCTTACGTTTCCAGGATTTGCTTCATCAAAAAAGGTATTCAATTCATTATCAGTCGAAACGCTCTGTCCATCAATAAGCCATTCTGAACTGGTGTAGTTTTGCGAATTATTGGTGGCTGTAAATGGCTCAAGATTACACACAACTGAGTCGAGTACAAAACTTGCGGTAGGGGCAGTTAAGGTTGTGGTAATTGTAGTTGGCTGAGAGACACAACCAAATTCATCTGTTACAACTAAAGAGGTTGAATATGTACCAGTTGTGGTAAAATTAAAATTTGTAGTTTGTGAAACGTTTGTGGTAGTTTGAGTTGACCCATCAGTAAATGTCCAATCAAAGGTAGCTAAATCAACCCCATTTCCCTGAACACTTGACGTGTTTGTAAATGTTACATTCAGTGGTACACACCCTGCTGAAGCTGAAGGAGAGATCTGAGCTAATGGTTGTTGTAAGGATACAAAATCATCAAATGTAAATGATTCAGTACATCCCACGCTATTTGTGATTTGCAAAATAATATCAAATGTTCCAGAAGTCGTATATGTATAAGAATGGTTTGGACCATTTAAAGAGGCTCCATTACCCATGGTATAGATATAATTGGTTATCGGATGCGTAGAAGAAGATGTGTTTGTAATTCCAACGGGGAAATTTCGACATACAGAATCAGCAGAAAGCGCAAATCCTGCTTCGATAAATGAAATATGTATCATTCGAGTTACACTGTCTTCGCATCCAGTGGTATAATTGTACACTACTTGTTTCACTTCGTATGATCCATAATCATTGTAGGTATGGGACATCGATCCCTGGTCTGAATTGGTGAACAAGTCAGGCGAAACAAGTGTGGTTGATGAACCATCTCCCCATCGCCAAATCATTTCTACGTCATCAGTCTCTTTTCCTAATATTGCATTATCATCAAAGGCAATGGTTAATGGAAGAGTAGGATTACAAAATACTTCTTGTTCGGGACTAAACAATGCAATAGGTGCATCGATGTATACTGCATCTTGTATAATTAGCGTATCACGACAACCTCGTAACGATACAATGAGTGTAACATCAAAATAACCAGTGTCAATGGGGTAATTATACGTCGGGTTTTCTTCCGAACTAGTACCTCCATCACCAAAATCCCATTCCCAAAGCACATCCTCCTCTGCATATCCAGGAGGAATAGGTGTAGTGCTTTCGAACTCAAAATCTTCTTTTGCACAGTCTTGAATTGGGGTGTATGTAAAACTTACTACTGGTGGCACACCTACTTTGATGTAATCACCAAGTACTAATGTTTCAGAACATCCCGCATCAGTGGTAACTGTTAAAGTAACTGTATAGACACCTTCAGAATAGGTTTGTGTTGGAGGGTTCTGACCGGAAAAGGTAGACCCATTTCCAAAATCCCATTCCCACCCTGTTATTGGATTGTCAGTTGGATTAGGAGAAGTTGACAAATCAGTAAATGTGACTTCTAAATCTTCACAGCCTTCAACTTCATCTGCTTCAAATTGAGGATCAAGCGGATTTACCTCAATGTAATTATTTAATGTAATAGCATTTTCACAGCCATTTTCGTCTGTCATAGTCAGTGTTACAGAAAATGTACCTGTATTGTTATAGATTTGTGATGGAGGATTTTGCCCATTAAATGTAGCTCCGTTTCCAAAATCCCAAGAAAACGTCCCCGTTCCTGTACTTGTATTCGTAAAATTAACTTCTAAAGGATTACATCCAATAAGCGGGTTAGCTGAAAAACTTGGTATCGGTAAAGGTAACACCTCAACAGATTGCGTAAAAACGTCTGAACAACCATTTGTTGTGTTGAAAGAATTTAATGAAACGGTATATGTCCCAGGTGTGTTATATGTATGTGTTGGGTTTTGATTACCACTGGTAAATCCATTTCCAAAGTCCCAAGCCCACACGTTTGAAGAAGCGTGAGATTGATCTTGAAAACTGACACTTTGACCAACACACACTTGTGTAGCACTCATTGTAAATTCAGTATCAAATTCAAAGACAGAAATAGTCTGGCTGAATGAGTTGACACAACCTGTTTGTGTATTGGTAACCGTAAGCACCACTTCATACGTACCAGTACTTGTATAGTTTGCATTGGTTGGAGTTACCGAGGTTGATGTTTGACCATTTCCAAAATTCCAACTATATGAAAAACTACCTGAAGCAGGTTGTACACCAGTAAATACTGGTGAATATGGCGTGCTACAACTTGTCAATGGTGTAGTAAAACTTACGTTAGGCAAAGGATTTACGACTATATACGCAGGCTTCACTTCAGCCACAGCAATGTTTCCATCAGAAGCTGTTAGTGTAATATTGTACGTTCCAGGAGCCGTGTATGTATGTGAAGGATTTTGAAGTGTTGAAGTGTTTCCATCTCCAAAATTCCATACCCAAGAGGTAACAGGACCTCCTGAATTGGATGATAAATCTGTAAATGTGATGGATTCTCCCACACAAATGGTTCTTGGACTTGCCGAAAAATTAACGACCAACTGTCCAAATGTGTTTAGGCTTAAAAAAAATAATGTAACAGTTTGTAAAAAAAGCTTCATAAAATTTGTAAAATTATATTATAATTTAGGCTAATAAAAGTCCCAACTAAATATACTATTATATGCTTACATAGTATATAATTGAATCATTTTTTTATTTACTCAGGAAAATTAAGTTAAACGTAACGTAAATATAACTGTTTTTTGCTCAAAATAAAATTCAATTTTTGAATATCTTATTTCTGATTATATTTACCTACACCTTTTTTAAGAATTGATACATAAATCGATGAAATTTATCCACGCAGCAGATTTGCATATTGAGAGTCCATACAAAGGAATTCGTTCCATGAATGAAGAACTGGGGGGCGCTTTATTGCAAAAAGGATTCAAGGCATATACAAACTTGATTGACAGTTGTATCGCGCACCAAGTTGATTGTTTATTGATTGCAGGGGATAGCTTTGACAGTGATTCGGGTAGCCTTAGTGCACAATATTCTTTTTTCAGAGGATTAGATCGATTAAACGCGCATGGCATTCACGTATTTATTATTTGTGGAAACCATGATCCGCTCAATCAATGGGCAAAAAACTTTACACTTCCTCCCAATGTAACTCTGTTTGCCGCGAATACTGTACAGCATCATCTGCTCACGAAAAACGATAAGGTGGTGGCAGCAATATATGGTGTCAGTTATGGTGAACGTGAAGAAAATCGTAGACTTGTGACTCAGTTTTCACGAATAGACGAAGCCCCATTTGCTATTGGTCTCCTCCATGGAACATTTGCAGGAAGCACTCATCAAAATCCGTATTGCCCATTCAATATAGATGAATTACGTGTTACAAAGATGGATTATTGGGCGCTTGGACATATTCATAAACACGAAGTGGTTAATGCTAATAACCCGCTTGCAGTGTATGCAGGAAATCTTCAAGGTCGACATTTTAATGAAACTGGAGAAAAAGGATGTGTGCTGGTTGAAGTAGATGGGAGTACCATTTTATCCCATCAATTTATAAGTTTAAGTGAAGTTGTGTTTGACTATATTCAACGAGACATTAGCGATATTCACGACTTAGAAGGGTTATTTCATTTAATTGATACGATAAAATCCGATTTAATATCAACTCAAAAAGCCTACATGTTACGTGTGGAATTAACAGGAATGTCGGATTTGTATCAGGTACTTAACGATCAAGTGGAATTAGATCTTTTTGTACAAAAGTTAAATGCTGAAAACAATTATCAGCAAAATTTTGTGTGTATTGACCGTATTATCAACCATACGATTCCACTGATAGACCTCAATCAGCGCAAACAATCTTCAGATTTTGTGGGGGATGTAATACGAAGATTTGATCAGTATGAAGCTGATAACACGTTGTTGATGTCACTTCAGCATGAAGTGTATGACGAAATAAGGTCTTCAAAAATTGGTCGTTACCTAAAAATTGGTGAGGACAAGGATGAATTGAAAGAGATATTGAACCGCGCAAAATGGAAATGTATAGCTGGAATGATAACCAATGATGAAGCGTCATGAAAATAGATAAAATTCACATTGACGGATTTGGTGCATTTCACGAGAAAGAAATCACAGGGTTCCATACGGGAGTGAATGTGCTGTATGGAAAAAATGAAGCCGGTAAATCAACCTTATTGGATTTTATTCGATTTACCTTATTTGGTTATCCACGCATGACCATTCAAAGAAGACAACCATTGTATGGAGGTAATCACGGTGGTAGAATTTGGTTGAGTACTGCCGAAAATGATACTGTCATGGTGCATAGAAAAGGGAATAACAACTTGTTGGTTGAACACAATGGTCAATCCTCAGATCAAGAGCGTAATTATCTCCGTTTGATGGGGAACGCTACTTCTGAATTATACCAAAATGTATATGCTATCACGTTGGATGAGCTATTTGAGGTACAACAACTCAGCGACTCAGGAATGGAAGATCGCATTTTTTCGATGGGGATGGGGTTGTCTGGAATTGATTTTGGCAGTTTTGAAAAAGGTTTAATTGAACACGCTAACCGCTATTTTACACCAAAAGGACGTAATCAAATCTTGTCAGAAACAGTTCGGAAAATTGAAGAAAAAGAACTTAAAATAACTGAACTTAAACAGAAGTTAGGCGAATATAACAGGCTGTCAGAAGAACTTAAACAATTCGAAAAACAACGCGAAGAATTACTGGATAAACGACAAGTATTATTACGAAAATCAACAGATTTAGAAAATCTTGAGCGGGCATATTCCTATTTTGTAACATACAAGGAAGCAGAAAAAGTTTCCACAACACTTGCTCCATTTTCACCGCGACCCAAACAACTTCTAGAAGACTTCCGTCAATTGAAAGTGCAGCAGACACAAATTGACAATGAACTTAAACGGTTAAAAGAAGAAGTAGATTATTTTACAAAAGAAATTGAGCAACTCAATCTAAATCATCACTTAGTAGACAAATTGCACATCCTCGATTATTTAAAATCGACCATTAAAATATATGAAGAATCCACGTTGGCAATTCACAACGAAGAACAAAAGTTAGCACGAACAATCCAACAAGTTAAACGGATTAACTCACAACTTGGAGAATCTTTTAATACTTCTGATGTAGTTGATTTAGAGGGGACATTTGACTTACGAAACAAAGCGATAGAAACATCCGAAAAGATGGATGCATTAGCACGTATATCCGAACGGAAAAGTGATGAAATTAATCAGTTAAAACGTTCGTTAGAAGAGCTACAAAAACAACTGAATGAACTTGATACTGAACTTGATACATTAGGGTTAACGTCTGAAAATGCTGTTCAAAAAAAGAAGGGTGAATTGGTCTCCGTCGATACTCAATTTCAACAAGCGCTCAAAGGGACAGTTCGACAAACAGTTGGAAAACCGTTAGTTTATGCAGGAATTGTAGGAGGATTATTCATGTGTTTACTCAGTTATTTTTTATGGGAATATAATTTTCTTTTGAGTAGCATTAGTGGATTAACAGGGATATCCTTATTAGTAATGACCTACCTTTATTCACCTAAAAATAGTGTGTCTGAACGCAATGAATACGATGCCCATGAATTGAACACAAAGTTAAATCAGCTGCAACAAATTCTAATGCAATATGACCGAATAATGCTAAAAAAACAAGCATTGTTAAGTGAACAATCTACCTTATTGTCTCAACTTCAACATGCAGAATTAGATTATGCTCAACAAACAGAAAACTATGAAAATGTCCTGCTTCTTTGGCAAAACACATTAACCAGTCATCAGATTCCTTCATCCGTTACTCCTCGTTCTATGGGTGATTTTTTATCCCAAGTTGAAGAATTAAAACGATTACATCACGATCAGTTGGAATCCATTCAGCAACTGGAACGATTAAAGGGATTAAAAAATGAATTTGAAACGAAATTAACCGAAATTGATGCCACGCAATCCGATTATTCAACCGAGTGGATTTACCATACGATAAGAGAATTAGAAAGCAATGAGAAAAAGTGGACACACCATCAACTTTTGACCGAGAAAATTCAACATCATCATCAGAAACTAAAAACCAAAGAGGTTGAATTGGAGCAAATTCAAAATGAGCTAACTAAATTATTGGAAGACGTAGGCGTACACACTGAAGCAAATTTTTATACCTTTTTTGAACAACAAGAACAAGCAACGCTTGTAACTGAAAAACTTCAAGAGGCAACTAATGCAATTCGTGTCATTTGCGGGCAGGACAATTTTGAAAGTACAATTGCTAGTTTAAGTGAAATTCAACACACTTCTGAACTTAGCACACAGATCCAATATGCTAAGGAATCATATGAAGAGGTGAATAATGATTATGAAGAAATTGGCAAAAAAATCGCCACACATAAAGCACATATTCATCATATCCTTCAACCCGATGAAATGACGAAATTGCTTACCGAACAACAAAGTTTGGAAACTGCCTTGCACGAAGATGCGAAGGAATGGTTTTCAACTAAAATGGCATTAAAAGTGTTGAACGAAAGTAAGCAACAATTTGAAGAAGATAAGCAACCCGAAGTTATCACCTATACACGAAATTATTTCAGAGAAATTACGAATGGAGCATACAGTGATTTACGCATTTCTCTAAGTGATAAACATGTCAGTATCATTGACCATTCTGGTCGAGCAAAAATGGTAGAAGAGCTAAGTAGAGGTACGCGCGAACAGTTATTGCTTGCACTTCGAATGGGGCTGATAGAAGAGTATGAAAAAAACAGTGTGCCTCTTCCTGTTGTGCTGGATGACGTAATGGTCAACTTTGATATACATCGCGCGCAAAATCTAGCTCGCTCACTCACCGCGTTTGGCGCAAATAGGCAAGTGATTTTGTTTACTTGTCACGAACATACTCGTGATTTATTTGCTTCTACTAATGCAACTATTATCAATTGGTAAATGGGAGATCTTGACGCATTAATACAAGCACAACAGAAAGCGTTGGCATTAATCCAAACGATAGAATCCCAAGGATTAATTCAGCCTGGGATTTCTGAGAAGGAGTTGAGTGAATCGATTATGAAATTGGCACAAAAAGACTTTGATATTGATAAATATTGGCACAAACGGATTGTTCGAGCTGGAGTAAATACCTTGTGCCCTTACGATGATAATCCACCGAATCGTGTCATCGAAGCTGATGATATCGTATTCATTGATTTGGGACCTATTCTTGAAAAATGGGAAGCCGATTTAGGGAGAACCTATGTAATTGGAAATAACCCATTGAAAATTAAATTAAAAAATGATGTCGAAAAACTTTGGCACGAAACCGCCGAATATTTTTTCGAACACCCTGATGTATCTAGTGCTGAGTTATATCGTTACGTAGTTGAATCTGCGCAAAATATGGGGTGGGAGTTTGGAGGTGAAATAGCAGGTCATTTAATAGGACAATTTCCACATGAGCATATTACTACAGAAAAAGTGTACAATTATATCCATCCAGATAATAACCAAAAACTTTCGCATTTGCACCATTGGATTCTCGAAATCCACCTGATTGACCGAGTTAATCAAATAGGTGGGTTTTATGAACAATTATTGGTTAGACCTAATCCATAACCACAACATGTCCTTGGCGAAGCGATTCTTGTTGTAAACTATTTTGATAGTAGACACTATAGTTGTAGCTTCCTGCTGCTAGTTCCAAACTCAAGGTCCAGTAATCTTGCTCTTTACTTTCCATAGTGTAAACCAATTTTCCAAGATTATCGAAAAGGTAGAATCTAATTTTGGTGATGTCACGTTCATTGAAGCGAAAAATTACCTGTTCACCATGCTTACTAGGATTTGGGTAGACTCTAAAAATATCTTTCGAAGGAGGAGCCTCAAATACATGATGATCAAAATGGAATAAAAATAAACCATTTTGAATATCAGAGACTAAAATCCGCTTGCTTGGAAGCAAACTATACACCCCCCACGCACCATTCATTTTATAGCTATCTTGTGTTGGATACGTGTCGTAATATGCAATTTCTCGAGGTGGTTGAAAACGGGTATCAAAAATTCGCAGCCCCTCATTGTAGTAGGATACAAAAATCAAATTAGCGTTAGCCATCACATTGTGTGCGATAGAATTGTTGAGGAAATTACTTCCAAATAGTGCCGTAATTGTGGGATTTGAAACATCAGAAACATCTACTTTCTTTAATCTTTTACCACCCGTTTCGTCTACAAAGTAATATGTTTTTCGATTGGGGGATAACCATCCAGAATGATTGTAACCTTGATCTTGATAAATTTGAAGAGAGCCCAACAAGACAGGATTTGACGGATTAGCAAAATTGTAAATTCTCAAACCATCAAACCCACAATTGAGGTAAGCAGTGTCATTAACCACATGTGCATCATGTACTTCAGCAATATCTTGAAAGCCTCCAAATACTTCAACAGGATTTAATGGATCTGCTAACGAAAATACTTTAATTGATGTATACGAAAACGTTGGATTGCCCATATTAGGGGTAAAAATACACGCATATAGCAATGCCGAAGACGAATCGATAAAGATATTGTGGACGCGGCCAAAATTAACGCTGTCATTTACTACAACATGAACCGAATCTGGTAAATAACTCAAATCAATAATTTGGAGTGAACTATTACCTTCATCACAAACTGCATATAAATATCCTTTGTAATCGTGGTAATCACGATGAACAACTTGAGGAGAACTAAAATTTCCGCGCACAAAGGCCACGGGGTTTAATCGGTCATCATTTGTTAATTCGAATATGTGGGTTCCTTCCGTTGACCCAATAACACCATACTCGATACCGTTGTGTAAAAATCCCCATGTTTCATTAAACTTGGTGCCATTTTGTGAAATAGCTAGTGTATCGGTTGTCCAATTATCTAGCAAAAACACGTTTTTAGACAATTGACTTGCGCTGTAAAAGTGAATTAAACTGATTACTAAAATGATATAAATATGACGCATCTGTTAATTTATCTAAATGTAAAGGTATAAAAAACGAAGAAAACATTTGGGTATTACATTTTCAATTAGATTTAAGTTATCTTAGCATTCTATATTATTTTTATTGTGTCAGATAGCATCATTATCATACCAACTTATAACGAAAAGGATAATATCGAGCGAATAGTCCGAAAGATTATGTCGTTAACGAAATCGTTTGATGTATTGGTTGTAGATGATAATTCCCCTGATGGTACAGCAGAAATTGTAAAAAGTCTGATGCAAGAGTTTCCTAACCGTATTTTTATTGAAGAACGAAAAGGAAAATTGGGATTAGGCACAGCATACATTCACGGGTTTAAATGGAGTCTTAACAAAGCGTATGCATTTGTTTTTGAAATGGATGCTGATTTTTCACACAATCCCGATGATTTGATTCGCTTGTACGAGGCTTGCCAAAATGACAAAGGGGATGTGAGTGTGGGATCGCGTTATTGCAAAGGCGGAAAAGTTGAAAACTGGCCTATGAACAGGGTGTTAATGTCCTATTTTGCGTCTATTTATGTACGCTTGATTTTGTGGATTAATGTACGTGATACTACAGCTGGTTTTATTTGTTATAAACGTTCAGTTTTAGAAACGATTAACTTGGATGAAATTCATTTTAGCGGATATGCTTTTCAAATTTGTATGAAATATGCAGCAATCCAACATGGATTTAAAATAGTAGAAGTCCCTATTACCTTTATTGATCGACTTTATGGTGAATCAAAAATGAGTATTTCGATATTCAAAGAGGCTTTTTGGGGAGTTTGGACAATGAGAAGAATGAAATTATGAGTAAAGGTTTTGTAATAAAAGGCGGGTTGGTTATTAATGAAGGTCAACGTGCCCATTTGGATATTCAGGTTGAAGATGGAATCATCACGAAAATTGCTCCTTCAATTCATACTCCAGCTGGGTTAAAAGAAATTAATGCCGAAGGGTTGTATGTTATTCCAGGTGCAATTGATGATCAAGTTCATTTTCGTGAACCCGGTCTAACACACAAAGCAGACATTGCTTCCGAATCTCGGGCAGCGGCAGCAGGTGGTATCACATCGTTTATGGAAATGCCAAATACTGTTCCGAATACACTAACACAAGAATTGTTAGAAGACAAGTATCAAATTGCGGCAAAATCTGCTGTGACCAATTACTCATTTTTTATGGGTGCTTCTAACGATAACATCGAAGAAGTTCTCAAAACGAATGGAAATAATGTGTGTGGTGTTAAGGTGTTCATGGGGTCATCAACGGGAAACATGTTGGTAGATCAACACGATACGTTGGAAAAAATATTTGCTGAAGTACCGCTTCTTATTGCTACCCACTGCGAAGATGAGCAAACCATTCGCGCCAATACCGAGTTATTTAAGACTAAATATGGGGAAAATATCCCTATGTCTGCTCACCCATTAATTCGTTCTGCAGAAGCATGCTACTTGTCTTCATCTATGGCTGTTGAGCTAGCTAAAAAACACAATACAAGACTTCATATTTTACATATAAGTACAGCAAAAGAGTTGGCGCTATTCCGCAATGATATTCCGTTGACAGAAAAAAGAATTACAGCAGAAGCTTGCGTTCACCATCTTTGGTTTTCGGACGAGGATTATGCCGAAAAAGGAACGTTTATCAAATGGAACCCAGCTGTCAAAACATCCGCAGATCGTAATGCAATATGGGAAGCCGTTTTAGATAATAGGATTGATGTGATTGCAACAGATCATGCACCTCATACAATTTCTGAGAAACAACAATCCTATTTTAATGCTCCTTCGGGTGGTCCTTTAGTACAGCACGCATTACAAGCGATGTTTCAGAAAACAAGAGAAGGGTTAATTACTGCTGAGCGCGTGGTGGAGAAAATGTGCCATGCTCCAGCAACATTATTTCAAATTGATAAAAGGGGTTTTTTAAGAGAGGGGTATCACGCTGATATTGTGCTAATAAACCCCCATGTCTCACTGATAGTATCCAAACAAAATATTTTGTATAAATGTGGTTGGTCTCCGTTTGAAGACACTACATTTGATCACCACATTATGGCAACATTTGTAAATGGAGAAATGGTTTGGAATGGGACGGAGATTATTCATACGCAATCGGGGAAACGACTTATTTTTAATCGATAATGAATAAGCTACTTTGTTTATTAGGGATTTTCATATGCATCAGCTGTAATCCTCGAGAGATTGTGATTGATGCTCCTGTAGATTTAATTCCACAAGATTCGTTTATTCAGATTGTCACAGATTTAATTGTGTTGGAATCACATATCCAAGGTAAATATGATCAGTTGAATAGTTATTCTGAAGTCATGGCAATAAGTGGTGATTCATTGTTCGCTGAACATGGTGTTTCGTTTGAACGTTTTGAAAGCTCAATGATGTATTACGGCAAAAATCCTCATATCATTGACTCGATTTATACACGTATCATTGATACGTTGAATATTCGATTGGGGAATAATTGAATTACTTATAAAAATTCATTTCATCAATATACTGATGAACTGGATCAGTAAGAAGATAGCGCGGATTTTTGCCTTCTTTTATCGCTGAACGAATAAAACTGGATGATACTTTCATTACAGGCGCATCACAGATATGTACATTAGGGTGGTGCATAAACCCGTTGTCAGGACTATAGCCTATTTGATCGGCTTCTTGTTGTTCTTGGATTGTCAAGACCCTTGGGTAGACATAGATTTCGTGGTCGCGGAGAATGACTTCGTGGTTTTGCCATTTATGCAGCGTGCGAAGATTATCTTCCCCCATAATTAAGCAAAAATCGTAAGTAGCATGTTTCTCTTTTAAATAGGCTAATGTGGTAGCTGTATAAGAAGGCTGAGGCAACTTAAATTCTACATCGCTTGCACGCAGTTTGTCATTGTCTTCTATTGCTAGTTTTACAATTGCTAACCGGTGATAATCTTCCAATAACGAAGCCTTCTTTTTAAGCGGATTTTGGGGTGTAACTACCAACCAAACTTGATCAAGATCGGTGTATTCTGTCATGTAGTTTGCAATTACTAAATGACCAACGTGGATAGGATTATATGTACCAAAGTATAATCCTACTTTCATTGCTTTAAGAAATCCGTTACGAGTTGTTCAGCCATTATGAGCGCTTTGTCCAACTCATCGTTGAGTAAAATGACATCAAAATCTTTGGCATATTGTAATTCTGAATTAGCTTTGCTAAGACGCTGTTGTATTTTTTCTTCAGTTTCGGTACTTCGATAGCGCAACCTAGCTTCTAGTGCTTCGACTGAGGGAGGTTGAACGAAAATTGATAAGGCCTTGTCTCCAAATTGTTTTTTTAAATTCAACCCTCCAATTACATCCACATCAAAGATGACGGCTTTATTGTTTGCCCAGATTCGCTCCACTTCTGTTTTAAGTGTGCCATAATAATGGTCGGCATATACCTCTTCCCATTCTATAAACGCACCTTTCTCAATCTTCTTTTTAAATTCCTGAATACCTAAGAAATAATAATCCTTCCCATGAACTTCATGCGCTCGAGGTTCTCTAGAGCATGCCGAAATTGAAAATTCCAGTGGAATTCCTTGTTGGAGTAGGTGTCGAACAATTGTTGTTTTACCTGCTCCTGAAGGGGCTGAAAATATGATGCATTTTTCGTGCTTCATGCTATAGTGTATTCAGTACTTGTTCTTTAATTTTTTCTAAATTGTCTTTCATCTGTACGACAATTTTTTGCATTTCTACGTGATTCGATTTGCTACCCAACGTATTGATTTCTCGACCGATTTCTTGTGTAATAAAACCTAATTTTTTACCTGCACCTTTTCCAGTGTTCATTGTTTCCATGAAATACTTGAGGTGATTGGACAAGCGAACTTTTTCTTCGCTTATATCTAGCTTTTCGATGAACATAATGAATTCCTGCTCCAATCTATTTTGATCAACTTGTTCGCCCAATTTATCATTCAGCGCTTTTTGCATACGTTCTTTGATAGTAGTGACGCGTTCATTTTCATATTGAGGAATTTCAGTCAACAATGCAGCTATTTCACCAACTCGGTCTGTAAAATCGGCTAATAAACTAGCGCCTTCTTGTAAGCGAAACTCTTCAATGTTTTTTAACGCTTCGTGCAGTAATTCTTGAACAAAATTCCATTCATCATCCGTCAATTCTTCCTTGGCATTTGTGTAAATGTCAGGCATTCTGAGTAATTGTCCGATTGGGTCTGCAGCTTGTTGTCCTAACTCTACCTCTAATTCTTTGATGTCATTGAAGTATGCACGCGCAATTGCTTTGTTGATGATGTAATTTTTTTCTTCACCTGTATGTTCAACGGACAAGTTGACTTCAATTTTACCACGATCTAAACACTCTGCAACCAATCGCCTAAGTTCAATTTCTTTTTCTTTGAACGTAGGAGCTAGTCGCACATTCAAATCAAGGGATTTACTGTTTAACGAACGAATTTCGATGGTAATTTTTTTATCTTTAAATGATCCAGTAGCTTTTCCGAATCCAGTCATGGAATGCAACATGCGCTTATTATTTTGACAAAAGTAGTTATTTTGAAAGAATACACCCTTTTTCGTAGTTCAAAGGTGATAATAATCTTATTTACCTGTTAATTCTTTAAACACTTGCTCCAACGATTTCTCTTCAACTTTTAAACTTAAAATTAACCAGTCATTTTGAGCTGCATGTTTAGAAACAACTTTACGAAGATCTTCCGTTATGTTGGTTTCAAGAAGCCATGAATTAGATTGATCTACTTCCATTACTTTTTGGACACCAACAATTTTCTTCAATTCTGTTTTTGTAACCTTCGAATCAGGGTCAAACTCCACAATAATAACTTGATTAGTTTGTTGATTTTGTAGTTCTTTAGCCGAATTATCTGCTACAATAATGCCGTTATTAATAATGACTACGCGATCACAAATTGCTTCTACCTCTTGCATAATATGGGTTGAAAGCATTACTGTTTTGGTTTTGCCAATTTTTTTGATGAGGTTGCGAATATCAACCAATTGATTGGGGTCTAATCCACTTGTAGGTTCATCCAAAATGAGGACCTCGGGGTCATGAATCATCGCTTGAGCTAATCCTACTCGTTGACGATACCCTTTCGATAACGCCCCGATTTTTTTGTGTTGTTCTTTTTCAAGCCCTACAAGAGCAATCATTTCTTCAATTCGCTGTTTCTTGTCTTTTATCTTGTAAATGTCTGCTACAAAACCTAAATATTCTTTGACATACATGTCTAAGTAGAGTGGGTTGTGTTCGGGTAAATACCCTATTCGTTTGCGAACTTCTAATGAATCATTCTTCACATCTAATCCGCAGACACTAACTTGACCGCTAGATGCGGGAATAAATCCAGTAATGATTTTCATCGTAGTAGATTTTCCTGCGCCGTTTGGGCCTAAAAAACCTACTATTTCACCTGTTTTCACTTTAAACGTAATGCCACCAAGTGCAGCTTGTTCGCCGTAATATTTTTGCAAATTCGAAACTTCGATTGACATGCCTTCTATTTTGTGATACGAATATACGGTTTTTGCGTGATTTACTATTGTGTTACCATAGAATAAAGGGCAACTGTATTTAAAAAATGGAAAAGAATATAGTATATTAATCCTGCTAAAAATTATACTTCATATCCCGCTCATCTAATAGTGAGAAGCTGATTTTAAATTGTCCAGAAGGAGGCGAAAAATTATTGTCTGCATATACACCGTATAGACCAATTCGCAATCGTCGTTTAAGTAATTTAAAATCACGTTCTAGTCCTGCAAAAAATTCCCAATATTGATAATTGTGTTCGGGTACATATAAATATCCAGCGCCTACGACTGATTTAATTCGGGTGCGTTTCATGAATGGAATTTTATTTAATAGTGCACCGTTAAAGTGGTGGACAATATGCGTCTCTAAAAAAAAGTCAAGTGTAGGCAATGAAGTATCTAATCCTTGAAACGAATAAAGTGGATTTGAAAACCAAAGTGGGTCAGAGCGACGATGGTATTTATAATCTGGTTCCCGAAGGATTTTAGAGTTTAAAAACTTACCCGTTTTAGCATGGTAATTCGTGGTGCCAAAAGTTCCAATTTTAAACGATTGCATGATCCCAAAATCAATGTAATCATGGTCAACATCGCTGCCAAAGAATCCTGGAATTCCTTTTTCATACCCTACATATAACGTTGGCCACTTTGAACCTAATACAACCTTACGTTTTGGCTCACGCATAAATTTTTGTCCTGGTGTATAATCTAACCTTGCTCGAAAAAGGAATGCCTGATAGGTTTCAAATTTTGGAGGTGAGGTATTGTTTATTGCACTATCTAAAATGGTAATAAAATTATAATCAGAAATGGAACGACGTTCATTAAATTCCAACTCGGTGTCTAAATATAACCCGTTTAATAATTCGGTATAATGCCCTGCTTCAAGCCGAGTGTTTTCGATAAAGTTATCTCGAAGAAAAATTTGGGAAATCGCATCTTGTTGACGAATCAAGTCAAAATCTTCACGAAATCGAATGAATACAGCTGATTGTTTAAATGGATCGTATAGGTAACGTATTCGAGCAGTTCCTTTGATATCCGCATTTAATATTCCCACAGACAGTTTGGTGTACGTATCGATATACCGTTCATTATCCCATTTTTTAAAATAATCAAAATTGGGAGATATTCGAGGCCCAGCAATATAGATTGGTTCAATTGTACCAGCAAGTGACGACAACGACCATTGCGATTTTTTCTCTCTATTCCGATGGTCTATCCCAAACCATACTACTTTCCAAAATGTGACTCGATTAAATTCGGCATCGATGGAATCGAGGTACTCTTTTTTGTTAAGTATGGCGTTGATACTGTCTTGGATTCGAATTAAACGCATTTCTTCTGCCGTTAACTGAACCTTTCTATTCGCTTCCCAAAATGAGGAGTCTTTGTCATAAGCTTCAGCTGTTGTTACCGCAACTTCATTTGAAAAATACTTTTTTCCAAATTCTTGTCCGAATCGATAATTCTCATACGTTACTGTGGTTGTGGCGTTGGTTTCATCACGTTTGAAATTTACTCCGTAACGCATGATTTGTTTCGTCATTACACAGAGCGTGTCACCCCAGTTGTCAAAATGTTGGTCTATTTCAAAATAGTCAAACTTTAGGAGATCTCCTTTTTCCATCCTGAATGACAATTCTTTTACCATCCATACGGAGTCTTGAATAATAAGGTACCCTGACAATGTAGATGTAGCTGAACTTCGTGCATCAATTTCAATTTTATGATACTTAATTCCATTTTCAACATATTGTTTGACAAGTTTATATTTGTAGGACAAGATTCCTGCCCAGCTTATAGGAGAAGTGACGGGAGATTCATTCAAATCATCCACATACAAAATGTTGGAGAAAAAATTGAAATTTGAATTTGCCGTGGTGGTATAATATAAGCGATCTGTTTTCCCTCTTTTTGAAAACGCAGTTCGGATTTCTTTGACTTTATTTGGTGGTTGATAATGGCGTTCTAGTTCGACTTCAATCATGTTGATGTTGTCAGTCGAGCTTAGTTTTATTTCTTTTGCGCGTTCTTCTCGTTCAAAAGGGTCTTTGATTTTATCTAATTCTTCCTGAATTTCTTCTTTCGACCTCTTTTCACTCACCACACGTTTTTCAGAAGCTTTTAAGTATACATCGACTGAGTAACTATATTGTTCTGGATTGATGGTGTCTTTTCGCTCAATCACTTTTTTAATGATATCGTGTCCAGGATTTGTTCGTTTTACTTTTATCTCCACCTCACTTAATTGGTTGGTAGAAGGCACGAGTTGGAAATCTTGTAGGTTTTTACCTTGTCTAATTACCACAAATCGTTCGAGTGTTTCGAACCCCAAGTATTTAACGACTACATCGTACGAACCTATATCCACATACAGTACATACGCTCCTTTTTCGGAAGATACCGTTCTTAAATCTGGTCTATTTTTTACATAAACCGTGGCATAGGGAATGGGGATTCCGAGTTCATCCGTAATTATTCCCTCAAGCGATTGTGAATAGACAAATGGAGAACTGGATAATATCCAGAAAATTAGTAAAATCCGTTTGATTCTTTTTTTCACCATTTTTGTTGCTAAGGGAACGAATCAATGGACAAAATGTTTACTGTTGGTTCTTTTTTTGTTCTTCGAGAAATTCGAGGTGTTTTTGCATACGTTTACTCATTATTCGACGCATAAACCATGCAAAAAAAGCGATTAGTGGAAACACATAATAAGGGGTCCATCTATCAAATCCTTCTCTAAATCCTAATACCGTAATAAAAATCAGCATAGCTATTCCCACCAATAGCCAAAATTTTTCCATTATCTTATTGTAAGTCTTCATACGTCAATCTTTAAAATATTTTTCTCCAGTCGGTTCAGTAATTACAAACTTATCAAAAGTTTGGTCAGCTACAATGCCTTTTCCCCATAGAATACCGTCTGCGGTTTTGACTACAACAGGTTTGTTACTGAATACACTATCGTTTCTCCAAATCAATTCATCTGTTTCGAGTTGTTGCTGTTTCACGATGTTTTTTAGCACCACACTATCGCGTACAAACATTCGATCGCCATCAGCTTCTTGTTCACCGTAGTATGCTGTTAGGATGGCTTCTATTTCATTTGTTTCCCGATTGTAGAAGGTCACTTCTAGGCCATCTTTAATCAATGTTTTTGCTGCAGGTTGGCGATACGTCTCCACAATTACACCTCTTAACTCATAGCGCACATAACCGCTATCTGTGGTCACCATGTGCAATTGTGTTGAAACTTCATCGGGCAAGTTGTCAAGTTGTGTGATTTGCTTTATTTTTTCCAAATCATTAGAACAAGAAAAAAGAATTCCCGTAAGCATGATGCTCACAGGAATCCAAATACGGTATGTCGGTATAAATTTCAATCTTAATTGAACCCTATCATTCGAACAGTTACACCCCAACAGCTAAGCGTGATTGAATCTCCTTCTGTTTTATTTTCGTCGAAAATCATGTTTTTAGTTGGTGCATTTGCCTTGTAAGAAGCAGCACTTAATCCGCCACGTTCAGCTAATTCTACAGCATACCAATAGTTTGCTTTGCGTTCAAAACTTGTATCTCCACAGCTATTTGCAGTTGCAGCCACACTTTTTGCAGCGATATCCAATGCTTTACTTCTAAATTCACCACTTACATTCAATGCACTGTTGTGTGCTGCTTTGTGATTTCCTTGGATGTAGTAAGCATAAGCAATACGATAATTTAGCTCATCACTTCGCTCGCCATTGTCCATTTCTTTAGCTTTCTTGTAAGCATCCATAGCATCACTGTATCTTTTTTGCGCAAGCATAAAATTACCTTTTGCAATCATCGCATCTACAGTTGGGTCTAGTTTGATTAGCGTATCCAATAACATTTCATATTGTTTGGTGTTTACACAATCTTTTCGCTCAAGAATTGACATGTAATTTTTCACAGCTTCTTTTTTTGCATTTGCATCAGCAGGAAGCATTGTCAACACATCAGTTATTACAGGTAATACATCTTCACACGTTTTCGCTACGCGGTCAAATATGCCAGTTAAGTATTCTTGAATACGCTCGTTGCCTTCGTTAGCAGCAAGTAATTTAGAAAGGTTCAAATACTCATCTACAATACGTTTGCTGTATTCTTTCTTTTTCTTTTCGTCTTTTTCACCATATTGCAAAATGTACAAATTATAGTAATAAGTAGAAATCAAAGATGGATTTGCTTTTTCTTGTAATCCATCGATGCCATATTTGAATAATTCATCTATTTTTTTGTAATCTGTGCTTTTGATACTTGTCATGTAGTACGCATTCCAAATAGCCCAATCCGCACGTTTACCGATATTTTTTTCAAAACGCTCAAAAATACCAAGTAAAGTATCCGTGAACAATTTTTTTGTGTTTTCATCTTCTGCAGAAGAAATCAATTGCTCATAACCATACTTTAGGTTCATGTATATGGTAGAATCTGTTGGACATAACCCTTCTGCCTTAGTGTAATACGTAACGGCTTCTTGGAAATTTTTATTCGCCATAGCATCCCCACCAATTACACGAGCTTCTTTACATTCTTTACTCATCTCCTCGTTTTGAGCAATCACTGGCAAACTCATCGCCAATGTTAGACCTAGTATGTACTTACCTATTTTCATTTTATTGTTATTATTAATCGTATTTAAACTTTCTAAACCATCTATCATTAAACCCGGGAGACAAAATTATGCCAAAATGCAACCCGACATACTGTTCTCTAATCGATTGTGCCCCAACTTCTCCTTGTTGTCCCAATTTCACACCAATATTAAGCGAAGACAATGATCGATTAAACGGTATTGGAAACCCAAGCCCAAAAGTCATGCCAAGATCAGTTAAATTCTGGTTTCGTGAGGGCAATTGGGCATAATTAAACCCTATGCGGTAAGACATTTTAGAGAAATAGCTGATATTCGGTGCTTTGTCCAAAAATTTATGATGTGGGGTAAAATCTATTCCAAGACGAATATACATTCCATTAGTCAATGCTGTTGTGTCGATTATATTGGGTAAATTTTTCCGGTAATTACTCCACGACATAAATTCAGCGTCACCTAAAAATCGAAGTCTATAGGCATGAGTTCGGTTGGATAATGAATCTTGTTTAGCACGCATTTCATAATTAAAACCAAACCCTAAACGCTGTGGCATGACAATTTCCCCATCTACGACACCTGTTTTGAAGATGGTATCCATGTTTCCGGGATTTATTCCATAAAGTCCTGTAAAACGGATGAGCGATTCTGTATTTTCAGTACTCCACATGTTTTGTGGTTGATATACCGCACCCATACCTATGGAGCTATGTTGGTTTATGGTGTATTGATATTGAAGTCCAGCCTTTAGACTAAACGCTCTTACCTTGTCATTGGTATGATAAACGCTGTTGAATTGACTGTTTGAAGTAAAAAATTCCGTGACTCTACTGTTTGTCGTATTTCCAAAATTATACGCTCCTTCTAATCCAACAGACAAATAATTTCGCTCATTTTTTATAATCGCAGAAGAAAAAGACAAATACAATTGCTGTACACCTCCTGATCCAATGTATGAATGACGAATGGAGTCTCCGTCGATAAATTGGTACGTTTTAAAATCATATCCTCGGCTAATGATGGGTCTTATACCAACTGCGGCGGCAAATCGTTTTGCAAAAGGAATGGCAATTTGAATGGTTTTTAAATAAAAGAATCGCGCAGATGATGATTCATTACCTGATTCAAAATTTGAAAATCGTCCTGTTATATCGAATGAGAAGATAGGTTGTCCTTTTGCTAAATACGAAAGTGAAGCAGGGTTGTATTCATTGGCATAAAGCGAATCGTTTAGTGCAATTCGTGCACCACCACGCCCCATCGAAACACCATCGGCAGGTTCTTCCCAAATGCCTAATCCGTTAACTGAATACGGTGAATTGGTGGTAACTTGTGCGACCCCATAAAAGTTCGCCAAACAAATCATTCCAATTGCAACTAAAAGTCTATACATTCTCTTCTAGAATTAGTTTCAAACCTAACAAAGTTAGATTTTCGAGCGCAAAGATGGGATTTTTTAGTTCCAAATCAAAGTATTTCAAATCTCCACCCGTCATAAAAATCATTAAATCTTTGTATTGACTCTGATAACGTTGAATTGTAGTTTTAATTTCATGTTCCATCCCAATTAATGCTCCTGAAACCATTGAGCCTTTTGTTGATTTACCAATTAATTCTTTTTTACTCCATGTTTCGATAAGTGGTAAATTAGCAGTAAAAGCGTGCATTGCCTTAAAGCGCATGTGTAAACCAGGACCGATACTACCCCCCATGTAAATCCCCTCTTGATTTACAAAATCAAATTTTAAACAAGTCCCCGCGTCAACTGCTAGAGCGGGTTTTCCTTTTGCTAATGTGTGAATTGCAATTGCATTAGCTAATCGGTCAACACCGAGCGTATGGGGGGTGTCATAATCTAGTGTTATCGGTAATTTCAATTGATTGTGCGCAATAATAGGATTTTCTAATAAGCTCATTACCTGATTTGTGATTTCTTTATTGCCTACCGAAGCAATTATTGAATAGGAATATGGGCGTGTTTGAAGTTCAAGTTGTAAATTTTCCAACCCGATACCTTTCATACAAATCTCATTTGCTTCAAAAAAAGCAAATTTTAAGTGAGTATTACCTATATCAACTACTAAATAGGATGTTTGCATGTCTCAAAACTACAATAATTATTGATTTTGAAAGCGAAAAAGAAACAGCTAAATATAAGTTTGTTGAGCTTATACCATGACCTCATCTTAACGTAATACCCAAATTTTTTCAAAAAAAAGAAATAGATTTCTTGATGAAATGAATTTATTTATATCTTTGCCCCCACCAAAGCGGTTGGTGATGTAGCTCAGTTGGTAGAGCAAAGGACTGAAAATCCTTGTGTCGGCGGTTCGATTCCGTCCATCACCACAGAATGACTAGAATGAAAATAAAGAATGAGAGCCTTCTGCTCTCATTTTCTTTTTAATATAAAATATAGTTAACTCATTCTAGTGTTTTACATTTCACATAAAAAGTAAAAAACATTGTAAAGTATTGTTTTTTAATTAAAAAACAATTATATTGGCTTTAATATTTAATTACTACTGTTATGAAAAAGTTGTTTTTTATTCTCTCTCTTTCATTTTATAATGTGTTCTTGTTTGCGCAATTTGCTACTGTTGGAGGTAATACATGTAGTAATGGAGGTCTCTCCTATAACACCCCTTTTACGGCAGCATACACAGGCGGAATAACAGTTAAGTACTCAACTACTGAGTCTATTTATGATGCGAGTGAATTTGACGTATCGCCTTTTGGTTCTCATAATACAATCGGATATTACCATTGTAGTGGAGATTATAGTATGGCTACTGCTAATATTAAAATTTATCTAAAAACTGTTCCGCTTTCTACCACTTCTGTCGGGACAACAGCTTCAACTGCTGGATATACTTTGGTATATGATGGGGGGACTAATATTTTAACATCATCTCCACATACACGTTGGAGGGATGTTAGTTTCAATGGAGCTAGTTTTGGTGGAGTTAATAATTTTGACTGGCCACCTAACACGCGTCTTTCGGTGCTTGTTGTGTATCATAACCCTAGTACCAATTCAGGAACAACATATTATTGGGTTACTTCCAATTCAACGACACATAATTTGTCTTCAAGGTATATTGGAAACTCTTCTTCTCCTTGGATTTCAGGAACTTCCACAATGGTTAAACATCAAAAACCAGTAATCCGTTTAGCGTCAGGGGTTCCACTACCTATCACACTTATTTCTTTTGAAGCAAAGAAAGTTAATTCAGGTGTTCAACTGGATTGGACAACAGCGAGTGAACTAAACAATGACCATTATACGCTTTACCGCACAACAGACGGAATCAATTGGAAGGAGATTGGAAGACAAAAAGGAGCGGGTACTAGTTCAGAGGAGAAAAGATATCAGGTGATAGATTACACTCCTTTTGATGGTGCTGACAATGTATATTATAAGTTGCGCCAAACCGATTATGATGGTAAATATGAAGAATTTGAACTCATTTCAGTTTCGTTAGGCGAATTAGAAACTAAACCACTATGGACTTAAAGTCCATAGGTTTGGCCGGGACTAAAAGTCCCTTACTCAATAATGAAATTACTCCC
>ERZ869909.256-NODE-256-length-75165-cov-8.913009_pt1 | contig 75165 bp, 66 predicted proteins | sample MGYA00520892_ERZ869909 | MGnify/ENA primary metagenome ERZ869909 (study PRJEB32215, sample SAMEA104723947) | bioreactor metagenome | biome: bioreactor; feature: anaerobic bioreactor; material: water | place: China | collected 2015-03-12 ...
AAGATGATGGAAGACTACGGCGCCACCTGCCTGTATGTCGTCGACTCTGGCGGCGCCATGGGCATGCAGGATATCCGTGACCGCTTCCGCGCCCTGAAAGACGTACTCAAGCCCGAAACCCAGACCGGCATGCACGCCCACCACAACCTCAGTCTCGGGGTGGCCAACTCCATCGCCGCAGTGGAAGAGGGCTGTGACCGCATCGACGCCAGCCTGGCCGGCATGGGCGCCGGGGCCGGCAACGCGCCGCTGGAAGTATTTATTGCCGCCGCCGAACGCCTCGGCTGGGAGCACGGCACCGACCTCTACACCCTGATGGACGCCGCCGATGACATCGTTCGGCCGCTGCAGGACCGCCCGGTACGGGTTGACCGCGAAACCCTGGCCCTCGGTTATGCCGGGGTCTATTCCAGCTTCCTGCGTCACTCGGAAGTGGCGGCCCAGAAGTATGGATTGAAGACCGTCGACATTCTGGTCGAGCTGGGCAAGCGCCGGATGGTCGGCGGCCAGGAAGACATGATCGTCGATGTGGCCCTGGATCTGCTCAAGCAGCAAGCCTGATCAACTGCCGGCTTGCCAGGGTCGTCGAGCCGGCTTTATCACCCGTACCACCTACTCGTACAACAACAAGACGGATAACGCCATGACAACCTACACCACTTGCGATGCTGTAACCGACAAGACCAGCCCCCGGGTCTGGTTGACCATTGGACTGTGTTTTCTCGTTGCCCTGATGGAAGGGCTGGACCTGCAGGCCGCAGGTATTGCCGCCCCAGGCATGGCCGCCGCCCTGGCGTTTGAACAGGGGCAGATGAGCTGGATCTTTAGTGCTGGCATTCTCGGCCTGTTGCCGGGCGCCTTTGGTGGCGGCTGGCTGGCTGATCGTATCGGTCGCAAGAAAGTCCTGATCGGCTCGGTTGTTCTGTTCGGGGTGTTCTCGATCGTCTCGGCGCTGGCCTGGGATTACACCAGCATGCTCACCGCCCGGTTCCTGACTGGCGTAGGTCTGGGTGCGGCGCTGCCCAACCTGATTGCCCTGACCTCGGAAGCCGCCGGCCCGCGCCTGCGTGGCACGGCAGTGAGCCTGATGTACTGCGGAGTGCCGATTGGTGCCGCGGTGGCGGCCCTGATCGGCATGGCCGACTTCGCCTCCGGCTGGGCCACGGTGTTCTGGGTCGGCGGTATCGTGCCGCTGCTGATCGTGCCGCTGCTGGCGCTGTTTCTGCCTGAATCCGATGACTTTCGCGAGCAACAGGCACGTCAGCTCAGCAAGGGCGCTGAGGCGCGTACCCCGGTGCTACAAGGCTTGTTTGCCCACGGAGCGGCACTGCCGACCTTGCTATTGTGGCTGAGCTACTTCTTCACGCTGCTGGTGGTCTACATGCTGATCAACTGGCTGCCGAGCCTGCTGGTCGGTCAGGGCTACAGCCGTTCGGAAGCCAGTGGTGTGGTGTTCTCGTTGCAGATCGGTGCGGCTATCGGCTCGCTGTTCCTGGGGGCAATGATGGACCGTTTGCGGCCGTTGCTGATGGCGGCGCTGATCTATCTCGGCATGCTCGGTTCGTTGGCTGCGCTGGGGTTGTCCAACGCCTTCTCCAGCATGCTGGTGGCAGGTTTCCTGGCTGGCTTCTTCGCTACTGGCGGTCAGTGTGTGCTCTATGCCCTGGCACCGCTGTTCTACCGCACTGACGTGCGTGCCACCGGGGTGGGCAGTGCGGTGTCGGTCGGTCGCCTGGGTGCCATGAGTGGCCCGCTGGTGGCCGGCAAGATGCTTGCCCTGGGTGGCGGCACTGCTGGCGTTATGCTTGCGGCCGCGCCTGGCATCGTGGTTGCTGCCATCGCGGTGTTTTACCTGTTGGCCAAGCGGGATCGCCTCGCCCAGGAATAACCACGCACCGACTCCTGTCTGCACCAATACATTATTCGCACTGGTAGACGCGCTCTTGCCACAGCTTGGCTGCTTGGCAGGAGTGCTGCGGTGCGACGAAAAACAATAAACAAAGGTTTTCACCATGCTACGTTCCATCTCTGCCGCGCTGGCCATCCTGGCTGGCAGCATTCCTTGCGTCCAGGCCAACGATTTTATCGACGACAGCCGCGTCAGCCTGATGCTGCGCAATTTTTACTTTGACCGCGATTTCGTCTCTGGCCCCGGCCAGTCGCGGGCTGAGGAGTGGGCCCAGGGCTTCATCTTTAGCGCCGAGTCCGGCTACACCCCTGGTCCGATCGGTTTCGGCGTCGATTTGCAGGCCAACCTTGGAATCAAGCTCGATGGCGGTCCCGGGCGGACCGGTGCCGGCTTGCTGCCGGTTGGGCCGACGAGTGGTGAGCCGGCCGATGACTACTCCTGGTTGGGGCTGACCGCCAAGGCACGGATCTCGGCGACGGAACTTAAGGCCGGTACTTTGAGCCCGATGCAGCCAGTGATCCTGTCGGTGCCGATGCGTTTGTTCGCGCCGAGCTTTCGCGGCGCCATGCTGCGTTCGCAGGAGTTTGAGCGTCTGACCGTGCATGCCGGGCAGATGAACCGGATCAACCTGCGCAACTCCAGCAATATGGAAAAAATGCGGGTCTCCAGCCCGTTCGGGCGGTTTATCGCCAGTGCCGAGTCTGACCGGTTCCGCTTTGCCGGGGTTGATTATCGCTGGTCCGACAGCCTGGTAACCAGTTGGCAGCAGGCGCGACTGGAGGATATCTATCGCCAGGATTATCTGGGGGCGATCCATCATCTGGCGCTGCCAGTAGGGCAGTTGAAAAGTGACCTGCGCTACTTTAACAGCCGCGAGGATGGCAGTGCCCGTGCCGGCAAGGTCGACAATCGCCATCTGGGGCTGATGCTGAGCTGGCGTCTGGGCCACCACACCCTTGGGCTTGGGCAGATGCGCAACAGCGGTGCCACCGCGTTGCCGTATATCGATGGAACCAGCGTTCACGCCCACTCCGAAGGAGCGCTGGTATCCGAGTACGTCAACCCGAAAGAACGCACTTCACAGGCACGCTATGACTATGACTTTGCCGGACTCGGCCTGTCAGGCCTGACCGGCATGCTGCGTTATATCCATGGTGATCGGGTCGAGCTAGCCGGATTTACCGACGACGGCCGCGAGAGTGAATTCGGCATGGAGCTGGCCTACACCCTGCAAACCGGCAGTCTCAAGGGCTTGAAGCTGCGCGCCCGGCACGCTCACTATCGAAGTGATTTCCTGCGTGATGCAAATGAGCTGCGGATCAATATTGACTACACGCTGAACTTTTAAGCTTTTTGCCCAGGCCTGGAGTGCAAACTCCAAGCCTGGGTGCCTGGGCCTTAGTGCACGATGCTGAGTGGTCGCCCAGTTGCCGGATCCAGGCACCAGTTCGGTTGGCCGGGAACGATGCGTATACCCCCGACCCAACGCGCGCTATGGGACAGGCTCAGCCAGTTTGTTTGGCCGGCAAGCACCCGTTGTCCGGTTGCGGTCAGGGCGAGTTGGCGTTGCGGCCAGTCGGCCTCGGCGTCCGCGACAATTGCCAGTAACGGTTCGGCGGCGTTGAGCAGTGGCTGAATCAGCCACCAGTACATCAGGTCGCCGAGATAGGGCAGGGGCTCGCGTTCAGCCATCAGATGCGCATAGGCCTTGCCGGCCGGTAATGGACCGTGCTCAGCGACGATCTGCAGAATCTGGCTTTCGCTGAGGCTCAGGCCGGTGTCCCGGGCCGGTAGCTCACGCAGATGTCGATGCAAGGCTCGGCCCGTCATCGGCAGCGCCGGGGTGCCGGTGGCAATCAGTTCGGTCAGGGCGTGCGGCGTGTCTGCGCTGATCGCTGCCCAGGCCTGGCTGCCCAGCCGTAGTAGTTCCGTGCTGACCGGCTGACGCTGGGGCCAGAGCCAGGCCAGCAGGTCTGGCGCCAGTTGGCCGATACCAATGAAGCGCTCGACACCGGGAATACTGTCCACTGCGATCAGCTCAATGCGTGCTTTGGGCGGCTCATGATGCAGCCGGTGCAACAGGTAGGCGAGAATCAACTGATCGTAGCTGTCATGCTCGAACCACAGCACCAGGCGCTCGTACTCGTCCAGTCGCTCCAGGGTCGAGTAGGCCTGTCTGAGTCGGGCCAGTGAATCGGCCGGTTTCAGATCAAAGGCGCTGGCGAGGAAAGCGGCGCGTTGCTGGATCAGAGTCTGGTCATCACTGGCCGGCACAGGGCCGATGCAGAACGGATCGGAAAACTCGAGAAAGTCACCGCTGAAACCGGCGACCTTTAGACTGTGCTGAATGTCCGAGCCACAACGGATATGCAAAGTCCTGGCATCCTGATCGCCATGCAGCCCCGCATGGCGACTGGCAAAATCCAGCGCATCGATATGTGCCTTGAGCCTGGGCCAACTGCTGAACCCGCACTCACGGGCAATCACCCACTGGGCATCGGCCAGTTTCAGTGGCTGTTCGCGTGGCGGAATATGCCGGAGTACGCGGGCCAGTGCTTCGGGTTCCTGGCGGTTGATGGCTTTGAGCAGGTCCTTGGCGCGTTTGCGCTGCTGCTCGAGATTGAAACGGCCGTGACGAATGGTGTGCTGTGCGGACATACGACTCCCCTGACAAGCCTGTGTCCGCCCGGCAGGCCGGGATTCGTATGGAACTGTGGTTTGATGCCTTGGGCGCAGCCCTTTCCGCGGACGGAGACGCCTGGCGGCGTTGCCGCCAAGGTTCGCTGAGGGCAGAGGGGCTGTCAAGTCGCTGCCGCTATCAACAGACTGGTGAGCCAGCCACCGGCATACAGACCGAAGCCAAAAACCAGGTGAGTGACCAGACTTTGGATGCGTGCCGCATTGGGGCGTGGCGTGTTGCGGGCCGCCACTCCTGCGGCCAGTGCTGGCTGTAACAGGAGAAACGGGGCCGCCAGGCTACCAAGGCCGACGGCCAGAGCTGGACCCAGGCTGGGTTGCTCAAGCCAGCTAGCGCCTGCGATCAACAGCAGTACCAGGGCAAACAGCACGCCTGTGAGGTAGTGAAATATCCAGCCGATTGCTCGTTCACCGGATACTGCCGGAGTCGCCTGAATGGGCGTGTGGAAAAAACGCCCGTGAGTCAGATAAATCAGCCAACGTCCGACCAGGGCATAGTCCAGTGGCGCGATGCCGAGCAGCCGCTGGCGAATGATGCTCCATAGGTCCATGATCAGGGTGGCGCTGAGCCCGACCAGCACGGCGGCCCCCAGATAACTGATCAAATTACTCATGATGGTAGTGCTCCGACTGGGTTGTTTGAATGCTGTGCAAGTCGCACTATGCAACTTCAAGTCAACTTGAGGTCAAGGCTGATTATGGATATTGCCGAGGTGGTGAAAAAATCCCGGGTGCCGGCTTCAACACTGCGGTTTTATGAACAGCGCGGCTTGATCCGCTCTAATGGCCGTTGTGGCTTGCGGCGGCAATTTTCTGCGGACGTGCTTGAGCAATTGGCGCTGATTGCTCTGGGTCAGGCGGCCGGGTTCAGTTTGGATGAAATTGCACGCATGTTTGCCGCCGACGGTCAGCCGGACATTGATCGACAGTTATTGGCGGCCAAGGCCGACGAGCTTGATCAGACCATTCGTCAACTGACTGCTATGCGTGATGGTTTACGCCATGCCGCCGAGTGCCCGGCACCCAGTCATATGCAATGCCCGAGTTTCAGGCGCCTCCTTGGTATTGCGGCGGCGGGGCGTGTCAGCGGGGCGAAAAAGACGTCTACTGGCTTGACGCCGATCCCTCCGAACCGTTAAAAGTGTCGAGCGACCCATATCAGGCAATGTCATGTTATTAACCCTGCTCAGTAGTGCAATTGTTTCCCGTACCGGCCAGGCCGGTTGCGAGCGTTGCGCAGTGGTCGCCAAGAAATCGAAGAAACAGTCGCTTATTTGACCGGGCGCACTGTCCTGTCAGATGAGCTGACAGGAACCTGCTCCGGACTCGATCCCCGCTAGCCCCTTTCTCTCCTCTGACAGCACCGAATCGGTCATTGATCAGGAGGAGTGTCATGTCATCGTTTCAAGGTATCTGGGTACCTGTGGTTACCCCGTTTCATCAGGGCCAGGTCGACTTTGTCGGTTTGCGGCGTTTGGTTGCCCATCTGCTGAATGCCGGGGTGCATGGCCTGGTGGTGTGTGGCACCACCGGCGAGGCTGCGGCCCTGAGCCAGACTGAACAGTTGGCGGTGCTGGATGCGGTGCTGGAACTGGCCCCGGCTGAGCAGGTGGTCATGGGGTTGGCAGGCAACCACCAGGCGGATCTGCTGGACAGGCTGGACGAGATCCAGCAACGCTTGCTGGCCGGTGTACTGGTGCCTGCGCCGTATTACATCCGCCCGTCGCAGGCGGCGCTGGAGAGCTTTTTCAATACCGTGGCCGAGCGCAGCCGGCTGCCGGTCATTCTCTATGATATTCCCTATCGTACCGGGGCCACATTGGCCTGTGAGACGCTGCTGAATATCACCCGGCATGAGCGCATCGTGGCGGTCAAGGACTGCGGCGGCAACCCGGCTAACACCCTGGCGCTGCTGGCCAGTGGCAATGCGGCGGTTCTGGTCGGCGAAGACGCCCAGATCTTCCCGGCCCTGTGCCTGGGCGCTCAGGGGGCGATCGCTGCTGCTGCGCATATTCATCCCGAGCGCTTCGTGGCGCTGTATGAACAGGTGCAGAGCCAGCAGTGGCTGGCCGCCCGGGCGACCTTCTTCAGCTTGCTGCCGTTGATTCAGACTTTGTTCAGCGAACCGAATCCGGCTCCGGTCAAGACGGCCTTGGCCTTGCAGGGGCTGATTGCCGATGAGTTGCGGGCGCCGCTGCTGGGTAGCAGCGACGGCGTGCGTGAGTTGCTGTCAGGCTTGGGGCTTGCCCGGTTGCAGGCCGGTATCGGACTCGTTGGCTAAGCGTACCAGTGATATTCCCGGGGGCTGATCTCATTCATGAAGTCGAGGTACTCCTGGCGCTTGTTCTCGCAGTAGACCATGACGAACTCGCTGCCCAGGCTGCCAGCCAGTTGCGGATGGTCGCGCATGGCCGTCACCGCACTGAGCATGTCCTTGGGAAAGTCTATGCCGCTGCTGCGATCCTGGTTGAGCGGGGTGATCGGCTCGCGGCCATTGTCCAGACCATGCTCCAGGCCGGTGAGAATGGCGGCCAGAACCAGGTAGGGGTTGGCATCGGCACCGGCCAGGCGGTGTTCGATGCGCAGGTTATGCGGGTCGGATTCGGGAATGCGGATGCTGGCATCGCGATCTTCAAAGCCCCAGCTGGCCTGGCTGGCACTGTTGACCATGCTGCCATAACGGCGAAAGGCGTTGTGGTTGGCGGCAAAGATCGGCATGCAGTGGGGCAGCAGTTCAAGGCAGCCGGCCACCGCATGGCGCAGGGCCTGCTGCTGGTTGGCCGCCAGGACATTACGCCCGTCATGGTCGTACAGGCTGACATGCACATGCATGCCACTGCCTGGTGCCTGGAGGTAGGGCTTGCTCATGAAACTGGCCCGGTAGCCGTGCTGGCGGGCTACGCCCTGGGTGCTGCGGCGAAACAGTGCGGCCCAGTCGGCAGCCTGCAGCGCATCATCACTGTGACCGAAGTTGATTTCAAACTGACCGGGACCGAGTTCGGCGCTGATGACGTTGGCGTCGATGCCTTGCTCGTTGGCCGCGCTGACCATGGCAGCAAGCACGCTACTGAAATGCGACAGCCGCTCGATGTGCATGTTTGGCTGGTCATCGCGGCGATGCCCGTCAACCGCTCGGGGGTATTGCGGCAGGCCGGCGCGGAACCGGGGGGCGAACAGGTAGAACTCCAGCTCGAAGGCGACCACCGGGCGCAACCCGCGCCGGGCCAGGCGCTCGAGAACCCGGGCCAGCACGACCCGGGGTTCGAACTCGATCGGCGTGTCGGTGTTCTCGGAGCTGATCAGCATCTGGGCCAGGGGCTGAGGCTCCCAGGGCACCAGCTTCAGGCTGCCGGGGATCGGACGCCGGGCCGCGTCGGGGTCGCCGTCCCGGAAACAGTAATCACCTATCGGATAGAGCCCGCCCTGGGTGCCGAGCAGAATGCAGTTCTGCGGCAGCTTCAGCTTGGCGCCGGCAGCCACTTTCTCCAGCATATCGATCGGGTAGCGCTTGCCATAGAAATGCCCGGGCAAGTCCATACAGATCAGGTCGACATGGGTCACCTGCGGATGCTGGGTGCGGAACGTGCGGACTTCGCTGAGCAGGTCGGGCAATATTGTTGTTGTCATGGCTGTGATCCGGCGGGCAGATATCAGGTAAAAACCCAGAGAACACGGGTCGGTTGATCGGACAGGTTGGCGTAGCGAAATGGCGAGTGAGGTGGCAGTTGAAAGCTGTCATTGGCACAGAGCGTCACCGGTTCGCTGGCTTCGCCCAGCCACAGGGTCAGCTCGCCCTCGATGATGAAGCCGCCCTGTTCCGAGCTGTCGTCCAGATGGCCCTGGCCACTGCTGGCGCCGGGCTCCAGATGGCTTTCCAGCATTGAGAAACGGCCCGACATGCTGGGCGAAACCAGCACGTCGGTGATCCCGCCGGCGTAGTACAGGGTGCGGCGCTCGTCAGGGCGGGTGACCCAGTTCAGCTCGCGGGGCTTGCTGAGGCTGTAGAAATAGGTAGTCGGCACCTCCAGCGCTTCGCAGATGGCGGTCAGATCGGCCACTGTGGGTTGCGACAACCCGCGCTCGACCTGGGACAGAAAACCGACCGAGCGACCGATGCGCTGGGCCAGATCGTTCAGGGTCAGGTGCTTATGCTTGCGCAGGTCGCGGACCAGAATGGCCAGACCTTCGATTTCTTCCTGTTTGTTCACGGCAGTACCTTGTATTCAGACGACATCACGTAACCGATACCAGACCTTGCCGGCTGCTTCCAGCGGTGCGGCGAGCAGCGAGCCGCCGGGGAAGCTCGGATTGTGCAGACTCTGGTACAGCTCGAGCAGTTGGGTGTTGCCGAGAATCGCATCGGCTACCGCCCGGGCCCCGGCCAGGGTCGGGAGTACGCCGTGACCGGAGAAACCTTGAAGCCAGTAGCGCTGACCGACCCGACCGATGTCCGGGGTGCGTTTCATGCTGATGTCGATATGCCCACCCCAGCCAAATTCGATGTCTACCCCGCGCAGTTGCGGGAACGCCCGCTCCAGATACGGCCGGGTGGCCTGGGCTACATCCCGGGGAATGCCGCCCAGGTAGGTACAGCCGCCGCCGAACAGCAGGCGATGGTCAGGCGTCAGGCGGAAATAGTCGGGTACGAACTGATTGTCGATCACGCAGCTGTTGCGCGGCAGCAGCGATTGCGCCAGCTCCGGCGCCAGCGGCGCGGTGGCGATCTGGTAGGAGCCGACTGGCAGCAGTCGCCCTGCCAGCTTGCGGTCGAACTGGTCGATATAGGCATTGCAGGCCATCACCAGTACATCGCAGCGCACCTCACCCTGGGCACAGCGTACCCGGTAGCTGGAACCGCTGGGTTGATAGTCGAGCGCCTGGCTCAGCTCGAAGATCTGCCCGCCGGTCTGTTCAATGGCCTGCGCCAGACCCTGGGCCAATTTCAGCGGATTCAGGTGAGCGCCCTGTGGATCATAGAGTGCAGCCTGATAGCGTGGGCTGGCGATCCAGTCGGGCAGCTCTTCACGGCTGATGAACTGCAACTGATCGTAGCCTTGGTTGATCAGCGAGTCGTGCTGGGCATCGCGCAGTTGCTGAACCCGGCGCGGCTGCACCGCAGCCCACAGACTACCGGGACGGTAGTCGATATCGAAGCCGTGCCGGCCCGGCAGTTCACGCAGCTCCTGGGCGGCCCAGCACATGCTGTCCCAGAGCTGACGGGCACCTTCCAGGCCAAGGGCTTTTTCCAGCGGCGGCATGTCGCATGACCAGCCCAGCAGGGCCTGGCCGCCGTTGCGCCCAGAGGCCGCCCAGGCTACCCGGCTGGCCTCTAAAAGGGTGACCCGTTTGCCGGCCTGCAGCAGGCGCAAGGCCGTATGTAGGCCGCTGAACCCGGCGCCAACGATCAGTACCTCGGTATCCAGATCCTCCTGCAGTGCAGGGCGCTGCGGGATCGGCGTGGGGTAGCAGGCAGCGTAGTAGCTGTCCACGTGCTGACTGGATTGCCGGAACATGCAGACTCCATGAAATATTAGATGACTTATTTCATGAAAAAATAGTTCTAATATTTCATACGGTCAAGCAGTTCTGTCCGTTACCGTTATTTGTGCGGGGCCAGCCTCTGATGGCATGTTCGCTAGACGGCCAATCGTTTGCCGGCTTGTGCCTGACGCCGGCTCAGGCGCCAGGTCAGTACCAGCGCCAGGAGGATGAAGGCACAGGCAATCGGCCGGTCCAGCAGATAGCCAATGTTGCCGTCAGCCAGCAGCACGCTCTGGCGCACGTTGAGTTCGAACATCGGGCCGAGTACGAAGCCGATGATGAAAGTGACGAAGGAGAAGTCCAGCATGCGCATCAGAAAGCCCAGCGCGGCGAAGCCGATCAGCAGCCAGGCGCTGAACAGGTTGCTGGCGACGATGATGCCGGTCACGCACAGCAGCACGACGCAGGGCAGAATCAGTTGGAGCGGCAGGCGGATGATCTTGGCGAACAGGCGCATGGTGAACAGGCCGAAGAACAGATTGCACAGGGTGCCGATAACCATGGCGCCGAAGATCGCGTATACCAGCCGGGCCTGATCGGTGAATAGTTGCGGGCCGGGAGTGATGCCGTGGATGACGAAGGCACCGAGAATCAGCGCAGCGGCGACGTTGCCGGGAATTCCGAGCGACAGCAGCGGGATGAAGTTGGAGCCGACGACCGCCGAGTTGGCCGCTTCAGTGGCGGCGACGCCACGGATATCGCCCTTGCCGAAGTTATCCGGGTTTTTCGCCGAGCGCTTGGCCGAGGCATAACCGAGGAAGGCGGCGGCAGTCGAACCCAGCCCCGGAATGGCGCCGATCAGGGTGCCGATGCCGGTCGACTTGAAAATGGTGGGGGCGATGTGGCGATAGTCGCGCCAGCCAAAATGGTTCTGTGCCGGATTGCCCAGCCCGGCATCCGGTAGCCGGTGCAGGCTGCCGCGTTGGTGATAGATGGCCTGACGAAAGATTTCGCCGAGTGCCAGCACGCCGATGCCCACCGCGCTGATGGCCAGGCCGTCCATCAGTTCCGGGATGCCGAAAGATAGCCGCTCACCGGCAGTCTCCGGATCGGTGCCGACCAGACTCAGGAGCACGCCAAGGGCGGCGGCAATCAGGCCCTTGAGCACGGAGTTGCCGACCATGCCGCCAACAACGACGAAGGCGACCAGTACCACGGCGGCCATTTCCAGCGGGCCCATGCGCATGGCCACCAGTGCCAGCGGTGCTGCGACCAGGAACAGTACCAGATCGCTTAGGGCGTCGCCGGTCACCGATGAGGCGTGAGCGGTGCGCAGGGCCTTGAGTGCCTCACCCTTGCGCGACATTGGATAGCCGTCGAAGGTGGTGGCGGTGGCCTCCGGTGAGCCTGGGGTGTTCATCAGAATGGCCGAGACCGCCCCGCCCAGGGTGCCGCCCTTGTTGATTCCGACCAGCAGGCCAATGGCGGTGACCGGGCTGAGATAGAAGGTGAAGGGCACAGCGATGGTGATGGCCATCAGCGCGCCGACGCCGGGTGCGGCGGCGAAGATCTGGCCGATCAGTACGCCGAGGGCGATGTACAGCAGATTGGTCAGGGTAAAGGCGTCGGCCAGCCCCAGCAGCAGATCGTGCATGGTCAATCCTCGTCAGTCCAGGGGGGCGCCCAGCGCCAGTTTGAACAACAGCCAGAGCAGCAGCGGCCAGACCACCGCCGTTGGCAGAATCCAGCTGAGTCGACGCTCGCCCATCGCCAGCATGAAGGTGGCCACCAGGAACATGGCGCCGGCCAGATAGCCGATTAGTTGCAGCAGCAACAGGCTCACGGCCATCAGGCCAATCAGCAGCAACAGGCGTAGCAGGCTGCGGCGGTTCAGTTCGATACGCCGGGTCGAAGGCTGTTTATCGCGTAGCCGGGTAATGAACAGCAGCGCGCCCAGCACGGTGATGGCGCCCACACACAGGTAGGGGAAAAAGCGCGGTGACAGACCGAAGCCGAAGCCGGCGCCAATATGGTTCGGGATCAGATAGAACAGGCCAATCAGGCCGGCGATGGTGATCAGCAGGCCGGCCCACAGGTCAAGGTTACGTTCAAGCATGGCGGTAGCAGGCTCCTTGGGTCAGGGGGCTGAGTCGGCAGCGGCCCGGCGATAATCCTCGGCGGCGCTGTGAATGAACTCGGTAAGCTGCTCAGGGCTCATCACGATATTGGGAAAGCCCATGCGCTGTTCGGCCAGTTGCGCTACGGTGGGCGACTGGCTGGCCCTGATCAGGGCTGCCGACAGACGCTCATGGATCTGCGCTGGCATGCCTTTGGGTACCGCGAACATGAAATAGCCGGTATAGCCCATCGGGTAGCCCAGTTCGGTGATGGCCGGTTGCTGTGGTGAGGTACGCAGCCGCTCATCGTTCAGCGAGGCGATCACCCGAATCTTGCCGTTGCGCAGGAAGGCCTGGTGGATCCCGGCGCTCCAGGCAATGTCGATATGGCCGCCAATCAGGCTGTTCATGATCTCCATGCCGCCGCGCATCGGAATGATGCGGATGCGGATGCCTTCGCGCTCGGCCACCATGTTCAGTACCTCGCGGGTGATCGGCGACACCGAGCCGTAGTTCAGGCCGTGCTGGCGTCCATAGGCAATCATTTCGTCCCAGTTGGAAAACGGCGCGTTGCCGCTGGCGACCAGGGCGTTCTGCAACTGGCTGATGGTGGTCAGGTAGTCGAAGTCGTAAGTGTCGTAACGCAGCGGGGCCACCCAGGGCATGCCGTCGAACGCCGAGTTGGCGGCCATGCCCAGGGTATAGCCGTCAGCGGCGGCGAACTTCAGACTGGTGGCCATGACGATCCCGCCGCCACCGGCAATGTTGCGCACGATGACCGGCTGCCCGAGTTCGCTTTCCAGTTCCCGGGCGACCAGCCGCGCCAGGGTATCGGCACCGCCACCCGGACTGAAGCCGACCAGCAGATTCAGCGGTTTGTTCGGCCAGTCGGTGTCGGCCTGGGCGGAGCAAACGCCAGCCATGACCAGCAGCCAGATCAGCAGCAGGGGCAAACGGCTTCGATCCTTGAGCCGGGTGAGGGCAGACAGCATGAATAGCACCTTCTGAATCATTGTTATTGGTTGTCCGGGCGCCCTGGCGGCGAGCCGGATACTTCTAGAGCGCGCTGACCGCGATCAGCGCCAGCACACTCACACCCAGGCCCACACTCATCACCGGCAGCAGCGAAGGTTGTCCCTGTTCGGCAGCGAGCATCGCCAGTTGGCGCTTGAAGCGGCGGCGCTGGCCGACATACAGAGACAATGACAATAGCAATGGCAGTATGGCCATGAACAGGGCACTGAGGTGATGCAGGCCGAACCAGTGCAGGGTCAGGCCGGCAAACATGGCCAGCGCCACCTGGGTGCGTACCCAGGCCAGCAGAGTCCGTTCGACCTGCAAGCCCTCATCGCGGCTGACGCTCATGCCAGCCCCCAGAACAGGCCAGCACTGACCATGGCCAGCAGGGCTACGGCCAGGGTCAGCAACGGCACCAGTTCGGAGATCGGTGGTGGCTGACGATGCCGCAGTGCCCGTTCGACCCTCAGCCAGCGCCAGCAGGCACCCAGGCTGAGTGTGGCGCTCAGACCGATCAGTGCAGTGGCCAGCAGGGTGCGCAGCAGCGGTTCGAGCAACTCCACGGTGAAGGCTTCGATCGCCACGCCACCGCCAAGCAAAGCCAGCGCGGTACGGATCCAGGCCAGAAAGGTTCGCTCGTTGGCCAGGGTAAAGCGCGGGTCGGGTGCCTGGCCGTCATTCAGGTTCAGGCTCCTGAATGACAGCCGCAGTTGTTGGAGACGCGAGTTCACCAGAGGCTCCGGATCAGCGCACGCCAGCGCTGCGCTGTTCGTTGCCCATGCCGGTGATGGGATTACGATTGAGCAGGCCTGACGCTAGACAATTGCTGTGATATTCAAGTTCGGCATAGGTGATGTTTTTGCACGAGTCGAATATGGCCGCGTGGTTTGGTCGATAGTGTGCGTTACGAGTCAGGATTTTCCCCAGATTCATGGGCATTCCTCTGCATCGGTTGTTGTTTGGAAGTAATCCTACAGGTGTGGGTTAAACACCTGCCAATACAACAAGTTGATGGTTGGTATGCTAGTTCGGTATGGGTGGTGTCGCCTGTTGTTTGGTCGGTACCTATCTCTGGTAATCATGTGTCGTTTTATGCGTCTGGATAAACTTGAGTCAGGGGAACAGCCCTCGTGCCAGCAGATCAACGACATTGGCCGCCAGTGCTGTTTTCTGATCAGCACGATTTCTCACCTGTTACCGAGTCATCGCGAGGGCCGTAGGCTCGTGGCGATCCAGGCTGGAGCGCTGCTTGCTGGCCGCCAACCGTTAGTGGCGAAACTGTTGGTCCGTCCGAAGGTTGGCGGTGTAGTGCAGACCAACCCTGGCGTTGATTGAGAGGTTTGATCTTGGCAGGTGGAGCGACTCGAACGGCTCTGTCTGTGCGGGTACCCGCACAGACAGTCGTTTGATAGGTGTGGGGTTAGTGTGGCAGCCGATCCTGTACCGCGCTGATCAGGTTGCTGAATGTGGTCGCCGAGCTGATGGCGCTGGCGCCGACACGGTCCTGTGCATTGGCGCTGGAGGCGCGTCTGGCCTGGTCTGGCGTGGTCGCCAGTTGGACAATTACCAGCTCGCGCTTGGGATTGATGTAAATTTTCTGACCGAAGCGACCGCTAGCTTCAATGGAGTTATCGCCGTCGTTCTTCTGGTACCAGTAGTTGCGATAGGAGTAGCCTGGTCGCCCGGAGGCCATGTTTCCGTTTGCGAAGGCTACTGGATCGCCTGGATCGATAAGGCTTTGCACTGCTTGGGTGAAGCTATCTTTGGGTATCTCTCTGGTCAGCTCAAGGCGCACTAGTTCGGCGAAACGTGCAGTATCTCGCAGGTTGCTGCTAATCCCGCCGCTGGCCATTTCGGTTCCCAACGGATCCACCTGGACGTATGCATCTTCTTCCGCGAAGCGTGACCAGATGCGTTCCTCCACCAGTGCAGCCCAGCTTTGTCCGGAAATCCGGCGTAAGGCCCATGCCAAGGCTTCGGCGGAGCCGTTCTGGTAAAAAAATGGCGCTTCCTGGTCATTGTCACCATCTAAGTGGGCCATTTTTAGAAAGCTGTATATATCTTCTGGCATGCCCTGCTGGCGTGGGATCAGACCTGTTGCAGCGAAGAGCCCCAGATCCGGTGGTACGTTCTCAGGATAAGCTACCGCGACCATCATATCGAGGTTGGCGCGCACACTGCTCTCGCCGAAGGGGGTGCCTTCGAGTTCTGGCACGTAACTGGCCAATCGCGCTTGCGGATCGAGTTTGCCCTCGGCTATGAATTGTGCGGCCAGCAGGCCCGTGACCGATTTTGTCATAGAGGCCCAGATGTGCGGTTGGCGTTCACTGAAGCCGTCCAAGTAACGCTCGTAAACTACCTGCCCACGATGCACTACGATCAGGCCGTCAGTGAAGGATTCCTGCAAGTAGTGGTTGAGCGTGAAATATTCCTCGCCAACCTTAAACACCATATTGTCCAGATCTAGTGGCTGACCGATAGGCAAATGCATGGGGGGGGTGGCGCGGGCCAGGTTGCGGGTGGGAGAGATCTCACGGGCATGAGTCATTGACCAGCGCAGGTACGGAGGGAGGAATGCGTTGGCTTTGGTTACGCGAAGCTCCGGGGGCGGAGGAAAACCTTGCATGATCCCTGAGCTGGGGGTTGCAGAGCTGGCTTCTACAGTTTGTATCGCTGAACTGAGCAGCATTGCTGCGCCTAGCAGAAGACTAAGCGCGCACCGAGGGTATAACGGTGCTGAATGGTAGCTTGGAATCATTGTTGTTTTCCTGTAATCGATGGCCTGCGACCAAGATGTATTTTCAGGATGTGATATAGGGCTAGGAATACTAGGCATAGACACAATAAATCCCCCCTGCATCAATCAAAAAACGACAAAAAATTGCTTTCTGCAAAAGGCCTGGCCACGGGGAGTGGCCGGGGCCCCTATTCAGCGCACGCCGCTGCTGCGTAGCGCGCCCGGGGAATAATCCGAGGTGCTGGCGCGGTAGTCGAAACGATAGGCTTCACGCTGTTCATTGGTCAGGTTCGCTGCGAGGTAGCGGCCGTTCTGCAGGTCGTGGATCACGTCGGCGGCGCTGATGGGCGCCTGCTGTTCATAGTTATAGTACGTGTGGCTTTCAGCAACCCGCCAGAGTTCACCGCGAGTATCGTAGTGATCGGCTTCAGTGATGGCCCAACTGTCTTCATCAATATAGAAGCGGCGCTCGGCATATACATGGCGCTGTCCTTCTTTAAGCTTAGCGACCACTTCCCAGACCCGGTGGCGTTCATATCGGGTGTGGGTCATCGCCAGATGGCCTGGCAGGACCAGTTCCTTGTAGCTCAGATCTGGCGAGGCAAGGCGGTAGCTATTGTATGGGATGAGCAGTTCCTTCTTGCCAACCAGCTTCCATTCGTAACGATCCGGTGCGCCGTTGTACATGTCGAGGCCGTCGGCGGTACGCAGGCCCGAAGTGGCTGGACCTGCTGAGTCGTAGGCGATGCTGGGGGCGCGCCGCACACGACGCTGACCAGCAGTGTAAAGCCAGGTACGGCGTGGGCTGATAACCTGGTCAATGGTTTCGTGGACGAGAACAACTGAGCCCGCCTGACGTGCTGGTGCGATGATCTTGTGGCTGTAGTAGAACAGCACTTCCGCCGCATCCGATGGTTTGAAGTCGGTGGTCTCTGTCACTGGCGTAGAACGCGCCTCGGTGGTGGTAATCACGTAGGCACCATTGGGCTGGGGCGCAACGCTGTCCGTTATGCTGAGCCGGCTTCCACCGCGGTAACGAGTCAGGTGGTTCCAGACAACCTGCAAACCATTTTGCGGAATGGGGAATGCGATATTCCCCAGAAAGTCGGAAAGACCGTTGCCATCGTTGACCTGTGTGGTGTGGATGGCGTTACGTGCCGCTTGTGCAGCTACTTTTTCGGGGACGCCGACACTGCGATGGGTAGGGTAGACCGGCAGGTGGTAGCTGGTCGGATAGCGTCTGAGCAGCGCGACTTGACCGTCGGTCAGCAGTTCGCGGTATTGCTCGTAGTTGTCGACGGTGACGGTAAACAGTGGCTGCTCACTGGCAAATACGTCGCTCGGTGTACCGTTGGCCAGAATGTTGCCGGCGCTTTTTGGCAGGCCGCCGGTCCAGGCCGGAATGCTACCGTCGGCATTACCGGCGCGCTCGGCGCCGACGGGGGTCAGATCCTGGCCGAGGCGTGCGGATTCTTCGGCAGAGACCGCTGCTTGTGCTGGTACTGCCAGCGCGATGCTCAGTAGACTTAGGGAAAAGAGACGGGTGTAGTAGTTCATCAGTTTGCTCCGAATCAGAAGGTGACGCCGACGCTTAGGGCCACAAAATCACGGTCGCCCCTGGTGCCATAGTCACCGTCGAAGTAATTGGTGTAGGAGATATTGGCGCTGTAGGTACGGTTGAATTCGGCACTCAGGCCAAGGCTGATGGCAGTCGATCCTTCGCTGAAGCCGGAGGTTACCGTGGGGCCGTATCCTTTGACGTCGTGCGACCAGGAGACGCTGGGTGCAAGGTCTATGCCGGCCAAGGCGTCGGTATAGCTCCAGATACCGCGTACCCGATAGCCCCATGAAAAGTCGGTAACGAAACCTTTGTTGTTGCAATGCTTGGGCGTTTGGGAGCTGGCCAGACAAACGCTGTTGTCGGCCAATTCACCCCGGCCGAAGGTGCTGTGGCGGTCGTAGCGCGGCCCAAAGCGGCCTTCGAGACCGCCAACGTATGTTGCACCGGCTTCACCGACTAGAACGAACTGGTCTGCCCCCATGACTTGGCTAAAGGAATGAGTGGCGGTTACCTGGGCCTGCGTCACTTCCTTTCTGCGGTAACCTTTGATGCGGGCGCCATCGACGCTCGGAATGGCACCGCTGCTGATCAGTGGGGAGCCGTTGGGATTGTTCTGCGCGGCCTGGGTCATGTCGGTGCCGTTGAATTGCAGCGGCAGGTTCGGACGGTAGCTGATCTCGCCTTGTAGCGCTGTACCGGTGCGCAGGTTGGTCGCAAAGGTCAGGCCATACAGGCGAATGTCTTCGGGGTAGTCAACGTAGTAACCCGATGTACCGACCCGCAGCGCTCCGACCAGAGTACGACCGTTGCCCGAGCCGAGGAACGTGCTGCAGGCGGCACCGTCAAGTCCGAGATTTGCACAAAGTTGACCCGCAAAGTTGGTGTTGGTCATGTACGGGCTGTTGATGACGCTGCTATAGGGCATGCGGCTGTGGTAGTTGGCGAAGTAGGCGCCGAACTCCGTATCCAGAGGGTTGACGAACCAGCGTATGGCTACACCCCATTGGCCCCCGTTGCGTGCGTCGTTGTCGCCGCCGCGTTTGACTTGAATTCCCTGTGGATCGAGGTTGACGCCAAACGGCGAGAGCGCGGCAATGGCGGTAGCGTTGCCTGACAGATTGGCTCCTACGAAGCGGCCGTCACAACCCTCGGCAATAGAGTCGTTAGCGCTCATGAAAGTGCCGCAGTTGTCGAGCTTGGTCTGCTCCCAGTCGAGCTGGTAGAAGCTTTCAACCGACAGGTTGTCGGTGATGTTCTGGATGCCGTAGAGCATGTTGACCGGTACCAGCCCTTCCTTGACTTCGGAACCGGGGCGGCGCAAGGCGCCGAGGTCAAACGGGTTGATCACGTTAAGGCCACCCTGAATGAAGGTGCTTTCACCCCAATTGACCACCTGCTTACCCAGGCGCACAGTGCCGGGTTGATCGCCGACGCTGTAGTTGTGGTAGACAAAGGCGTCGAGCAGTTCGATACCGGCGGACTTCATCGATCTCTTACGACCGGCGTCTTCGATATCGATGAAGCGCTGGTTTTCGTCGCGCACTGCGTAGTCGTACCAATAGGTGCCACGCAGGAACACGCCGCTGTCGGCATAGCGTAATTCCAGATCGTGGATTCCCTTGAACAGCTTGGAGTAAATGTCACCGGCTCGGTAGTTGCGTCGACCGTCGTCAGCGCCAGGGGCCCGCATCAGGTCCGGGTCCGGGTTGGCGGTCGAGATGCTGGCGCCAATCGACAGCGAGGAGGTGATCTGGCCGTCGATTTCGCCCCACTGGAAGTTGGCGGCTGAGACAGGCGCGGTGGCACAGGCCAGAGACAACAGCAGCAGACGGAAAGGGGGCTGGTTGCCCGTTCTGTTTATCAACACTGTGAACCTCTTTTTATTATAAGTAGGTTATGGGTGGTTTATGCTTGTTCGTGATGGCTGTCATACTAGGGCGGCTAAAAAGTGCTCACAAATACAGTATTTCGATATGCTCCATGCCGTTTTGATATGCCCCTGAAAGGTCCGTCGCCATGACCCTGAAGCAACTGCGTTATCTGATCGCCATCGCCGAGGCTGGCAGTTTCTCGGCGGCGGCGCGCAATGCCTATATCGCCCAGCCGGCCTTGAGCCGGCAGATCGGCATGCTCGAAGATGAGCTGGAAATGCGCCTGCTGGAACGCCAGCATGACGGCGTGGTGCTGACCGATGCCGGGCGTCGGCTCTACGAAGTGGCGCGCTCGGTGATCCAGAAAATCGACTCGGTTAAGGACGAGCTGGTCTCCACCAAGGGCGATCCCAAGGGCCAGGTGTCGATTGCCATTCCGGTAGCGGCATCGGCGCTGTTGCTGCCGCTGATCATCACCCAGGCGCGGGAGAAGTTTCCCGGTATCGAGGTACATGTACGTGACGGCCTGAGTACTGAAGGCGGGCAGGCGATTGAACTGGGCAAGGTCGATTTCGGTGTGGTGCCCAATGCCGAGGAGCTTGAGCATGTTCGTGCCGAGCCGGTGCTGGTGGAGGAACTGTGCTGGTACGGGCGTATCGACATGCCAACCCAGGGCCCGACTATCCGGTTTGCCGAGGCGGCGGCTTCGCCGTTGGTGATGGGGCCGCGTTCGCTGCATTTGCGCCGGCGCCTGGAGCAGGTGGCGATGCAGCAGGGGGTGGCATTGAATATCTGCTATGAGCAGCATTCGGCCCAAGGCATCAGTAGCCTGGTCAGGAGCGGGCTGGCGGCCACCATTACCAGTTGGCCGGCGCTGGAGGAGCAGTTCCATCCACAGGCGCGCCGAATCATCGAGCCGAGTATCCGCCGCACTGTGTCGATTGCCTACTCGGTACACAGGCCGCTGACCTTTGCTGCTTCCTGCATGCGCGATCTGGTGCGTAACCTGCTGCTGGACCTGGCACGCTCTGGCCGTTGGCACGCCGAGCCGGTGGAGCCTGGCCCGGCGGCTGATGGCGACTGATGGTGACTAGGGCATCAAAATGCCCTTGGCGATGGTGTTGCGCTGAATTTCACTGGTGCCGGTGAGGATGCGCATCATGCGGCTGGCGCGAAACAGCAGCTCCACCGGATGACCCTGGATCAACCCGGCCCCGCCATGCACCTGCACGGCGCGGTCGATGATGCGGAAACAGGTCTCCGAGACGAACAGCTTGCACATCGAGGCCTGAGTGCGGATATCACCACCGGCATCGTATTGCGCGGCGCTGGCGTAGACCAGGCTGCGTGCCGCCGTCAGCTCGGTGGCCATGTCGGCAATCATGTGATTGACCGCCTGGAACATGGCAATCGGCTTGCCGAACTGGCTACGGCTGCGGGCGTGCTGGATTGACAGTTCCAGCGCCAGTCCGGCCATGCCGAGCATGGTCGGGCAGTGCAGCAGGCGGTTCAGGGTGATCCGTCCCATCGCCAGCTTGAAGCCCTGGCCTTCTTCACCAATCAGGTTGGCGACCGGCACCTTGACGTTATCCAGAACGATATCGCCATGGCTGCCCTTGCCGGACATTACCCCGTAATCATCCTTTACCGTCACGCCGGGTGCATGCAGATCGACGAAGAACGCCGAGATGCCGCCTGGTTTGCCATCGCTTTCGGTCTGCGCCAGCAGCACGGCGATATCGGCGTAGGAGGCGCCGGAGATGTAGCGCTTGCCGCCGCTGAGCACGTAGTGCTCGGCTTCGCGCACGGCGGTGGTTTTCAGCGCCGAGGCGTCGGAGCCGGCATCGCTCTCGGTCAGGGCGAAGCATACCGCCTTGTCGGCGCGGCACACCGGCTGCAGGAACTGCTCGATCTGCAGCTCGCTGGCGACCTTGAACAGGTGGCCGATGCGTGGCGGGCCGCTGAGTTCACCGAGAATATGCGGCGCCAGTTGGGTGCCGCTCAGCACGGTGGCCTCTTTGACCGCGCACAGGTCGACCACACTGAGCCCGGCGCCGCCCAGTTCGGCGGGCAGCATCACATTGTAGAAACCTTGCTCGCAGGAGCGTTTCCACAGATCGCGCAGCAGTGCCTTGGGCGGGGCCTCACCCCACTGCAGGCCCTCGCGTTGCTCCAGCGGTTTGATTTCGTCGTTGACGAAGGCCTTGATGCGCTCGATCAGCGCCTGAGCTTTTTCACTGGGTTGAATCATGAGTTGTCTCCGGATCAGATCTTGCGCGCCGCGCCCTGCCAGTAGGCGTCGCGTACCAGGCGGCGAACCACCTTGCCGTTGGGGTTCTTGGGCAGTTCGTTGACGAAGTCGACGCTGCGTGGTTTCTTGAAGCCGGCCAGGTGCTGGCCGCAATACTGGATGATCTCTTCGGCGCTGAGCTGCTGGCCGGGCTTGAGGACCACCACCGCCTTGATCGCTTCTCCCCATTGTTCGTCGGGCACACCGACCACCGCCGCCTCGAAGATCTGCGGCAGGCTGTAGAGCACCTGCTCGACTTCGGTGGGATACACGTTGAAGCCGCCGGAGATGATCATTTCCTTCTTGCGGTCGACGATGAAGATGTAGCCAAGCTCGTCCACCGTGGCCAGATCACCGGTCAGGTAGTAGCCGTCACGCATGACCTCGGCGGTCAGCTCCGGGGCCTGCCAGTAGCCCTGCATGATGTCTTCGCCCTTGGCGACGATTTCACCGATCTCGCCCGGCTTGACGTCTTCAAAGTTGTCGTTGACCACCCGCAGGTCGGTTTCGAAATAGCAGCGCCCACAGGACGCCAGCCGCTTGTGGTCGCCATTGAGGCTGTCGATGTGATCGCGCTCGGTCAGCACGCTGACCAGCGAGCAGGTTTCCCCGGCGCCGTAGCCCTGGGCCAGAATCGGGCCAAATACCTGCATGGCACGCTTGACCAGCGCGGGTGCCATCGGCGCTGCGCCGTAGAGCACCAGGCTCAGGCTGCTGAGGTCGTAGTTCTCGACCCCGGGGAAGTTGACCAGGCGGTTGATCATTGCCGGGACCAGAAACAGGCGGTTGACCCGCTCACGCTGGATGGTCTCCAGCAGCCCCTGGTCATCGTATTGCTCGACCAGCAGGTTGCAGGCTCCCACGGCCAGCAGCGGCATGATCTGCATGCCGCTGGCATGGGTAATGGGGCCGACATGGGCCATGACTTCGCCGGGCTGGGCGCGGCGGGTAGGGCTGTTGCTGCTCTTGCGGATCAGCGCCTTGCGGTTGCCGTAACTGAGCATCGCTGCCTTGAGCACTCCGGAGCTGCCTGATGTGTAGTGCAGCACGGCCAGTTGCTCATCGGCCGGGTCGGCGTTGATCGGCTCGGGGCTGCCTTTGAGCAGCAGGTCCTGGTAGTGAATGTCGCCGCCGTCGTCGCCCAGGCTGATGATCCACTCGAGCTTGGGTAGCCGCTCGCGTTGTTGTTGCAGGGCCTTGGCGAATACCGGGATGGTGATGACCGCGCTGCTGCACGAGTCTTCCAGTACCCGGACGATTTCTTCAATCGACAGTCGGGCATTGATCGGCACCTTGACCATGGCGGCCTTGTAGAAGGCAACTTCGGCTTCCACCAGTTCGACCCGGTTGGGGGCCAGAATGGCAATATGGGTGCCGGCACTGAGACCCAGGTTGAGCAGGCCTGAGGCCAGGCAATTGCTGCGATATTCCAGTTCGGCATAGGTGAGGCGTTTGCGCGAATCGACTACGGCCTCGTGGTTTGGCCAGTAGCGTGCGCTACGGGTCAGGATTTTTCCCAGATTCACGGGCATTCCTCTGCATCGGTTGTTGTTTGGAGGCAATCCTACAAGCGCCGGTTAAACGCCTGCCAATACAACAAATTGATGGTTGGTATGCCGGTTCGATATGGGATAGGTGCGGCCTGCTATTTGGCCGGCACCCAGTCACTGGCAATCAGGTTATCGTTTTTGCGCGCCTTTTCGGCTTTTTTGCGGGCACTGATGCTGGCGACGCACTGGTCGTCGTTATTGAGAATGACGATGCACTCAAGGCACTGGATGCATTCGTCGTAGTCGATCTTGCCGTTTTTGTGGATGGCGTTGATCTCGCAGTGGTTCTTGCAGTGCTGGCAAGGCTGGCCGCAGGCATCGATGCGCTTGAGCCAGGAGAACAGCCGCAGCTTGCCGAGGATTGCCAGGCCGGCGCCCAGCGGGCAGACATAACGACAGTAGAACTTGTGAATGAACAGCCCCAGTGCCAGCAGGCTCACGGCGTAGAGTACGAACGGCCAGGTGCGGACGAAGAACAAGGTGATCGAGGTCTTGAACGGCTCGACCTCGGCCAGGCGCTCGGCCAGGGTCAGCGAATAGAAGGATACCGGCACCAGAACGATCAGGATCAGGTACTTCAGCCACTGCAGTTTTTGGTGCAGCGGGTCAGGTACTTTCCACTGCTTGATCCGGAGCTTTTTCGCCACCCAGCCGAGCATTTCCTGCAACGCGCCGAATGGGCACAGCCAGCCACAGAACAGCCCGCGGCCCCAGAGGAACAGGCTGACGAAGGTGAAACTCCAGAGGATGAAGATCACCGGGTCCATCAAAAATACCGTGATATCGAAGTCCTGCCACAGCGCCAGAAACAGGGTGAAGATGTTGACCACCGAGAGCTGGCCCTGGGCATACAGGCCGAGAAACACCAGGGTGAAGATCAGAAAACCGGCGCGCAACTGATGGAAACGGCGGCTGTTGCGGCTGAACTGGTGCTGGTTGATGAAGATCCAGCTCAGTAGCGCCAGCGCGGCGATCACCACCGCAATCTGCCACCAGCGCTCCTGCCACATGCGCAACCACATGGGCACGGATTTGGCTGCCACCGGTGGGGCCTGAATCTCGAACAGGGATTCATCCAGGCTGAACGGCTGAGTGAACTGAGTACTGCTGGAAATCAGATGGTTGCGTTGCAGGGTCACGTTCAGTTGCAGCGCGGTGTCGCCAACCGGGTTGTAGCCGGCATGTGGCTTGATACGGAAGATATGCGCGGTCAGTTGCTCGGCTTCGAGTCCGGGGATGTCCGGCAGCAGGTCGCTGCCCAGGTCCATGTCATGTAGCTCGATCGGGTGGCCGTTCTGCACCAGCACTACCCGGCTCGGCGCGCTGGCGGGAATGAAGTCGTCCGGTACATGCCGGTAACGTCCACGTGAGATAATCAGCAGAGCCTGCTCACCATCCTTGAGTTGTTTCATCACTTGACCAAAGGCCGGTTCGCCCAACAGGTTGCGACCAATACTGGGCGCGTTGAGGTAGGCGAACCACAGCTCGCTGAAGGGCAGCTCAGGGTCATCATCTAGCTGGCTGTAATGGCTCAGCGAGTGGCCCAGAGCCTGTTCCACCTGGGCATCGTCCAGGCGCCAGTGCTGGAGGTAGCCGCGTTGCAGCAACTGGGTCCAGTCCAGCGGCTCGAACAGCTCCGGGCGGGCGATCGCCAGCGGTCCCTGGGCAAACCCCTCAAGCAGATTGCGGGCGACCTCCATAGTGGAAATCATCACTGTTTCGTTGAGAATCACCACCGAGACCGTGGCCTTGCTGACCCCGTCGAACTGATGCACCGAGTCGCTGCCGCCGCTGCGCCGGCCACCGACGATGATCGGCTTGCCGATGTTGGTGTTGCGGTACTGGTCGATGAAGTTGAACAGCGATTGCTCGCCCAGGCCATGCAGAAACACCGGCTCGTGGTGTTCGAGGATGCGGATGGCGGTGAGCGTGCCCTGTGGGTCCATGCCGATCAGCAGGCGGATCGGCTTGCCGGAAAAGCCCTGCAGGGTCGAGTAGTCATTGGACTCGAAGGCGTAGCCGATCAGCTCGTCCAACTGGTAAACCGGGTAGACCGCCGGGCTGGCCAGCTTGTCGTCGATCCGGGTGGCTTTGGGAAACAGGCTCTGAATCTCGTCCTTGAGTGGTACGGCGTGCAGGGCGCTGCTGAGCAGCAGACTGCCGAGCAGGATCAGACGAGCGAACATGGGTGCCTCCGTGGCTTCTTGTTTGTTATAGGGGGCCAAGGTATCTACCCAGGCCAGCTTCGAACCAACTCCCGTCATCGGGTCAGTACAGCCTTGCACTAACTCCCGTCATCGCGAGGACCGCAGGCCCGTGGCGATCCATACAGGGTGCCCGCCGGCAGATCGCCTGGATTGCCACGACGCTACGCGTCTCGCAATGACGGTGTGGGTGCGGGCGGCCGCACGGCCTCGAACCTGCTAGCCCGTCATCAGGTCAGCAGAGCCTCGAACCAACTCCCGTCATCGGGTCAGTACAGCCTTGCACTAACTCCCGTCATCGCGAGGACCGTAGGCCCGTGGCGATCCATACAGGGTGCCCGCCGGCAGATCGCCTGGATTGCCACGACGCTACGCGCCTCGCAATGACGGTGTGGGTGTGGCCCGCCAGACGGCCTCGAACCAACTCCCCGGTATCGGGTCAGTACGGCCTTGCACTAACTCCCGTCATCGCGAGGGCCGTAGGCCCGTGGCGATCCATAGTCCTGTGTGATGGGCTCAATGCTTGATCAGTGGCGCTGCGCTCGCCATGCAACTTGGGGAGGGTAAAACCGCTACTTCAGTCTAGGGTGACGGTCCTGATGCTTAAAAAGCGTTGCTTAATGCGGTAGTCTGCATACCTATAACTACAACACTAGATACCAGCGCCATGCCCCACGATATTAGTATGCTTCGCAAGTTCGTTACCCCGGAGATCATTTTCGGCGCAGGGTCGCGCAAAACCGTTGCCAACTATGCTTCCAACTTTGGCGCCAAGAAGGTCCTTCTGGTGTCCGACCCCGGCGTGCAAGCCGCCGGTTGGGTGACCGATGTCGAACAAAGCCTGCAGGAGCAGGGCATCGGCTATGTGTTGTTCACCCAGGTTTCGGCCAACCCGCGCACCGAAGAGGTGATGCACGGTGCCGAGGTTTACCGGGCTGCGGGCTGCAACGTCATCGTCGCCATCGGTGGCGGTAGCCCTATGGATTGCGCCAAGGCCATCGGCATCGTGGTTGCCCATGATCGGCACATTCTTACCTTTGAGGGCGTGGATACCATTCGTGCCCCAGGCCCGCCGCTGATCTGCATTCCCACCACCGCCGGCACTTCAGCCGATGTCTCGCAGTTCGTGATCATTTCCGATCAGCAGGAGAAAGTGAAGTTCTCGATCATCAGCAAGGCGGTGGTGCCCGATGTCTCGCTGATCGACCCGGAAACCACCATGACCATGGATGCGTTTCTGTCTGCCTGCACCGGGGTCGATGCGCTGGTTCATGCCATTGAGGCCTTCGTCTCCACCGGCAGCGGGCCGATGACTGACGCCCATGCGCTGGAGGCCATGCGCCTGCTCAACAGCCACTTGGTGCCGATGATCGCCAACCCGCAGGATGTGGCGCTGCGTGAGAAGGTCATGCTCGGTAGCCTGCAGGCCGGTCTGGCGTTTTCCAACGCGATTCTTGGTGCGGTGCATGCGATGTCGCACAGCCTGGGCGGGTTTCTCGATCTGCCGCATGGGCTGTGCAACGCGATTCTGGTCGAGCATGTGGTGGCGTTCAATTTCGATGCTGCGCCCGACCGTTTCAAGGTCATTGCCGAGACCTTGGGGATCGATACCCGTGGGCTGACCACGCCACAGGTGCGCCAGCGCCTGGTACAACATTTGATCGAGCTGAAGCAGGCGGTTGGCTTCCAGCAGACCCTGTCGATGCATGGGGTTGGCACCAGTGATTTGCCGATGCTGTCGCTCCATGCCATGGATGACCCCTGCATTCTCACCAACCCGCGTGAGTCCAATCTGCGCGATGTCGAAGTGGTGTATGCCGAAGCGCTCTGATCAACGCGGTGATGTGCTCACCGGCCTGCTGGGCCTGGGTTCGCACTCTTCGCGCAAGAACTATTACCCCGAACTGCTGATCCGGCTGGAAGAGCTGGAGGCCGAGCGCAATCGCTACAAGTGGTTGTTCGAGAATGCCGCACTGGGGATTTTTCAGGCCAGCCTGGAGCGCGGGTTGCTGGCCGCCAACCCGTCAATGGCCAAACTGCTGGGCTATCCGACGGTTGATGAGGTAGTGCAGGCCTACCCAAGCCTGGCAGAGGGCTTTTTTATCGGTGGCCGCGAAGAGTTTCAGAGTATTCGCAAGACCTTGCTGCTCAACGGCGAGCTTACCGGCTATGAAACCCAATTGTTGCGCGAAGATGGCCGGGCCATTGATGTGCGCATGAGTCTGCTGCTCAAGCCGGATGCCGCTGAGTCGGTGGTTGAGGCTTTCGTCGCCGATATCACCGAGCGTAAGCAGGCCCAGGCGGCGATGCAGCGACTCAATGATGAGCTGGAGCAGCGGGTACAGGAACGCACCCGTGAGCTGGAAGCGCTGAACGATCATCTGCGCCACGAGATCATCGAACGTGAGCGGGTGCAGTGGGAACTGCGCGATGCCCGCGATGCCGCCGAACAGGCCAATCGCAGCAAGGACCGCTACCTGGCCGCAGCCAGTCATGACCTGCTGCAACCGCTGAATGCCGCCCGGTTGCTGCTGGCGACCTTGCGCGAGCGCTCGCTGGAAGCCGCTGAGGCGCAACTGGTCGAGCGCTCTCACAGTGCCCTGGAAAGCACCGAGGATCTGCTGACCGACTTGCTCGATATCGCTCGTCTGGATCAGAGCAGCGTCAAGCCGGAGTGGGGCGATTATGCCCTGGCCGACATTGTTGATCCGCTGGTTGACGAGTTCCGGGCGGTGGCCGATGTCGCCGGCCTGCAATTGCGTTCACGTCCAGGAGGCTGGGCAGTCAGGACCGACTATCGGCTGCTCAGCCGGATTTTGCGCAACCTGCTCAGCAACGCCATTCGCTACACCGACCAGGGCCGGGTGCTGATTGGCTGCCGGCTCTGGGGTAGCCGACTGAGCATTCAGGTCTGGGACACCGGACGGGGGATTCCGGCGGACAAGTTCGACGAGATTTTTCAGGAGTTCAACCAGCTTCAGGGCGCCAGAGCCGGCCAGCGCAAGGGTGTGGGGCTGGGGCTGGCCATTGTCGAACGGATCACCAATCTGCTCGACACCCGTATCACATTGCGCTCGATAGAAGGGCGTGGCTCGATGTTCGCGGTTGATGTGCCTTTGGCCCGTATGGCCCCAGCCACGCCCCAGGTTGCTCCCGGCCTGATCGAACAGCTCAGTACCCCGTTGCAGGGGCGACGGCTGCTGGTGATCGACAACGAGCCGATCATTCTCGACAGCATGCGTGACCTGCTTGGCCAGTGGGGCGCGCTGGTCTATCTGGCGCTGGATGCCGCAAGCTCGCTGGAAGTCTTGGGCGATGACATGCCGGATGTGATTCTGGTCGACTATCACCTGGATGAAGGGCGTACCGGTGATGAGGCGGTCAGTCTGCTGCGCGAGCATTTCCAGCGGCCGATCCCGGCCATCATGATCACCGCCGATCGCAGCGAGCACTGCCAGCAGACCTTGCGTGAGCTGGGCATTCCGGTGCTGAACAAGCCGGTCAAGGCCGGCAAGCTGCGAGCCATGCTCGGGCAGATGCTCAAAAGCTGAGATCATTTGCGACTTTGGTATTGCGCCTGTCAGTACCAAAGCACAGTACCCAGCGGCGAAACCGCCTTTCACCATGACTGGAAATCCATAACGGAGTGATGCGTCATGCAAGCCCTGGCCTTGCCTGTCACACCGGCAGACGGGCGTGACTATCAACTGTATCGGCATGCCAACGGTCTGCACTGCCTGCTGATCGCTGATCCGGCGGCCAGTCGGGCCACGGCGGTGGCGCTGGTCGATGTCGGCAGTCACGATGAGCCCGATGTCTATCCGGGGCTTGCCCATCTGCTCGAGCACCTGTTGTTCATGGGCTCGGCCGGTTATCCGCAAGCGGGCAGCTTTCCTGAACGGGTCAGCCGTTGGGATGGACGTTTCAACGCCAGCACCGCGCCGGAGCGCACTCGGCTGCATTTCAGCGTCAGTCCCGAGGGGTTGGACGAGTGTCTGGCCCACCTGCTCGATATGCTGGCGCAGCCATTGTTCAGCCCGGCGTTGGTGGCCAGTGAACGTCAGGTGATCGATGCCGAGTTCCGTACCCGGCTGGCCGACCCGGACATTCATCGTCAGGCGGTGCTGGGTTTGTGTTTCGATCCCCGGCATCCCGGGGCCCGCTTCTCTGCCGGCAACGCCGAGAGTCTGGCGGCAGAGCCGCAACGCCTGGCGGATGAACTGCACGATTTTCATCGACGCTACTACCGCGCCGGGGCGATGACTCTGGTGGTGCATGCCCCGGCGAGTCTTGAGCATTTATCGAGCCTGGTCGGGCGGTTGGCTCAGGGTTTGCCGGCCGGCTCGCGTGAGCCGCGCCAACGGCCACAACCGATGCTGTGCTCGCCCGCGCAACTGATCGACTGGTCTGGCCCCGGTGGCACCAGCAGTTGGACCCTGCTGTGGTCGCTGGCGGATCTGCCAGCCGAGTCAGCGGCGGCCAACTGGTTGCTGGCCTGGCTCAACAGTGCGGCGCCGGCTGCGGCCCTGGGCTGCTTGCGCCACCAGGGCCTGGTGCTGAACTGGCAGGCGCGGATCGAGCCGGGTGTCAGTGGCCCGGCGCTGCTGGTGATTGAGCTGGAGCCGTTGTCACCAGCGTTGGACGTCGACACTTTGCTTGCTGCCTGGCAGCAATGGCTGGCCGCGCTGGCCGCGACCGACCCAGGGAGCTGGCCCTGTGAGCAACGGCAAGACTGGGCTGATCAAGCGTTCAGCCGTGGACCCCAGGGTGAACCCTTGATCTGGTGCGCCCAGTTGGCCGAACGGCTGCTGCGCCAGGGGCCCGAGCAACTGCTGAACAGCGAAGACTGGCAGTGTCCTGAGCCACAGCTATGGCGGGAGCTGCTGATGGCGTTGCAGGATGCGCCGCATGTGCTGCGTTGTAATGCTGGCCAGGTTACGCCTGAACAGTGCCGCTGGACGGCTACCGCCTATGCCCGCCAGCCCTTGCGACAGACTCCGCCGCTGATTACTGGTATCGCGTTGGCACCGGACGACTGGCCTGCCTGGGGACGCCAGAGCCGCGCCGAGCAGGGTGCAACGCTGGCAACAATGCCGGCCGGTGTGCGCCGGCTCGCCAGTGAGCCGGCTGGGACCTGGCAACGGACCCGCCTGGCCTGGTGCTGGCCTGCCGAGCAGGCCGACTTCAACAGTCTGGGCGGGCTGGCCAGACTCTGGCAGTTGCAGTGCGAAGTGCTGGCCGAGCAGGCGAGTCTGCGGGCCGTGCAGCTCGACTGGCAGGTACTGGAAGGGCGTATAGAGCTGACTTTGAGCGGCCCGCGCGAGGCGCTGCCCGAATTGCTCGGCGAACTGCTGGCGAGCCTGAATCCGCCGAGCGAGACTGAGCTGGCGGTGCTCTGGCGGTTGCAGCAGCACGATCATCGTCAGCGTGCGCAGGCCCTGCCGGCCTACCGGCTGTTGCAAAGCCTGCAGGATGGGCCGGATCAGTTGAACGCTCCGGGGTTGACCCTGGCGGATTGGCAGCGCTTGTGTGCCCAGGCGCAGTTGCTCTGGCTGCATCCGCAGGATTGGTCCGGCGAGTCTGACGGCGTTATTGCTGGCCAACTGGGTGAACGTTTCCCGGCCGTGGCCGCGCCGTTTTCCTGGGGTTGGAGCTTGCCACTCATGCAGTCCGGACCGGTGCCCTGTGCCCATCCGGATCGGGCTCTGGTGGTCTGGCTGCCAGCACCGACAGCAGGGGCGCTGATGCACATCGGCTGGCGCTTGCTCGAACACTGGCTGGCGCCGGCGTTTTTCGACCAGTTGCGTACCCGTCAGCAACTCGGCTACTGGGTGGTTGCCCGTTATCATCCATTGTCCGGCTGGCCGGGCATACTGCTGTTGGTCCAGTCACCGAACCAGCCGCTGACCCTGATCGATGAGGCGGCAATAGCCTGTCTTGAACAGCAGCATCAGTATTTGCGGGAGTTGCCGTTCGAGCAGGTGCGCCAGGCTGCGGCTCGTCTGGCGGCAAGTATCCAGACCCGGCGGCAAACCGCCGAAGGTGCTTTCGACGCCAGCTGGCAGACGGCACTCTACCCACTGCAGTCGTCGCTGGACGAGCAGTTACTGACGCTGCGCACCCTTTCCGAGCGTGACTGGCAGCACCTGCTGCACAGTTTCTTCATCCAGGCCCGGCGTATCCGACTGGTTAGTGCCCAGCCAGGCTGATTCAAGAGCTGCTTAGTGCCTGGACCGCTACCAAGGTAGTGCTGGTAGCACATGCCAAAGCATTGATTGGTCGAGGCTTTTTGCCTGCCACCAAAGACCGGTGGATTCGCGCCCTTGGCAGAATGGGGTGGTTCCCGAGGCTTTCCGATAATCGGCCCGACGGCATTACAACGTCAGCCATGAATCCATCGGAGAGCACAATGAACAAGAAAAAGATTGCCAGCCCGCTGTTGACTGCACTGGCCGCAGCCATCATCAGCGCACCCGCATCCGCCGCCATCACCCTGTACGATCAGGATGGCACGACTTTCTCTGCGGACGGCTACATCAACGTTTTCTATGTCCATTCGGATGTCGACAGCGCCGATCCGGCCCGCGAGCGCAAGCAGTCGCGGGTGAAAATGGGCTTTCTGCCCAACTACATCGGTTTCAACATGGGCAAGGACATGGGCGATCTGCAACTGGGCGCACGCTCCTCGTTCTGGGTCACCATCAATGACAGCGAAACCAACGGCACCGCGACCGACATCGATGTGCGTCAGTTCTACGGCACCATCGGTGGCGACTGGGGTGAGTTCCTGGTAGGTAAGGACTTCGGTCTGTTCGCCCGTTCCAACATTTTCGTCGACGAGTTCCTGGCCGGCTACGGTCAGGTCAGCGACACCCTGGGGCTGGTTGATTTCGGTGGCGTGTCCTTTGGCAACATTGGCAGCGGTTATCCCTATCCGTTCCCGACTGCGCAGATCACCTACCGCTCGCCGGTCATGAATGGCTTCCGGGTGGCTGCCGGTATCATGGATCCGGTCGATACCACCGATGATTCGCTGGTGGGCAAGAACTATCAGGACCGTCCGCGTTTCGAGACCGAGATCACCTATCAGGCCCAACTGGGTGGTGTCGACCTGTTCACCTGGATCAACGGCCAGCGTCAGACTTCGAAGAACACCGACAGCAGCGTCGACTCTGTGACCTCCAAGGGCCTTGGTTACGGTGTCCAGGCCAAGATGGGCAACCTGTCGCTGACCGCCTCCGGTTTTGATGCCGAGGGTGTCAACCCGTTCTTCACCAACAACGCCGGCAAGGCGCAACTGCGCGAGATCGACAGCAAGGGTCACCTGCTGCAGGGTTCCTACAAGTTCGGCAAGAACCGTCTGGCGCTGTCTTACGGCAAGACCAAGGACGACGGCAACGGCATTGGCGTCAAGGCTGACTACAAGACCCGTGGTGTGGCGCTGTTCCACAGTGTCAACGACAACCTGACCCTGGTCGGCGAGTACAACCGCTTCGAGCTGGATGACCGCACCAACAGCCTGAAGTTGGAGAAAACCAGCACTGTGGCGCTGGGTGTCGCGCTGAGCTGGTAAAACCGGCAAGGCACTACCAACAACCGGGGCTTGCCCCGGTTGTTGCGTTTTGGGTCACGGCGGGTGGCCATTACTTCCAAGGTTTATTCACCCAGTACCGAAGTAGTATGTCGAGCCCGGTGGCCGCTCCCTACAATCAAACTAGACCCAACCCACCGTCATTGCGAGGCGCGAAGTGCCGTGGCAATCCATCGGGGTTGCTGGCAGTACGGACTGGATCGCCACGGGCCTGCGGCCCTCGCGATGACGAGGGAAGAGGATGACGGGGAAGAGAATGCGGGGCAAGAGAATGCCGGTGACGTGCCTCACCCCACCGTCATTGCGAGGCGCAAAGCGCCGCGGCAATCCATCGGGGTTGCTGCGAGTCCGGGCTGGATCGCCACGGGCCTGCGGCCCTCGCGATGACGAGGGAAGAGGATGACGGGGAAGAGAATGCGGGGAAAGAGAATGCCGGTGACGTGCCTCACCCCACCGTCATTGCGAGGCGCGAAGTGCCGTGGCAATCCATCGGGGTTGCTGGGAGTCCGGGCTGGATCGCCACAGGCCTGTGGCCCTCGCGATGACGGGGAAGGGGCGGGTGATGTGGTGCTGGTAGACAGATAGCAAAGGTGGGGAGGCGGATATGCCGCACAAGCTGGCCGATTGTTTCAAGACCGCGATGACCGACGCGGCAGAGCCGGAACAGGCGGCTCAGGACCTGGCCAGCCAGTTGCTGCACCCGCACCTGGGCTTCGTGTTGTTTTTCTGTTCGGCCGAGTACGACCTGGCGACCCTGGCGGATGCGCTGGAGCAGCATTTCGGCGGAGTGGCGTTGACCGGTTGCACCAGTGCCGGGGAAATTACCTCGCAGGGTTATGGGCGCGGCTGCATCAGTGCCATCGGCTTTGATCACCGGGCCTTTGCCGTCGACTGCACGCTGATCCGTGAGCTGGACAACTTCAGCCTGGTCGATGCCCAGCAGGCGGTCGAGCGCATGCTCAGTCACTGCCGGCATACCGGCCTGGCGCCGATCAAGGACCATACCTTCGCCCTGACCCTGCTCGATGGCTTGTCCAGCCGCGAGGAAGTGGTGCTCTCGACCCTTAGCGCAGCGTTGGGCAGTATCCCGCATTTTGGCGGCTCGGCCGGCGACGATAATCACCTCAGCCATACCCATGTTTACCATCAGGGCCGCTTTCATACCGGCGCGGCGGTGGTGGTGATGTTCAATACCTGGCTCAATTTCGAGGTATTCACCACCCATCACCTGCAACCTCTGGCCGACAAGTTGGTGGTCACCGCCGCTGACAGCGAAACCCGCACCGTGCTGGAGCTTAATGCCGAGCCAGCCGCTGAGGAGTATGCCCGGTTGGTCGGGGTGCCGTTGAGCGAGCTGAGCCTCAGCCATTTTGCCCTCAATGTGCTGGCGGTGCGCATTCGTGATCAGTTCTATGTGCGCTCGATCCAGCGGGTCAACCCGGATGGCAGCCTGACTTTCTACTGCGCGGTGGATACCGGCATCGTGCTGACCGCCATGCAGCCGGGGCCGCTGCTGCCTGATTTGCGGCTGGAGATTGAGCGTTTGCGTCAGCAGTTGGGTGAACCGGTACTGATCATTGGCTGCGACTGTTTTCTGCGTCGGATGGAAAGTGAGCTACGCGGTGAAGCCGACAGCCTCGGTCGCTTTCTCGCCAACAACCGGGTGATTGGTTTCAACACCTATGGCGAGCAGTACAACGGCATGCACATCAATCAGACCTTCACCGGGGTGGCCTTTGCCTTACCACACTGAACAGGCGTTGCTGCCGAGCAGCGATGATGAGCTGCTGGCGCTGCGGGCCGAGGTCAACAAGTTGCGGCGGATTAACGCGGCGCTGATTGAGCGTGTCGAGTCCAGCTCCAGCCAGCGCACCGAGAGCTACGCGGCGTTCCAGCATTCGGTGGAACTGGCCGAGCAGGTTCGCGAGCGGACCCAGGCGCTCAACGAAACCATGGCCGAACTGCAGGCCAGCAACCGCCTGCTTAGCGAGGCCCGGGCCAGGGCCGAGACCGCCCATCATTACCTGATCGATGCAATCGAAAGCGTGTCCGATGCCTTCGTCCTGTTTGATCGGCATATGCGCATCGTGCTGTTCAACAGCCGGTTTGCTGCCTTTTGGCAAGGAACCCGGGCGCGGGTGGTGGAAGGCACTACTCTGAGCGAGGTCAAGCGCCTGGCGACTTCGACCGGGCTGGTGGTGGATATCGAGGCCGGGGCCGACGGCCATCTGCTTTATCAGTTGCGTGACCAGCGCTGGGTGCAGGTCAGCGAGCGGCCGACCCGTGAAGGCGGATTGGTGATCATGTACACCGACATCACCGACCTCAAGCATTCCGAGGCGGCGCGCCGCGAGAAGGCCTTGGCGCAGAAGACCCGGTTGTTGCAGCGCACGGTCGACAGCCTGTCGCAAGGTGTGGCGGTGGTCAACGACGAAGGCGCGCTGGAGTTATGGAACGGGCGTTTCCTGGAGCTGGCCGGACTGGCGCCGATCGAGGCCCATCGACCGTTTGCCGAGGTAATGGAAGACAGCGAGCTGGATCTGTTCACTCCCTACACCCTGTGTGAGGATGGTGAGCCATTGCTCAGCAGCGAGCAGCGCCTGAGCAATGGTCGGGTGCTGGAAGTGCGCACCCACCCGATGCCGACTGGCGGTTTCGTCAACACCTATACCGATATTACCGAGCATGACCTGTACGCCAATGCTTTGCTGGAAAGCGAGCGTTGGGTGCGACTGATCACCGATCATGTGCCGGCGATGATCGCCTATGTGAGTGACGACCTGACCTATCAGTTCACCAACAAGGTCTATGACGAGTGGTACGGCTGGCCGCGTGGCGACATTCACGGCCACAGCCTGCGCCGGGCTCACAGTGAAGAGCAGTTTGCCCGTCTGGAACCCTACATCGAGCGGGCCTTCAACGGCGAAAGCGTGACCTTCGAGTTCGCCGAACCGAACCTTGAGGAGCAGGAACGTTACCTGCTGCGCTCCTATGTGCCCAACCGCAATGCCGAAGGCGAGGTGATCGGCATTTTCGTGCTGATCCGCGATATCACTGATCGGCGGCGAACCGCCGAGGCACTGCATCAGGCCTATCAGCATCTGGAGCAGCGGGTGCGCGAGCGTACCCAGGAACTGACCGCGCTCAACGACCAGCTTCGTCAGGAAATCAGCGAGCGGGCTCAGGCCGAGTCGCGCCTGCGCGAGGCCAAGCGCGAGGCCGAGCAGGCCAACCTGTCGAAAACCAAGTTTCTTGCTGCTGTCAGCCATGACCTGCTGCAACCGCTCAACGCCGCCCGGCTGTTTACCGGAGCCTTGCTCGAACAGCCGGTACCCGATCATAGCGCTGGCCTGATCCGTCAGGTCAGTCATTCGCTCGAGGATGTGGAAAACCTGCTTGGCACCCTGGTCGATATTTCCAAACTGGATGCCGGGGTGATCAAGCCGGATATCTGCGATTTCACCCTGTCAGAGCTGCTCGACAACCTGGCCAACGAGTACCGTCAGGTGACGGCCAGCGAAGGGCTGACATTCAGCTTCGTTGGCAGCCAGGCGGTGGTGCGCAGCGACCCGCAGTTGCTGGCGCGGATTCTGCGCAACTTCTTGTCCAACGCCATCCGCTATACCCGCAGTGGTCGAATCCTGCTGGGCTGTCGTCGGCATGCCCATGGCCTGCGTATCGAGGTCTGGGATACCGGGCTGGGGATTCCCCAGGACAAGCTGCAGGAGATCTTTCAGGAGTTCAAACGGGTCAATCCGGCGGCGAATACCAAGGACCGGGGCCTGGGCCTGGGGCTGGCAATTGTCGACAAGATCGCCCGCATGCTGGGCCATCGCATTCGGGTACATTCGGTTGAGGGCAAGGGCTCGGTGTTCTCGGTCGATGTGCCCTTTGGCCGGCTGCGTCACGAGCCGGTCAGTGAACGGCCGGTGACCGCCATGATTGGTCAGCATCTGGAGCAGGCCAGAATCTGGGTGCTGGATAACGATGCTTCGATCTGTGCCGGCATGCGCACCCTGCTCGAAGGCTGGGGCTGCGAGGTGGTTACCGCGTTGTCTGAAGATGATCTGGCTGCGCAGGTCGATCAGTTCCACGCGCCGGCCGACCTGCTGATCGCTGACTATCACCTGGATAACGATGAGAACGGCGTCGATGTGGTTGCCCGTATCAACGCCCGGCGCGGCAAGCCGCTACCGGTGCTGCTGATCACCGCCAACTACAGCAACGAACTCAAACAGCAGGTGCGCGAACTCGGCCATGTGCTGATGCACAAGCCGGTCAAACCCATGAAGCTGAAAACCGCGATGAGCCATCTGCTGGCGCAACAGGGCTGATTGCAACCACGCTGCAGCAGCCTTCCACGCCGCCTTAGCGGCGCAGATAGGCGCTGAAATCCACGTCGCTGGCCGAGAGAATCGCCTGTACCCGGTTGTGGACATTGAGCTTGCGCAGAATCGCCGAGACGTGGGCCTTGACCGTGGTCTCGGCGATATCCAGGTGATAGGCGATCTGCTTGTTCGACTCGCCCTTGGCCATGCGCTCGAGGACCAGCAACTGCTTGCGGGTCAGGGCGTACAGCAATTCGGGGGAGATCGGAGTTTCTTCCGGACTGCGCCGGGTGATGGTGCGGTTGGCGCGAATGATATCCGAGGGCAGGTAGACATTGCCGCCGAGAATCTGTTCGATGGCTTCGGTCATCTGCGTACGTGGTGAGGATTTGGTGATGAAGCCGACCGCGCCGTAGGTGATCGCCTGCAGCACCACCTGCTTGTCTTCCTCGGCGGAGACAATCACCACCGGAATCGAAGGCGACTCGTTGCGCAGGGTGATGAGGCCGTTGAGCCCGTGCATGCCGGGCATGTTCAGATCGAGCAGGATCAGGTCCAGATCGTCCTGTTCCTTGGCGAGTTCAAGAGCACTGTCCAGGTCCGAGGTTTCCATGAGCTCTGTACCGGGAAAGCCTTCGCGAATCACATTGCAAATGGCTTCTCGGAACAGCGGGTGATCATCGGCGATGAGTATCTTGTACATGGCTGTTCCAACCTGTGGCTAGGGCAGCTTGCTCGAAGGCCGCTGCTTCTTGTGTATGTTTATGTATTACACCCCTGGGATGGTGATTTGCAAATGATACATTGGGACAAAAAATCGATACTAAAGTAGTAAATGCTTTAAGGGCACAGCGCAAAGCATGCCCGCCGCCTATTCCGACTTGCGCCGCAGCGCCGCATGCTGTGGGTTAAAGGTCAGTACCGCCAGGCTGGTGACCACCAGCAGCAGGCCCAGGCAGATGATCAGGGCCATGGCGTTGAAGCGCTCATAAAGGGCGAAGCGCACCAGTTCCACTGCATGGGTGAAGGGGTTGAAACTGCACAGCCAGTACAGCCATTCGCTGGCTTCGCGCATTTTCCACAGCGGGTAGAGCGCCGAAGACAGGAAGAACATCGGGAAGATCACGAAGTTCATTACTCCGGCGAAGTTCTCCAACTGACGTATCCCGTTTGACAGCAGCAGGCCCAGGGCGCTGAGCAACAAGGCTGCCAGCAGTAGCGCGGGCAGGGCGGTCAGCAGGCCGAAGAGCGGGGGCTGGATGTCGAACAGCCAGGCAATGCCGATAAAGGCATAGACCTGAATCAGCGAGATCAGCGAGGTGCCGAGCAGTTTGCCGACCAGCAGAAACGGCCGGGGCAGCGGGCTCATCAGCAGTACCCGCATGCTGCCCATTTCACGGTCGTAGACCATCGATAGTGAGCCCTGCATACCGTTGAACAGCAAAATCATGCAGCACAGCCCGGGCAGGATGTAAGTTTCGTAGGTGATGTAGGTGTCATAGGGGGCAATGATCGAGACACCCAGCGCCGCCCGAAATCCGGCGGCGAATACCAGCAGCCACAGCAGCGGCCGGACCAGCGCGCTGAGAAACCGTGAGCGCTGGAGAATGAAACGCAGCCATTCGCGTTGCAGAATACCGCCCAGGCAGGCCAGATAAGCGTGCAGGTTCATGCTGCCTCCGTTTGCCCGGTAAGCCGGGCGAAGGCATCAGCGAGGCTGGCAGCAGCACTGCTGTGTACCAGCTCGGCGGCGCTGTTTTCGGCCAGTATCCGGCCCTGGTGCAGCACCACAACCGGATCTTCGGCCTGAATCTCATCGAGCAGGTGGGTGGTCCAGACCACCGTCAGCCCGCGCTCGGCACACAGCAGGCGGATGTGCTGGTTGAGAGCCAGGCGGCTGGCCTGATCAAGGCCGACGCTGGGCTCATCGAGCAGCAGAATCTTTGGTTCATGCAGCAGCGACCTGGCGATCTCGACTCGGCGGCGATGGCCGCCATTGAGCTGGCGGACCTGTTCATGCTGGCGCTCGAGCAGACCCTGGCGCTGCAGCTCGCTTTCGATGCGTGGGGCGGCCTGGCGGCGTGACAGGCCGTGCAGCGCGGCATGGTAGGCGAGGTTCTGACGCACGCTCAGATCCAGATCCAGCGTGCTTTGCTGAAACACCACACCGAGCTGACGCAGGGCCTGGCGCGGTTGCCGGCGGATCGACAGCTCGCCGAGCAGGATGTCGCCCTGTTGCAGCCGGTACAGGCGGCTGAACAGGGCCATCAGCGTGCTCTTGCCGGCGCCGTTGGGGCCGAGCAGGGCGTTCAGCCGGCCGGACTGCACCGTGAAGCTGACGCCCTGAAGCGCCAGCCGCTGGCCATAGGCGAAGCTGACATCGCGTACGTCGAGTTGCATCAGGGGGTCACCACCACGCCCCAGGGATAGCGCCCGACCTTGATGCTCTTGATCGGCTTGAGACTGGCGACGTCGATCACAGTGACATCGCCGCTGACGCCGTTGGTGGTCAGCAGCAGGCTTTCATCGGTATTGAACGACATGTGCCAGACTCGCCGGCCGACCAGGATATAGTCGAGCACTTCATAGGTTTGGGCGTCGACCACGGCCACGTGGTTGGCCGGCCCCAGGGCGACGAAGGCGTACTTGCCGTCACTGGAGAGTTTCACCCCGACCGGCTGGACCCGATCCGGGTGAATGCCTTTGATCGCAAAGTTGATGGTGTGCTGGATCTGTTTGCTGTCGACATCGACCACATGCACGGTGCCGCCAATCTCAGCCGAGGCCCACAGGATCTTGCTGTCCTTGGTGAACTCGACGTGGCGCGGGCGCTGGTCGACCAGGGTGTTGTCGACCAGTTCGTTGGTGCTGGTGTCGATCCAGTGCAGCATGTTGCTGGTTTCGCTGGTATTGACCGCCCACTTGCCGTCGTAGCTGACTGCCATGCCCTCGGGTTCGACGCCGACGTCGATCTGGGCCAGCACTTCATTGGTTTTTACATCGATCACGGTCACCAGGGCATCGTCCTCATTGGAGATATACAGCCAACGGTCATTGGGGTGCAGGGCGAACTGCTCGGGGTCGGCGCCGGAGGGCAGTTCCTTGATGATCTGGCGGGTTTCCAGGTCAATCACCTGGACCCGGTCGGAGTCACTGGCGCAGATGTACAACAGCTTGTTGTCACTGGACAGCAGCACGCCGCGTGGGCGCATGCCGACGTCGATAGTGTCGACCACCTCCATCTTGGTCAGGTCGATCACCGAGACGGTGTTGTCCTTTTCATTGGTGACATAGGCAGTTTCGGCCAGGGCGTTGAGGCTGAAGCCGCCGAGCAGCAGAGCGCCGGTCAGTAGTCCGGTTTTGAGAAATGAGGTTTTCATGTTGGTTTTCCTGTTGTCGTTGTAGTTATCTGAAGGTGTCTGGCCTTGGCGGCCAGTAACCTTCAACGGCCCGCCAGCAGATCGCACTGGCTTTCCGGTTGATCGAAGCCAAGGGTGTCCAGGTCGGTCACCGGATGCAGGTAACCTTCCTGGGGCGAGTTGGTTACCAGCGCACGCGGATGGACCACCGGGATCGGCTGACGCAACTGGCCGTTCCAGGTGCGGTAGCTCAGGCGCCGGCCCTTGAAACCGTCCAGTGGCAAGCGGTCGGACAGGCTCAGGGCACGAATCTCGTCAACGTCGGCATGCTTCAGGGTGGTCACGGCGGCGCCGATGCTGCGCACCCCGAGCCAGGCGGCGAAGTCGAGGCTGTTCATCCAGCGTCCGGCCTGATCCTCGAAGCGTTTTTGCAATTGCGCGGCGCCGTAGGTTTCCACGGTCTTGTGCCAGCCAACCGGAGTCAGGCCCTGGGTGCCGGCTACCGGGCGCGGGTACCAGGTGTTGTAGGGGATGTATTCACCAAAATCGCCACGTTCGTCGGCGACGATCACCACGTCGTATTCGCGGGTCTGGGTGAACAGCGGTACTTCGGCCTGGGCGGCGCGGCGCAGGTCGGTATCGAAACTCCATTGTTTCTCGGCGACGATCCGGTGGCCGAAACGCTTGGCGCTGCGCTTGACCGCCTCGGCATAGGCCAGATCGTCCTCGGTACTGCCGCTGATCAGCAGCCAGCGGGTTTGCTTGCGTACCGCCAGAAACTGGGCCAGGGCATCGGTCAGCATCGCCCGGCTGGGCAGGGTGTGCAGCACGTTGGGCAGGCAGCTCTGGCTGCGCAGACCGTCATCGTAGCTGCCGGCATTGAACAGCAGGCTGTCGCTGAACTCGCCAGCCAGTTGCTGCAACGGGGCGGCCGGCAGGTTGGTGACGAACAGCCGTACACCTTCGGCGTGCAAGGCCCGGGCGGCGTCCAGGGTGGCATCCAGTTCACTGGCGCTGGCCACCTGCAACTGATAATTGTGCTTGAGAAAGCGCCCGGTGCTGTTGTTATCGACGATGGCCAGCTGCGCGCCTTGCAGACCGGCATCTTCAGGTTCCGGAATCACATTGGACATGATCGGGCCGGGATCAGGGGTCCAGGCCACATAGCCAATCGAGACTTCGAGGCTGGCGTGGGCCCGGGTGGCGATCAGAGTGGCGCTGAACAGCATCAGCAGGCCGATCAGAGTATGCAGGGCGAATGTGCGCATAGAGCCTCCTTCTTGTGATGGCTCCAGCATGGTGCTGCGCAAGTCGGGGGTAAATATGAAGAAAGTACCAACGCGCCAGTACCAAGGTACTATTTCGGTGACTTGTCCCATGTCCGAGCATGAACCTCGACAACATGAGAACAGGGCCATAACCATGAAAAACACCCCAATCTTCCTGTCTGCCGCGATTCTGAGCGCCGGCTTGCTGTTGGCCAACAGCGCCCTGGCTGCCGGTGATCTGACTCGCCGCCCGGTCACGCTGCCTGATCTGGTGCTGGGTAACGAAGAAAGTGACTTCGCCATGACGCACAAGGAATATGAGGTCGAAACCGGTCAGGCCTATCGGCTCAAGATCATCTCGTCCGGGCAGAAGGAATACGCCTTCCAGGCGCCGGATTTCTTCAAGGTCACGCACTTGCGCAAGGTTGAGGCCGGAGATGTCGAGATCAAGACCGCCTACCTGCACGAGCTGGAGTTCGAAAAGCCCGGACAGGCAGAAATCTTTTTCACCCCGTTGGTACCTGGGCGCTATGAATTCTATCTCAAGGGCCTGGAAAGTCGCGGGATGACTGGCCACTTCGTGGTCAAGTGAGATGCGTCTGTCGACTGCCGCGCGCCTGCAATTGTGGGTCTGCGCGGCTTTCGCGCTGGTGCTGGCAGTAACCCTGCTGGTACTGCTGCGTCAGGCTGAAAAGGATGTGGTGCGCGAACTGGAGAGCGGCCGGGCCCTGGCCCTGCATCTGTTCGACGGGCTGTCACGCAGTGCCGACCTGAGTACCCTGGAACCGTTCGAGAATATTCGCCACGTGCGTATTTCCCGTCCAGACCAGCCACTGGTGCTGACCAGCAGTGACGAGTTTCCTGACTGGCTGTTGCACTGGATGCGGCCCGCGATCGAACGTGGTTTCCCGCCCGTATACGTGACCTTTCCCGATGGTCAGCAATGGATGATCAGCCCAGACCCGCATGACGAGCTGGAGGAGGCCTGGGAGTCGGTCATTCAGTTGCTGGTAGTGTTTGCCATTGCCTTTGTTCTGTCGCTGCTGGTGATCCAGCTTGGTCTGCGCCGTGGCCTGCGGGCCTACAACGAACTGCTCAGCGGCTTGCAGCAGATCCGTACCGGCGATCTGGATGCCCGGCTGATGCCCAGCCAGCAGCCCGAGCTTAACCATCTGGCCGAGCGTTTCAATGGCATGGCTGCCGCCTTGCAGCGGGCCGAGGCCAGCAACCGGCAACTGACCCATGCGCTGATGAATCTGCAGGAGCGCGAGCGTACCGAGCTGGCGCATACCCTGCACGACGACTTGGGCCAGTACCTGACCGGTATCCGTGCCCAGGCCTTCATGCTGCGCGAGGCCGCCGACCGCCCCGAGCATGTGCGCGATCACGCTGGCCGCCTGTTGCAGGCCTGTGACGGCCTGCAACAGGGCTTTCGCCGGCTGGTTCGCGAGCTGCATCCGGTGGTACTTGAGCGGTTGGGGTTGGAACAGGCGCTGCGTCAGCTGACCGAGCAGTGGCAGCATCAGCAGGCCATCGACTGCCATCTGGAACTGGATGAGGATCTGCCGGAACTGCAACCGCAGGCCCGAACCCATCTGTACCGGCTGTTGCAGGAGGCGCTCAACAATGTTGCCCGGCATGCCCAGGCCGATCAGGTCTGGGTACGTTTGCAGCGCCGGGGCGACAGTCTGGTGGTCAGCGTGCAGGACAATGGCTGCGGGCTGTCGGCTGAGCCTGAGCCAGGATTGGGGTTGCGTTCGATGCAGGAGCGTGCCCGATGCCTGAATAGTCTGCTGCGGATCATTACCCGGCCCGGAGAGGGTCTGTTGCTCAACCTGAATATTCCTCTCAAGGGAGTACTCTGATGAACATTCTGTTGGTTGATGATCATGCCATTGTGCGCCAGGGTTACAGCAGCCTGTTGGCGATGATGCTGGGCCAGGCGCAGATTGAGGAAGCAACCAGTGGCGAGGACGCGCTGACGGCAGCCCAGCGGCAAGTGCCGGATCTGGTGATTCTGGATGTTGGCCTGCCGGGCATCAGCGGCATTGAAACCGCCCGCCGGTTGCTGCAACGCTGGCCGTCGCTGCGGATTCTGTTTTTCAGCATGCATGACGAGTTGCCGCTGGTGCGTCAGGCACTGGCGACCGGCGCTTTGGGATTCATCACCAAGAACGCGGCGCCGCAAGTGCTGCTGGAGGCGGTGCGCCGCTGTCTGGGCGGGCAGCGTTATATCGAACAGGAGCTGGCTACCCAACTGGCCTGTGCCGGCAGTGATGACCAGCTCGACCCACGCTTGCGGGAGATGACCCAGCGTGAGTTCGAGATTTTCGTCATGCTGGCCAAGGGCATGCCGCCCAAGCAGATCGCCGAACGGCTGTGCATCAGCGGTAAAACCGTGTCGAACAATCTCACCGTGCTGAAGCAGAAACTGGCGGTCAGCTCACTGACCGAACTGGTGCACCTGGCCATCGATGCCGGAGTGATTCGGGTGCAGGCGGCGGGGTAGTTGCTGCTGGTCGGGGAACACCCCCGGGAGGCGGGAGCATCTGCTCCCGCGCGGTCTCGTTGCACCGCCGACCTCGAGCAGATGCTCGAGGCTCCCAGGAAACGCAGTTCAGCCCACGCAGAACTCCGCCAGATCACGCGCCATCATCCCTGGGAAACGGGAGCATCTGCTCCCGCCAGCGGCGTTTGAGGTTTCCAGAGGCGTTGTGAAATAGCGCTATTCCGAGACCTGCACTCACTTACCCAACTGAGTCATCGGCAACTGCTTTTCCCAGTCGAACGGGCAGGCGGTGCAGCCGGTCATGTGCAGGTTCAGATAGGTGCCGTAATGCAGCCGGGCACCGGTCATGTCGGCATTCTCCAGATTGGCGTGATTCATTTTCGACTCCTGCAGGTTGGCATCGCGCAGATCGGCGCCGGCCAAATCGGTTTTCGGTAGCCAGGCCATCTCCAGATTGGCCGCGCGGAAGATCACCTTGTTCATGGTCGATGAGCTGAAGCGGGCGAACTCCAGGTTGGCGCCGGTGAAATCGGCATCGTTGAAGCGGGCGTTCTGGGCGGTAAGATTCCAGCCCTGCACGCCGACAAAGCTGGCATTGCTGGCGTTAACACCACGCATAGCGGTCTGCTGCAGGCTGGCGCGGTTGAGGTTGGCACCGCGCAAATCGGCACCGTCAAGTCGAGCCTGGTCGAGCCGGGCGTGACGCAGATCGGCATCACGCAGATCGGCATCAGTGAAATCAGCTTTGCGCAGATCCTGGTGGCGCAGATCGGCACCGCGCAGATCCTTGCCAGCGCATTGGGTACCGGGCATCAGCAGGCAGCCGTTGATGACTTCAGCATCAGCCTGATCGATATCGGCAAACTGGGCGCTGACCGGCAGGCTGCTCAGTGCCAGCAACATCAGTGGGTAGTTAAGGTTTGGCATGCTATGTCTCCTGTGACGACGCCCGGCGGGCCGGGCGCGTCATGTGGTGGTCAGCGTTTGGCGGTGGACTGGCTCCAGCCCGGCAGCTTGAAGACCCAGAACGAGCCACCCTGGGCGACCGGTTTGGTCAGCTCGGCCATATCGCCACCCCATAGCGGTACAGCGCCGCCATAACCGGTGGTCACGCCAATATACTGTTCACCGTCCATCTCCCAGGTGATCGGCGGCGAGATGATTCCGGTGCCGGTCTGGAATTGCCACAGCTCATTGCCGGTGCGGGCGTCGAAGGCCTTGAAATAGCCGTCGCTGGTGCCGGTGAAGACCAGATTGCCGGCGGTGGCCAGCACCCCGGCCCACAGTGGCAGCGGTTCCTTGTGCTCCCATTCGACCTTGCCGGTAGTGGGGTTCATTGCCCGCAGGATGCCAACGTGATCGTCATACAGGCGCTTGATCCGGAAGCCCATGCCCAGGTAGGCCGAGCCCTTGTTGTAGCTGACCTGCTCGGTCCAGTAGTCCTCTTTCCAGTGATTGGCTGGCACGTAGAACAGGCCGGTGTCCTGGCTGTAGGCCATGGGGTTCCAGTTCTTGCCACCCAGGAACGGCGGGGATACCTCGACTGCCTCACTGCGCTCCTGTCCGGGTAGCAGGCGGGGCGGGCGCTGGCCTTCGACTTCTACCGGGCGACCGCTTTCCAGGTCGATGTGGCTGGCCCAGGTAATGCCGTCGACGAACGGGAAGGCGTTGACCAGTTTGCCGTTGCTGCGATCGACCACGTAGAAGAACCCGTTGCGGTCGGCGTGGGCGGTGGCCTTGGTGGTCTTGCCCTTGGCGTCCTTGTAGTCGAACAGCACCAGCTCGTTGTTACCGGAGAAATCCCAGGCATCGTTGGGAGTGTGCTGATAAAACCACTTCACTTCACCGGTGGTCGGGTCAACACCGACCTGACCCGAAGTGTAGAGGCTGTCGTAGTCGGCCGGGTTGCCGTTTGGTGACGTTCTGGCCCAGCCGTTCCAGGGCGCGGGGTTGCCGGCGCCGACGATGATGGTGTTGGTTTCCGGGTCGAAACTGGCGCTCTGCCAGGGCGCGCCGCCACCGTGACTCCAGGCCTCGACCTTGCCGGTCGGTGAGTTGGGGTCGTCCGGCCAGCTCGGTGCTTTAATGTCGCCAGTCGGTGTGCTGTCCTTGCCGTTCAGCCGACCCATGTGGCCTTCAACGAAAGGCCGCATCCAGATTTCCTTGCCGGTGTCCGGATCGCGGGCAAACAGTTTGCCAACAATACCGAATTCATCGCCGGAGCTGCCATGGATCAGCAGGACCTTGCCGGTTTTCTTGTCTTTGACGATGGTCGGTGCGCCGGTCATGGTGTAGCCGGCGCGATGGTCGCCGAATTTCTCGCGCCAGACTACCCGACCGGTGTCCTTGTTCAGGGCTACGATGCCGGCATCAAGGGTGCCGAAGAACACCTTGTCGCCATAGATGGCGGCGCCGCGGTTGACCACGTCACAGCATGGGCGGATGTCATCGGGCAGGCGGTGTGCGTAACTCCACAGGCGTTTGCCGGTCCGGGCGTCAATGGCGAAGATGCGCGAATAGGAGCCGGTCACGTAGATCACGCCGTCATGAACCAGGGCCTGGGATTCCTGGCCGCGCTGTTTTTCATCGCCAAAGGAGAAGGACCAGGCCGGGGTGAGCTGAAACACGTTGTCGGCATTGACCTGCTTAAGCGGGCTCCAGCGCTGGGCGCTGTTGCCCAGACCGTACATCAGTACGTCGTGGGTGGTCAGGTGATCGTTGGCAATGTCGTCCCAAGTCACTGGCTTGGCCAGAACGGCGCCGCTGGCCAGGCCCAGGCTGGTAGCAAGAATCAGGCTTCTGACGGCGTGGGCGACAGGCCTGGGGTTGTGCTGGTTTTTTGTTGTCATGGCATCTTTCCTGTTGGTTGAGCGGTCAGCGAATGCTGTGCCTCGCCTTCATCTTCGGGAGCGCGGCTCAATCAAGAAACGGAAAAACACCCGGTCTACGCAGGAAAATAACACTGGACGGCCAACCACCGGGGGAGGCTGATTTATCTACTACCAAGGAACTAAACCCCGACCACCAAAGCAGGATTGGGCTACTACCCGGGGCTTCCTACCATGCTCACGACACTTGAAAAAATTCCGTGAACCACACGGCCGCGAGGTGAGCAGTATGAATCATTACAAGAACCTTCTGAAAGTTTCCGCCCTGGGGCTGTGTCTGGCAGCCGGTCAGGCCTTCGCTCATGGTGATGTGACTCCCCAGCCGGTGGATACCAAGGGCCTGGAGAAGCTGGGTGATGAGTGGCACGAAAGCAATCCCTACCGCCAGCCGCATCCGGATCATGACCTAGCGGTGCGGATCGGTGCTTCGGCCTACAACCAGAACTGCGCGGCCTGCCATGGTCTGGAGGGCATTTCCGGTGGTATGACTCCGGACCTGCGCTACCTTGAGGTCGGTGATTACGGCGACGAGTGGTACAAGGAGCGGGTAATCAACGGTGCTGTGCGCGATGGCCGGGTATATATGCCGAAAATGGCCGATATCCTCAGCCAGGAGGCCCTGTGGGCCATTCGGACCTGGCTGGAAACCGTTGCCGTGGAGCAATAAGTCATGAACCTGCGGCGATGCTGGTTGTGGCTGTGCCTGTTGGTGTGTCTGCCGGCACAGGCGCTGAACATTACCCATATCCGCGAATATGACGAGATCATCGAGTCGGGTGTGCTGCGGGTAGCCCTGTATCAGGACTTCCCGCCGTACAGCTTCATGGATGGTGATACCCCTCGCGGCGTCGATGTCGAGCTGGCTCAGGCGTTGGCCGATGGCCTTGGCACCCGGCTGGAGATCCAGTGGATGCTCGCTGACGAGAGCATCGATGGTGACTTTCGCAATCATTTGTGGCGTGGTCACTACCTGCGTCCCGGGCAAGTTGCCGACGTGATGCTGAGGGTGCCCAATGACAGGGCCTTCAGCAGCAAGCGTGATGACCTGGGGCATCCGGCGTTCGAGTTGGTGCACATGTTTGGCCCTTACCAGCGCGAGCGTTGGCAGGCTGCCTACGACCCGCGCAGGATCGATGAGGTCAAGAGCATCTCGGTGTTCCAGTACCATCCGATCGGGGTCGAGGAAGACACCGTGCCGTCGTTCTACCTGACCACCGTGATGAACGGTCAGCTCAGCAAGATGACTCGCCACTATCGCAGTGTTCGTGCGGCTTTCCAGGCCATGATTGATGGTGAAGTGCATGCGGTCATGGGGACTCAGGCCGAGATCGACTGGCTGTTGGCCCAGCACCCTGATGCTGGCATGCAACTGACCGAGAATGCCTATCCCAGCATGGGCAAGCAGGTCTGGGATCTGGGTATGGCGGTGCATGAAGCCAACCGCCAGCTGGCTTATGCGCTGGCAGATGTGGCCGAGGAAATGATTCTCGATGGCCGCATGGCGGAACTCTATGCGCGCCACGGCCTGCGCTATATGCGGCCCGGGTTGTACGAGGACATTTGAACCTATCGTTAGTGTGACTTGGGCTTTATTTGCCGCCGGCTTGCGTATTCACCTCCTCACGCAAGCCGGTTTTTTTTGCCTGCTATTCAGCCGCTCTGGCTGGTGGCTCCCAGCTCGGTACTGCTACCAAGTGATGAGATAAATCACCCCTGGGTTGAATTGTTGCCAAGCCCCTTGCGGCGAAGAATCACAGCCAGAAGCAGGAAAATTTCCCGTTTCGCCGCTGACATGAACAACACACAACAATCACTCAGAGGTAGCAGCAATGACACAACGTGTACGCTCGCCCTTCATCCTCACCGCCTTGGTGAGTGCCATGACTTTCTCTGGCATGGCCGCCGCCAACGTGACCGATGAAGACATCCTGACGGATGCCACTACCACCCACCAGATCGTCACCAATGGCATGGGCCTGCAGGGCCAGCGTTACAGCCCGCTGACCGCGCTCAACGCCAACAACGTTGACCAACTGCAACCGGTCTGGGCGTTTTCTCTGGGTGGTGAAAAACAACGCGGCCAGCAAGCCCAGCCGATGATCAAGGACGGGGTGATGTATATCACTGGTTCCTATTCGCGGGTATTTGCCGTGGACGCCAAGACCGGCCGCAAGTTGTGGCAATACGACCACCGCCTGCCCGATGGCATCATGCCTTGCTGTGACGTGATCAACCGCGGTGTTGCCCTGTACGGTGACCTGGTGATCTTCGGTACTCTGGATGCGCGTCTGGTTGCCCTGAACAAGGACACTGGCCGGGTGGTCTGGCGCAAGACCGTGGAAGACTACAAGGCCGGTTACTCGATTACCGCCGCACCACTGATCATCAACGGCAAGCTGATCACCGGGGTATCCGGTGGCGAGTTCGGGGTAGTCGGCAAGATCGAGGCCTATGATCCGACCAACGGCGAACTGCTGTGGACCCGTCCGACCGTGGAAGGTCACATGGGTTATGTCTACAAGGACGGCAAGGCGGTTGAAGCTGGTATCTCCGGCGGTCAGGCCAACAAGACCTGGCCGGGCGACCTGTGGAAGACCGGCGGCTCGGCACCCTGGCTGGGCGGCTATTACGATCCGGAAACTAACCTTTTGCTGTTCGGTACTGGTAACCCGGCTCCCTGGAACTCGCACATGCGCCGCGGTGACAACCTGTACTCCGCCTCGCGTCTGGCACTCGACCCGGATACCGGTGAGATCAAGTGGCACTTCCAGACCACCCCGAACGACGGCTGGGATTATGACGGTGTCAACGAGCTGATTTCGTTCAACTACCGCGATGGTCGCAAGGAAGTGAAAGCCGCTGCCACCGCCGACCGTAACGGGTTCTTCTACGTCCTGGATCGTACTAACGGCAAGTTCATTCGCGGCTTCCCGTTCGTTGACAAGATCACCTGGGCCAAGGGGTTGGATCGCAATGGCCGGCCGGTGTTCGATGACAGCAACCGTCCAGGTGCGCCGACTGCCGAGGGCGAAGCCGGCCGGACTGTATTCAGCGCGCCAGCGTTCCTGGGTGGCAAGAACTGGATGCCGATGTCCTACAGCCAGCAGACCGGGCTGTTCTATGTGCCTTCCAACGAGTGGGGCATGGACATCTGGAACGAAGGCACCGCTTACAAGAAAGGCGCCGCCTATCTGGGTGCGGGCTTTACCATCAAGCCGCTGCATGACGACTACATCGGTGTCCTGCGTGCCATCGACCCGGTTCAGGGCAAGGAAATCTGGCGCGTGAAGAACCCGGCACCGCTGTGGGGTGGGGTACTGAGCACAGCCGGCAACCTGGTATTTACCGGTAACCCGGAAGGCTACCTGATGGCGTTCAACGCCCAGAACGGCGAGAAACTCTGGGAGTTCAACACCGGTTCCGGAGTTATCGGCTCGCCGGTGACCTGGGAAATGGACGGCGAACAGTATGTATCTGTCCTGTCCGGCTGGGGTGGCGCGGTACCGCTGTGGGGTGGCCAGGTGGCCGAGCGGGTGAAGGACTTCAACCAGGGCGGCATGCTCTGGACCTTCAAACTGCCGAAATCGGCGGCCGTGGCCCAGCGTTGATCTGAAGTAAAACTGCTCCTGTTGTTTTTGGGGCCGGCTTGCCGGCCCCTTTTTTGTGTCTGGCCAAAAGGCTTATTGGCCGTTATCACTGACTGTGTTCTATGATGACGCAACGCCCAAGGGCCGCTAGGCTGGATGCAAACAACAATGACAATGGGAGTTGTCCATGCGTCTTCGTCCTCTGGCTCTGTGTGTGTTGCTGTCCAGTTTTTCCACTCCGCTTCTGGCCCAATCGCCAGCCTTGCCCAGTCCCGATAGCGTGCGTCTGGACCGCCTGCAACTGATGCAGGGCTTCCCGCCACCGGCTGAGCGTCAGGTTACCGCGGCCAATTTTCTGTCTCAGTACCCGAATGTTCGTTGGGCCTTCCACCATATGCGCGAGCTGTTGCCCAGTCGCAATATTACCCGCGGTGCAGGGCCGGTATCCGAGCTGCCAGTTGGTGAGGACTGGCGTGAGCGGATCGAGGCGCTGCGTTTTACCGGACCCGATGGCAATGAACTGAGCTTTATCGAATACCTGACCGACAGCTACGCCGATTCGACCCTGGTCATGAAGGACGGCAAGGTTATTTACGAGACCTATCACCAGGGCCAGACCGCCCATCTGCCGCACCAGCTGTGGTCGGTGACCAAGTCCTTTACCGGCCTGATTGCCAGCATGTTGATCGAGGAAGGTCTGATCAAGGCAGATGCGCAGGTGACCGATTATCTGCCGGAACTGGAAGGCAGCGGCTGGCAGGGCGCGACCGTGCAGCAGGTGCTGAACATGACCGCTGACATCGATTACAGCGAAATTTACGGTGATGAGCGCTCCGATGTGCTGCAGTACGCCGTGGCTGCCGGCATGGTTCCAGCTCCGGCCGATTATCAGGGGGCCCGTGAACTGTACAGTTACCTGCCCACGATCGGCGCCGCCGGTGAGCATGGCCAGGGCTTTATCTACCGCACTGTGCACACCGAAGTGCTGGGCTGGCTGGTACGGCGGGCTAGTGGTCAGCGCCTGTCCGATCTGATCAGCGAGCGGATCTGGCAACCACTGGGGGCCGAACAGGACGCCTACATGCTGCTGGATCGGCATGGGACCGGCTGGGCCGGGGCCGGGATGAATGCCACGCTGCGCGATCTGGCCCGCTTCGGCGAAATGATGCGCAACGAGGGGCGCTTCAACGGTCGGCAGATCGTCAGTAGCAGTGTGGTGCGCAGCATTCTTGAAGGTGCCGATCGTGAAGCCTTCAAGGCCTCGGGTCGGGACTTCCAGCCGGGTTATTCCTATCGCAACCAGTGGTGGATCAGCCACAACGCCGATGGCGGCTATGAAGCGCTGGGGGTGCATGGGCAGATGATTCACGTCAATCCGACGGTGGGCCTGGTAGTGGTGCGCCTGTCATCCCACCCGATAGCCAGCAGCGGCTACACCTTCCCGACTACTCGTCCGGCGATGATGGCGTTGGCGGATTTGTTGCGCTGAGGCGCTGTCGTGCCCGCGCAGCAGAGATTGGACCTACTCCAGTTCGTCCAGCATCTCGCGTGGGACGTCGCGGCGGTGAGCCAGGCTGGTATCGCCGGTGTCGGGGTGGAATACGATCAACACCTCACGCCGTTCCAGCATGGTTCGCAGACGGGCGACGCGCTGTTCCAGCGTGTCGTCATAGCCGTTGTCGGTGCCGTCGCGGGTGACGAAATCCTCCAGCAGACGCTGCAGGGTATCGGCTTCGAGCATTTGATAGGGAATCAGCATGGTCTACTTCTCGGATGATGCCATGGTCGGTTGAGTCATAGATGATACACTGCCGGGCCAGTTATTCAGGTATGCCCTAAGCCCGCTTTGTCATGATCACCGATCCGTTTTTCTATCTCTGTGCCGTTCCCGCCGTCCTGCTATACGGTCTTGCCAAAGGTGGGTTTGGCGGCAATATCTCGATTCTGTCGGTACCGCTGATGGCCCTGGTGGTCTCGCCGCAGGTGGCAGCGGCCATTCTGCTGCCGATTCTCTGTGCCATGGACCTGATGGCTCTGCGCACCTTTCGTGGCCGCTGGGATGCGGTCAATCTGCGGATCATCATTCCGGCATCGCTGGTTGGTGTGGTGATTGGCGCGCTGACGTTCCGGATGCTCAATGATGCGCACATCCAGATCATCATTGGCGTCATCGCACTGGCCTTCACCCTCAATATCTGGTTGCGCCGCGGCGAGCCGCCCAAGCGTGGACCGAGCAGGGCCCGTGGCGGTTTCTGGGGTGCAGTAGCCGGCTTCACCAGTTTCGGGATTCATGCCGGTGGGCCGCCGATCAATGTTTATCTGCTACCACAGAAACTGGAAAAGACCATTCTGATGGGCACCATCGCGGTGTTCTTCGCCATCACCAACCTGGCCAAGGTGCCGGCCTATATCTATCTTGGCCAGTTCAATACCGCCAACCTGCTGACTGCACTGGTACTGCTGCCGTTGGCGCCGATCGGAGTGCGACTGGGCTTCTGGCTGCTGCAACGCAGCAATGAAAAGCTGATCTATCAGTTGTGCTACATCTTCCTGTTCCTGACCGGCGGCAAGCTGTTGTATGAGGGCGTGACGGCTCTGGTTTAATACCTCAAGCCTGACCCGCACGGCCTCGTCCGCGAATCAGTTCGCGCAGCAGAAACCGGCTTGGGTGTACTGCTTCGGCCAGGTCGCGGGGCAGAGGTAGGGGTTCATCACAGATCCAGGCCGCCACCAGCTCACCACTCAAGGGCGCGCTGATCAGCCCGCGTGAACCATGCGCTGCGTTGACATGCAGCCCGGCCAGCCAGGGCGCGTCTGTTGTTGGCTGGCGTGAGGCGTCTTTGGCCAGCTCGGCATAGCGTTCACGGAAAACTTCGGCATCCACCAACGGACCAATGACCGGCAGATAGTCCGGAGTCGTGCAGCGCAGCGCGGCCCGCGCCGGCAGGCTGGCGGGGTCGAGTTGTTCGGTCTGGAGGCTGGTCGCCAGGGCCGGGGAAAGCTGCTGCAGCAGCTCCAGATTGCTTTCGGTCTCCTCCTGGCTGGGCTCGGTGTCCAGCCGGTCGAAACGGAAACTGGCACCTACGTGATGCTCGCCCAGCCGGGCCGGTGAGACGTAGCCTTCGGCGCAGAGCACGGTGCGCAATGCCTGGCTTGCGGTTGTGGCTGGCAGATGAGTGACTTGCCCACGAATGGCCTTGAGTGGCAGGTGCGCACTGGGTGCCAGACGCAGGCTGTCGGCAGCGCCGCAGATCACGACCTGAGGCGCAATGGCCAGTATCTTCCCTTCATGGTCAAGCGCCTGCCAGCCGTGTTCGCTGGCGGCAAGGCTCAGCGCCTGATGGTGGGCCAGCAACTGAATGTTTGGATGCTGTAACAGCGCCTGACACAGGCTCGGCGGATTGACCCAGCCGCCGCCTTCGAACCACAGCCCGCCACTGGGCGTTGCTACCCCGGCCAGTTGGCTGGCCTGGGCCTGGTCGACCAGTCTGAGCAGTGTATCGGGCCAGCCCAGATCGGCCAGCGCCTGCTGGCGCTGGGCTTCCTTGTCACTGGTTGGCAATTGCAGAACACCGCAGGACTGCCACTGCCGGCCGTCCTGTTCAAGCAGTTCATGCAGTACCCGCAGGGCGTAGGCGTAGCTGCTCAGGACAAACCGTGACAGCGGTGTTTGATGCGCCGACAGCTTGCAATAGAGAATCCCCTGAGGGTTGCCCGAGGCCTCCTGTGCCGGCTCGGCATGGCGCTCCAGCACAGTGACCTGCCAGCCGCGCCGGGCCAGGGCAAACGCCGTGGCACAGCCAGCCAGGCCCGCGCCGATCACCAGCGCCTGGCGCTGAGGCAGGCTGGGTGCAGCCGGGCGGGCATACCAGGGGGCTTGCCAGGCCGCGCTCGCTGAGCCAGCAAACTTGCCCGCGAGCATTTCTCGCTTGCGGCCATAGCCTTTGACCTTGCGCATGACAAAACCGGCGTCCTGCAAACCACGGCGCACGGCGCCGACGCTGGTGAAGGTTGCCAGTGTCGCTTCCGGGCCCGACAGCCGGGCCATTTGGGCGTAGAGCGCTGGCTGCCACATGTCCGGATTCTTGGCCGGGGCGAAGCCGTCGAGGAACCAGGCGTCAACGCTGGCGTCGAGCAGCGGCAGGCTGTCCAGCAGGTCGCCGATCAGCAGGGTCAGGGTGACCCGTCCTTGATCAAGCTGAAACTGGTGCCAGCCGGGTGTCAGGTCGCTGTACTGAGCCAGCAACTGCTCTGACCAGAGCGCCAGCTCCGGCCACAGTACAGCGGCGCGCTGCATATCCGCTGCGCTCAGGGGGTATTTTTCGGTACTGACAAAATGCAGGTGGGTATCTGGCGGGGCGCACTGATCCCATAGCTGCCAGGCACAGAGAAAATTGAGGCCAGTACCAAAACCGGTCTCGGCAATGCAGAAGCGCTCGCCAGCCCTGAGCTTCTCCCAGCGTTCGGCCAGTTGGTTGTTGGCCAGAAACACATGCCGGGTTTCTTCCAGGCCTGATTCGCGCGAGAAATACACGTCGTCGAACTGGCTGGAATAGGGCTGGCCATCATCAGACCAGACCAGATCGGCAAAAGGCTTTGAAATGTTCACGGTTACTCCAGCACAGGGGAGCCTCTGAAAAACTACCTGCGTTGGCAATACTGCGTTAAAAACGGCCTCAAAATGCTCATTTACAGCGCGTAAACTGCGCTTTTTCGGCCGTTTTTGCCTTGTCTTGCCTGCCTCGCCTACGTTTTTCAGAGGCTCCCTGAAAAAAGCGCCATTTTAACCGTGAACCTCAACAGCGTCTTTCAATGGATATTTGGCAGGATCAACAGCAGTCCGGTTGCCAGAAAAATCAGCGTAATGGTGGGCAATTTGCCCTTGATAAGTTGTTTCATAGTGGGTGCCTTCTTATTTTTAGCAGTGACCTTGTGGGTTCCTTGCCACGTTCCGTCATTGGTGTGATGGAACGATTCGTCGTCGATGACCTTGTACGCTGCTCGTATACGGCTGGTCACAGATTCGGACCATAGTTTTCGCGGTCCGTTCACTGATGTTAGCCCCGTTGTGGGCTGGTAATTAGACAATTTGGCTACAACAGATTTCAGACTAGTTGCCATGCACTATGAGCAGTGGCCGCAGGTGGAGAAACTGTGATGTGGGTCACGTTGTGCGCCCGGTATTTGGCTGGAATGCCATCTTGCCGCCCTCAATCCGCCAGCTGTTCGGTGCGCGCCGCCATGATCAGGTCGTTGCGGTGCAGGCCGCCGAGGAAGTGGGTCCACCAGCTTACCGTCACCTTGCCCCACTCGGTCAGTAGTGCCGGGTGGTGGCCGGTTTGTTCGGCCAGCTCGCCGATCCGGTTGGTCAACGCCAGCGCCTGGGCGAAATCCTTGAGCTTGTAGGTTTTTTCGATTCTGGGAATGCCATCTACCTGACGCAGGGTCCAGCCGGGCAGTCGTTCGAGCAGTTCATCGATCTGCTCCTGAGTGAGCAGCACGGCAGCGGCATCACTCATGTTCAGGGGTTCGTCAGCCAGCGCGAGCATGGTTGTTTACCTCATACAAAGTCATTTCTCAGAGCATAGGTCATTCTGGTGTTGCGTGTGATTGCCCCAAAATGGTGCGATCAGTGGTCGCAGCCGTTATCATGGTCGCTTTTTTGGGGGCGTGCATGGGGCGTACAGGTTTTCGCTGGCTGCTGAGCGGGATCGGCTGGACTCCCGACAGTACCAGCTACCAGGAAAAACTGATCTCCGCTGTTGGTGCCACCCTGGCATTGCTGCTGGTCTACTGGATCACCCATCAGGCACTGGGCGGTGATACCGCACTGTGGGTGACCGGTTCGATGGGGGCGACCACGGTGCTGGTTTTCGCCATGCCGCACGGCATGTTGTCGCAGCCCTGGTCGGTGGTGGGTGGTCATCTGGTTTCTGCCGCGGTAGGTGTAGCCTGTGCCACCTGGCTGCCGTTGGGAGCCTGGGTTGCGGCGCTGGCGGTTGGTGCCAGTATTTTCCTGATGATGGTTTTACGTTGCCTGCATCCACCGGGTGGGGCAACGGCGATGATTGCGGTCCTGGGTGGTCCGGCTATTCAGCAGGCCGGTTTCGGTTTTCTGCTCTACCCGATTCTTCTCGATGCGCTGGTAATCGTGGCAGCCGCGCTGCTGTTCAATAATCTGTTTCACTGGCGTCGCTATCCGCTGGCACTGGCTCGTTATCAGGTGCAGCGCACACCGGGGATTGCTCCGGAGGACTTTCACTATGCCCTGCGGCAGATGAACGCTTATGTCGATATCGAGTTCGATGACCTGCTGCATCTGGTCGAGCTGGCCAATGAACATGCCAAAAGCCACGGGGTGAGTGAGGCCGATCTGGTCGAGTCAGGCTGCTACAGCAATGGCCTGCCGGGCAGCAACTGGGCGGTGCGTCAGATACTGTTCATTCTGCCACGCCGGCCCGGTCGCAGTGGCCGGGTACGCTATCGGGTGGTGGCCGGCAATGGGCTGGGAGCCGAGGGTATTTGCCGGTTGTCCGAGTTTGCTCTTTGGGCGCGCTATCGGGTTGAGCGCGCCGACGATGGCTGGCATCGGATCAAGGGGGGAGATCCGGCCGATCACGGGCGCTCCTGAGGCTCAGGAGCGCAGCTGCGGCAAGTCGCGAAACAGCTCCAGCGCCTCGGGGTTGGCTAGTGCCTCGGTGTTTTTCACCGCCCGGCCATGGACTACGTTGCGTACCGCCAGCTCGACAATCTTGCCGCTCAGGGTGCGTGGAATGTCGGCCACCGCCACGATGCGCGCCGGTACATGGCGCGGCGTGGTGTGGCGGCGGATCTGCTGGCGGATGCGCTCGCGCAATGGTTCATCCAGCGTCAGGCCGTCACGCAGGCGCACGAACAGCACCACCCGGACATCGCCCTGCCAGTCCTGACCGATGGCCAGGGATTCCAGCACTTCGTCGATCTTTTCCACCTGGCGATAGATTTCCGCCGTACCGATGCGCACGCCGCCGGGATTGAGCACGGCATCCGAGCGGCCATGAATCACCAGCCCGCCATGTTCGGTCACCTCGGCATAATCGCCATGGGCCCAGACGCCCGGGAAGCGCTCGAAGTAGGCAGCGCGGAATTTACTGCCGTCAGCATCGTTCCAGAATCCCACCGGCATGGAGGGGAAATGCCGGGTACAGACCAGTTCACCCTTACCCTGGCTCAGCGGCTGACCGTCATCGTCCCAGACCTCGACTGCCATGCCCAGGCCCTTGCATTGCAGCTCACCGCGCCACACCGGCAGGGTAGGGTTGCCCAGGGCGAAGCAGGAAACAATGTCAGTGCCACCGGAAATCGAGGCCAGACACAGGTCGGTCTTGAACTCGCGGTAGACATAATCGAAGCCCTCGTGGGCCAGCGGTGAACCGGTCGAGAGGACTGTCCTGAGCCGCTCCAGACGATGACTCTGGCCGGGACGTACACCGGCCTTCTCCAGTGCCGCCAGGTACTTGGCGCTGGTGCCGAATACGCTGATGTCCTCAGCGTCGATCAGGTCGATCAGCCGCTCGGCTCCGGGGTGAAAGGGCGAGCCATCGAACAGCACCAGGGTGGCGCCAAGCGCCAATCCTGAAACCAGCCAGTTCCACATCATCCAGCCGCAGGTGGAGAAGTAAAACAGGGTGTCCTCGGCGCCCAGATCGGTATGCAGACCGAGTTCCTTGAGATGTTGCAGCAAGGTGCCGCCCACACCATGCACGATGCATTTGGGTACTCCGGTGGTGCCGCTGGAGTAAAGAATGTATAGCGGCTGCTCGAACGCTACCGGAGTGAAGTCAGGCTCACCACCGGGCTGGTAGAAGTCCTGCCACAGGCTGACGGCGGCGCGGGTGTGGAACTCGTCAGCACGGGTCTGTGCGCGGGCGTAGGGCACGACCAGCAACTGCTGCAAATCCGGCAACTGGGCGAGGATTTCGTTGAGCTTGGCGCTGACATCCTGGGTCTTGCCGGCGTAACGGTAGCCGGCACAGGCAATCAGGACCTTGGGCCGGATCTGGCCGAAACGGTCAATCACGCCCTGGGTGCCGAAGTCCGGCGAGCAGGATGACCAGGTGGCGCCGAGACTGGCCGTGGCGAGCATGCCGACCACGGTTTGCCAGGTATTGGGCATGAACGCCGCCACCCGGTCGCCGACCCCGACGCCGATGGCCTTGAGCCGCTGTTGCAGTCCGGCAACTTCGGCGGCCAGACCGGCGTAGCTGAGCACCTCGCGGCTGCCGTCTTCAGCCACTGCCACCAGCGCCGGATGCTGGTCGCGGCGGCGCAGCAGATGCTCGGCAAAGTTCAGGGTGGCGCCAGGGAACCAGCGTGCATCGGGCATCAATGGGCCTTCGTCGAGGACCTGCTCAGCTGGCTGGTGGAAATGCACGGCGAAGAAATCGGCGATCGCCTGCCAGAACGCGGCCCGTGACTCGATGCTCCAGGTGTGCAGGGCCGGGTAATCGCTCAGTTGCAGATTGTGGCGCTGGTTGACGAAGTGGCGAAACGCAGTCATCCGGCTGGCCGCAACCCGTTCGCTGCTAGGGGTCCATAGTGGCGCGTTCAAGGCGATCTCCTAAGCAGGTTCCTCAGGCTTTGGCCAGCCAGGCGCGGGCTACCCGTGAGCCGTTGGGTTTGTCCAACACCGTGCAGATCCGCTGGCCGGCGGCAATCAGTCGTTCCAGGTCGATGCCGGTGTCGATACCCAGGCCATTGAGCAGGTAGAGCACATCCTCAGTGGCGACATTGCCGGTGGCGCCCTTGGCGTAGGGGCAGCCGCCCAGCCCGGCGACCGAGCTGTCGAACACGCTGATGCCTTCGAGCAGGCTGGCGTAAATGTTCGCCAGGGCCTGACCGTAGGTGTCGTGGAAGTGTCCGGCCAACTGTTCGCGGGGAATGTCACGGGCCGCTATCTCGAACAGCCGGCGAGTAGCGCCGGCGGTGCCCACGCCAATGGTGTCGCCGAGCGAAACTTCATAGCAGCCCATGGCGATCAGCTCGCGGGCGATGCTGCTGACCTGCTCGGGGGCGACCTCGCCGTCGTAAGGGCAGCCGAGTACGCAGGAGATATAACCGCGTACGCGGATGTCATGGGCCTGGGCCGCGGCCATAACCGGGGCAAAGCGCTCCAGGCTTTCGCTGATCGAGCAGTTGATGTTTTTCTGCGAAAACGCCTCGGAGGCGGCCGCGAACACCGCGACCTCTTTGATCCCGGCAGCCAGCGCCGCCTCGAAACCTTTCAGGTTCGGGGTCAGAGCACTGTAGTTGACGCCGGGGCGCTGCGTGATGGCGGCGAACACTTCGGCCGAGCCGGCCATTTGCGGTACCCACTTGGGCGAGACGAAGCTGCCCACTTCAATACTGGAAAGACCGGCGGCGCTCAGGTCATCGACCAGCCGGACTTTGTCGGCCACGCTGATCGGCTGCTGTTCGTTCTGCAGCCCGTCACGCGGGCCGACTTCGACCAGGCGGACGTGCTGGGGTAGGGACTGGGTCATGGGGTTCCTGATAGTTGTATGCTCATAGTCCTAGTGTTTCGCATAAGCGGCGCACAGGGAAGGGGCACAGCACAACCGCACCCTGGATTGCCGCACCGCTACGCGGCTCGCAATGACGGTATGGGGTGGAGGGTAGGGCACGGTGTATTGGTTCCACTGCGTCATTGCGAGGGCCACAGGCCCGTGGCAATCCAGAAAGCGCAGGGCGCTCATTCATCCCCCAGCTCCACCAAAGACTCACCTTCACTCACCAACTGCCCCTCGGCGCAATATACCGCCTGCACAGTGCCGGCTTGCGGGGCCCGGATGCTGTGTTCCATTTTCATCGCTTCGAGAATCACCAGCGTGGCCCCGGCCTCGACCTGATCGCCCGGGTTGACCAGCAGTTTGACGATGCTGCCGTTCATTGGCGCACTCAGGTCTCCGGGATGCTGATGCCGTTCGGCGGCTGCCAACGTGTCGACCTCGGCAAGCTGGTACAGCTCTCCGTGCCAATCCAGATAGAGGTGCCGGTCCTGGCGTAGCGCACGATAACGTTGGCCGTCGTCAGCGATCAGCCAGTTGCCCTCCAGCCGGCTGTGCAACCCTGGCATCACCCGGCGCTGCTGATTGCGGCACTGCAGATACAGGGCTTGGGTGCAGGGCAGGCCGGCGCGCCAGCCGCGCCGGGCGGACCAGGGTGAGTAGGGATCATCCGCTCGGATCTCGGCGGGCAGGGTCAGCAACCAGGCGTCGGCGGCCAGCGCCCAGAAGCTGTCTGGCAAGTCCGTGGCGGCTGGCAGCAGTTCGGCCTGATGGCGTGGAATGAAATCAGTGTCCAGCTCACTGGCAGCGAAGGCTGGATGCGCGAGCACCCGACGCAGAAAGGCCAGGTTGGTGCTGACACCGCCAACCAGAGTTTCATCGAGCATGGCCAGCAACCGGCGGCGGGCCTGTTCGCGGCCTTCGCCCCAGGCAATCAGCTTGCCCAGCATTGGGTCGTACCAGGGCGAGATACTGTCGCCTTCGCTCACGCCGCTATCAATACGCCGGCCCGGGCCGGGGGGCGCTTCACGGTAAAGCTCCAGGGTACCGGTAGACGGCAGAAACTCGTTGGCCGGATCTTCGGCGTACAGGCGCACTTCGATGGCATGACCGTTCAGCGGCACCTGCTCCTGGCTCAGGGGCAGGGGTTCGCCGCTGGCGATGCGCAGTTGCCAGTCAACCAGATCCAGACCGGTAATGGCCTCGGTGACCGGGTGTTCCACCTGCAACCGGGTGTTCATCTCCATGAAGAAAAAATCGCCGCGCTGATCCAGCAGAAACTCGACGGTGCCAGCCCCGACATAACCAATGGCCTGGGCCGCGCGTACTGCCGCCTGACCCATGGCCTGGCGCTGCTCGGGGCTGAGGCCGGGAGCCGGGGCTTCTTCCACCACTTTCTGGTGACGGCGCTGGATTGAGCAGTCGCGCTCGTTGAGATACAGGCAGTGGCCATGCTGGTCGGCGAATACCTGAATTTCCACATGCCGCGGCTTGAGCAGGTATTTTTCCACCAGCATGCGGGCATCGCCAAAGGCCGCCTGGGCTTCGCGCTGGGCTGAGGCCAGGGCCTGCTCCAGGTCGGCTTCGCGTTCGACTACCTTCATGCCTTTGCCACCACCCCCGGCGGCGGCCTTGAGCAGTACCGGGTAACCGATGTGGGCGGCTTCGGCGCGAAATCGCTGCAGGCTCTGCTCGTCGCCGTGATAACCGGGCACCAGTGGCACTCCGGCCTCTGCCATCAGGGCCTTGGCCGCCGATTTGCTGCCCATGGCTTCAATTGCGCTGGCTGGCGGGCCGATGAAAATCAATCCGGCCTGTTCGCAGGCGCGGGCGAAACCGGCGTTTTCCGAGACAAAGCCATAGCCAGGATGGATGGCTTCAGCCCCACTGGCCCGGGCCGCCTCGATCAGGGCTGCGCTGCGCAGGTAGCTGTCGGCGGGCTTGGCTCCGCCCAGACTGATGGCGCGGTCGGCCTCACGGACATGGCGGGCATCGCGGTCGCTGTCGCTGTGGACGGCTACCGTGGTGATGCCCAGCGCCCGGGCGGTGCGGATGATCCGGCAGGCGATCTCGCCACGGTTGGCGATCAGCAGGGTTTGGATCATGGGGACTCCTTGACCAACGATACCGTCGGGATGAGCAAGCCATTGGGGGAAGAGGCCGTGGTGCTGGGGTAGGAGCGCTCCGCGAGCGCGAATGACGGCGTTGAGGGGGCTGGCGGAGTCTGTTCGCGGCCGCAGGCCGCTCCTACCGGAGGGTGGGCCATACCGTCATTGCGCGGGGCATAGCGACGACAGGGCACCGCTTGCCGCACCCCTCCGTCATTGCGAGGAGCGCAGCGACGTGGCAATCCAGACTGGCGCACGCTCATGACTGCTGCCACCGTGGCGGGCGTTTTTCCAGAAACGCCTTGAGCCCTTCCTGACCTTCGGGGCTGACCCTGATGCGGGCTATAGCCTCTTCGGTATAACGGCGTAGCGCCGGTGACAGTTCGCCATGCTTGACTTCCCGCAGCAGCGCCTTGGTACTGCGCAGTGCGGCAGGGCTGTTGAGCAGCAGGTTGTCGGTCCAGCGTTGCACTTCAGCTTCCAGCTCCGCGGCAGGGTGACATTCAGCCAGCAGCCCCAGCTCGCGGGCTGTCTCACCGCTGAAGCGTTCGGCGCTCAGGGCGTAGCGGCGCATGGCACGCTCGCCAATGGCCTTGACCACGAACGGGCTGATCACTGCCGGGGTCAGGCCAATACGCACTTCCGACAGGCAGAACTGACTGTCCGGGGTGCCGATGGCCATGTCGCAGCAACTGATCAGCCCCAGTGCGCCACCATAGGCTGCGCCTTGCACCACGGCCAGGGTCGGGACCGGCAACTGCTCAAGGCGGGCCATGACCTCGGCCAGTTCTCGGGCATCCTCCAGGTTGGCGTTGTAATCAAGCGCGGCGGCGGCCCGCATCCATTCCAAGTCGGCCCCGGCGCAAAAATGCTTGCCACGGGCGCGCAGCAGCATAAAGCGCACCGCGTCGTGCTGCTGCACGTGATCAAAGGCCTGCTGCAGTTCAGCAATCATCTCGGCATTGAAGGCATTGTTCTTCTCTGGCCGGTTGAGCCACAGGGTCGCCACGCCACGCGGGCTGAAGTCGAGTTCTAGGGTGTTGAAGGTGGTCATGCGCTGTCTCGCTCGTTGTGTCAGGTGGGGCCGGCCTTACATCCGGAAGACCCCGAACCGGGTCGGCTCGATCGGCGCACTGAGCGCTGCCGACAGGGCCAGGCCCAAGACCTCACGGGTTTGCGCCGGGTCGATGACCCCATCGTCCCAGAGTCTGGCGCTGGAGTAGTAGGGGTGGCCCTGGTGTTCGTACTGGTCGAGGATCGGTTGGCGAATGGCGGCGTCCTGTTCACTGCTGAAGCTTTCGCCGGCGCGTTCGGCCTGCTCGCGCTTGACCTGGGCGAGCACACCGGCGGCCTGTTCGCCACCCATGACCGAGATCCGCGCATTGGGCCACATCCACAGAAAACGCGGGTCGTAGGCGCGCCCGCACATGCCGTAATTGCCGGCACCGAAGCTGCCGCCAATGATCACCGTGAATTTCGGCACCTGGGCGCAAGCCACGGCGGTGACCAGCTTGGCGCCATGCTTGGCGATGCCGCCTGCTTCGTATTTCTGGCCGACCATAAAACCGGTGATGTTCTGCAAAAACAGCAGCGGGATGCCGCGCTGACAGGCCAGTTCGATGAAGTGCGCACCTTTCTGGGCGGACTCGCTGAACAGGATGCCATTGTTGGCCAGAATCGCGACCGGGTAGCCGTGCAGGTGGGCGAAGCCGCAGACCAGGGTGGCTCCGTACAGCGCCTTGAATTCATCGAACTGACTGTCGTCGACCAGCCGGGCAATCACTTCACGAACGTCGAACGGCTGGCGGCTATCGCTGGGGATCACGCCGTACAGTTCTTCGACCGGGTAGCGCGGCGGGCGAGGGGGCTGCACCTGCAACTGACCCTGCTTGCGCCAGTTGAGGTTGGCGATGCAGCGCCGGGCCAGCGCCAGAGCGTGTTCATCGTTCTCGGCGTAATGGTCGGCCACCCCGGAGGTCTTGCAGTGCACGTCAGCACCGCCCAGTTCTTCGGCACTGACCACCTCGCCGGTAGCGGCTTTGACCAGCGGCGGGCCGGCGAGAAAAATGGTCGCCTGGTTGCGGACCATGATCGCCTCGTCGGCCATGGCCGGCACGTAGGCTCCGCCGGCGGTGCAGGAACCCATGACCACGGCGATCTGTGGGATGCCGGCGGCACTCAGATTGGCCTGATTGAAGAAAATCCGGCCAAAGTGCTCGCGGTCAGGGAACACCTCGTCCTGGCGCGGCAGGTTGGCGCCGCCGGAATCGACCAGATAGATGCATGGCAGGCGGTTCTCGCGGGCAATCGCCTGGGCGCGCAGGTGCTTTTTCACGGTCAGCGGGTAGTAGGTGCCGCCCTTGACTGTGGCATCGTTGGCGACGATCAGGCACTCGACCCCCGAAACCCGACCGATACCGGCGATCAGCCCGGCAGCCGGCACCTGCTCGTCGTAGACCTCATGGGCGGCCAGCGGCGCGATTTCCAGAAACGGCGAGCCGGGATCAAGCAGGGTGTCGATGCGCTGGCGCGGCAGCAACTTGCCGCGTTCCAGATGGCGCTGCTGGGCTTTGGCGCCGCCGCCTTCAGCGATTTGTGCCAGTTGCAAACGCAGGTCCGCGACCAGCGCCAGCATGGCGCTGCTGTTGCTGGCGAACTCGGTAGCGTGCCGGTTCAGATGCGAGGCGAGTATGGTCATGGCCGGCTCCGGGCTTCAGCGGGTCTCATTGAACAGTTCCCGGCCAATCAGCATGCGCCGGATCTCGCTGGTGCCGGCGCCGATCTCGTAGAGTTTGGCGTCGCGCAGCAGGCGTCCACAGGGGTAGTCGTTGATGTAGCCGTTGCCGCCGAGAATCTGGATCGCATCCAGCGCCATGCGGGTGGCTGTTTCTGCGCTGTAGAGGATTACTCCGGCGGCGTCCTTGCGGGTAGCGTCGCCGCGATCACAGGCCTGGGCGACCGCATAGAGATAGGCGCGGCTGGCGTTGAGCTGGGTATACATGTCGGCGACCTTGCCCTGGATCAACTGGAACTCGCCAATGCTCTGACCGAACTGCTGGCGGTCGTGGATATAGGGCACCACCACATCCAGACAGGCCTGCATGATGCCGGTGGGGCCGCCAGACAGCACCACGCGCTCGTAGTCCAGCCCGCTCATCAGCACCTTGACCCCGCCGTTGAGCGCGCCCAGGACATTCTCGGCCGGCACTTCAACGTCATCGAAAAACAGCGGGCAGGTGTTGGAGCCGCGCATACCCAGCTTGTCCAGCTTGTCGCCCCGGGAAAAGCCCTTGGCGCTACTCTCGACGATGAAGGCGGTGATGCCGTGCGGGCCCTGGTCTGGTTCGGTCTTGGCATAGATCACGTAGACATCGGCGTCCGGGCCGTTGGTGATCCACATCTTGCTGCCGTTGAGCACGTAGTGGTCGCCACGCTGTTCGGCCCGCAGTTTCATGCTGACCACATCGGAGCCTGCATTCGGCTCGCTCATCGCCAGCGCACCGACCTGTTCGCCGCTGATCAGTTTGGGCAGGTAACGGGCTTTCTGTGCGGCTGTGCCATTGCGGAAGATCTGGTTGACGCACAGGTTGGAGTGGGCCCCGTAGGACAGCGCTACCGAGGCTGAAGCCCGGCTGATTTCCTCCATGGTCACCACATGGGCAAGATAACCAAGCCCGGCGCCGCCGTACTCTTCGCTGACCGTGATGCCCAGCAGACCCAGGTCGCCAAATTTGCGCCACATGTCATGCGGAAAACTGTTGTCACGGTCGATCTGCGCCGCCCGTGGAGCCAGTTCGGCAGCCGCCAGGTGCTGGACCTGCTCGCGCAGCATGTCGATGGTTTCGCCCAGGGCGAAGTTGAGGCTGGAGTAGTACATGGCGGCTCCTGTGCTTGTAGTTGTCAGAGTTTTTCCAGTACCGGTAATTTTGCTTACCTTTACGTTAACGTAAACTTGCTTGCGACCAACGTCAATGGTTGTTAATAGGGAAACACTGATTAAAGCAATTTCGGTGTTGGCCCAATTGTCGCTGACCTGTTCCGGACACGCTGTAAATACATCCCTGTACGCTCTTAGATGCCATCCCTGGCATCTAACGGTCCAGAACAGGTCAGCGCCAACAGGGCCGCTGGGCTCGCGTGCAATTAATCAGTGTTTTCATGGGAGTGTAGGAGATGGAAGCCGGAGTGAGAGTGCTCAGGCGCTGGTCTGGCTCCCAGCCAATGCCGCCAGACAGCGCTCTTCGGCGGTGTCCAGCTCCAGTTGCATCTGCTGGATATCCAGCAGTTGCTGGGCCAGTTGCTGGCGTCGCTGGCTGATCTTGTGCAGGAAGGTTTCCAGCTGTTTGCGATTGCCATGGCTGGGGTCGTACAGCTCGATCAACTCCTTGCACTCAGCCAGGGAAAAGCCGATCCTTTTACCGCGCAGAATCAGCTTGAGCGTGACCTTGTCGCGTGGGCTGTAGATGCGTTCCTGGCCGCGCCGCTCGGGGCTGAGCATGCCCTGTTCCTCGTAGAAACGGATGGCGCGGGTGGTGATGTCCAGTTCGCGGGCCAGATCGGAAATGCTGTAGGTTTCGGACATCGGTGCCTCGGGTAGCCAATGGGCTGCGAGCCCGGTCTATATTGACGTTAACGTAAGCTGGAAGCCGCTGCAGGTCAACCGCGTGGCACCCGTTCACCAAAGGTCTAATCCCGCTAAGACCTTGGTCGAATGGAATGGGAGGGGTGTGGCTACGACACTAGGGCCACAATTTTAAAACTCTCCCATGAGGTGCCCATGACCACCGAGACCTTGCATCCGGTATCCCCGGAGTTTGCCGCCAAGGCACTGATCAACGAGCAACGCTACCAGCAGATGTATCAGGCCTCTGTCAGCGATCCGGAGGCGTTCTGGGCCGAGCAGGCCAAGCGCATCGACTGGATGAAGCCGTTTTCCAAGGTCAAGCAGACCTCCTTCGATGACCACAATGTCGACATCAAGTGGTTTCTTGACGGGCACCTGAATGTCTCGGCCAACTGCCTGGACCGCCACCTGGAAACCCGTGGCGATCAGACCGCGATCATCTGGGAAGCCGATGAGCCGGGCCAGTCCAAGCACATCACCTACCGCCAACTGCACGAGCAGGTCTGCCGCTTCGCCAACGCGCTCAAGCACCAGGGCGTCGCCCAGGGCGACGTGGTGACCATCTACATGCCGATGATCCCCGAGGCCGCGGTGGCCATGCTGGCCTGTACCCGGATCGGCGCGATTCACTCGGTGGTGTTTGGTGGTTTCTCGCCCGAGGCGCTGGCTGGCCGGATTCTCGACGGTCGCTCGAATGTGGTGATCACCGCTGACGAAGGCGTGCGGGCGGGTCGCAAGACCGGGCTCAAGGCCAACGTCGATGAAGCCCTGACCCATCCTGAGATCAAGACCGTCGACAAGGTCATCGTGGTGCGCCATACCGGTGCCGATATCGCCTGGCACGATCACCGCGATCTGGATTACGCCGAACTGATGGCCGCCGCCGACGCCGAATGCGCGCCGGAGCCGATGGACAGCGAAGACCCGCTGTTCATCCTCTACACCTCCGGCTCCACCGGCAAGCCCAAGGGCATTCTGCACACCACCGGCGGCTATCTGCTGTACGCCTCGCTGACCCACCAGTACGTGTTCGACTATCAGGACGGCGATGTCTACTGGTGTACCGCCGACATCGGCTGGGTCACTGGCCACAGCTACCTGATCTACGGCCCGCTGGCCAATGGGGCGACCACTCTGATGTTCGAGGGTGTACCGAACTACCCGGACGTGACCCGCATGGCTCAGGTCATCGACAGCCACAAGGTCAATATCCTCTATACCGCACCGACTGCCATCCGCTCGATGATGGCCCTGGGTGATGCCGCCATGCGTGGCGCCGATGGCAGCAGCCTGCGGGTGCTGGGCTCGGTCGGTGAACCGATCAACCCGGAAGCCTGGAACTGGTATCACCAGACCGTCGGCAAGGGCAACTGCCCGATCGTCGACACCTGGTGGCAGACCGAGACCGGCGGCATTCTGATCACCCCGCTGCCGGGCGCCACCGCGCTCAAGCCGGGCTCGGCCACTCGTCCGTTCTTTGGCGTACAGCCGGCACTGGTCGACAACGAAGGCCAGGTGCTCGAAGGCGCCACCGAAGGCAATCTGGTACTGCTGGATTCCTGGCCGGGGCAGTCGCGCTCGATCTTTGGCGACCATGACCGTTTTGTCGAAACCTACTTCAAGACCTTCAAAGGCACTTACTTCACCGGCGACGGCGCACGCCGCGACGAGGACGGCTACTACTGGATCACCGGCCGGGTCGATGACGTACTCAACGTCTCCGGACACCGCATGGGCACCGCCGAAATCGAAAGCGCACTGGTCGCGCACAAGCAGGTGGCCGAAGCCGCGGTGGTGGGTATTGCCCACGACATCAAGGGCCAGGGCATCTACGTCTACGTAACCCTGAACGCCGGAATCGAGCCCAGTGAAGCACTGCGTCTGGAACTGAAGAACTGGGTTCGCAGCGAGATTGGCCCGATTGCCTCGCCCGACTGCATCCAGTGGGCTCCAGGCCTGCCCAAGACCCGCTCGGGCAAGATCATGCGCCGCATCCTGCGCAAGATCGCCGCCAGCGAGTATGAAGGGCTCGGCGATATCTCCACCCTGGCCGACCCGAGCGTGGTCGAACAGTTGATCAACGAGCACAAGGCAATGATGTTGCAATCAGCGTGATGCGCTGCTCCCCCCGATAGCGGATATCTCCTGCTCTCGATTAGGCTGCCAACGCAAGAAGGCAGCCGTTTTTTTGCCCTGGATACGGGGTAAGCCCATGCTCTTGGCAACAACGCTCGCGCAAGGCACACTGATATCATTCAACGCCGCCGGCACAACTCAAAAACAGGGATGGTTGATTGTATGAACACAATAGAGGCGTTACGCGACTACGCAATAGAGCAATGCGTTGCTGCGTAGATGATTGATTTGGTTGGGGGTTATTTGAAAGCGGCTATCGGGGGGAGTGTGATCATAAAGAAACTTCTGGTGTGTGGTCATAAAGCCGTCGATCCACTTCACTGTTAGGCACGAATTCTATGTTCGCTGAGATTGTCAAGTCGTTAATCGAAATCCTGAAGCTCGCACCGCGCTATTTGGCTGCGATTGCGTTGATCGCAGGGGCATTGATCTTATTGCCACCAGATATACTTGCGATGCTAGGGCTTGAGGAGTTCTCAACCGAGTATCGAATGTGGCTGGGGCTTTCGCTTCTGGTTTCGCTTGGTATCTGCCTTGTCTCTGTCGTTTTGTGGCTATACCAATCTATTCTTGATGTGCTGAACCGTAGAAGCATTAGAAGCTTTATCGTTAAAAAGCTTAATCGTCTTACCGAAGACGAGAAGCAGATTCTTCGCTATTACTTTGCGAAGGAAACAAGATCAAATACCCTTAAATTAGATGATGGTGTCGTGCAAGAGCTCGTGAGGTGCCGAATAATCTACAGGTCCGCAAGGCTTGGGAATTTGGTTCAAGGTTTCTCTCACAACATTAACGACCTGGCATGGGATTACATCCACGCGAATCCCCATGTGCTTGAGGGTTCAACCAACACATATCGCACCGATAAGCGAAGCTACTGGTAGCCGCGTCGATGCCTAACAATCGCAGGCACAGGGACAAAATTTTCGCTGCGCTTCAATTTTGCCCGTGCTGCGGGCGTTAACCATCCGAGTTACCCATGAGCAGTAGATACCTTCTATAGTTAGGTAGCCCCTAGCAGGAGGTGTGACATGGCCAAGAAGCGGCACGCTTATACTGAGGAATTTCGCCGGGAAGCCGTCCGCCGAGCGGACCAGCCCGGCAATACGGCGGCATCGGTTGCCAAGGAGCTGGAGCTGCATCCCGGCCAGATCTACAACTGGCGCCGACAGTTCACTCGTCTGTCTGAAAGCAGTTCAACACGATGGATGGTGTTGATTATTCCAGGAAGGAATCAGAAGAGGTACGCCGCCTCAAGCGTGAGCTGAATGAAGCTCGGAAGGAAAATGAATTCCTAAAAAAGGCTGCGGCGTACTTTGCGAAGCACCAGGAGTGAAGTACGTCGTCATTGCAGAGTATCTGGGGCAATACCCGGTTACCTTGATGTGTCGGGCTCTGTCAGTGTCTCGGTCAGGCTTCTACAAGTGGCAGAAGCGTCCACCTTGCGCTAGGCAGCTACACCGCGAAAAGGTTGAGTGCAAGGTGGTTGAGTTGTTTGCGCAGTATAAGGCCCGCTACGGGGCCCCGAGGCTGGTTGATGAACTGAAGGCAGCGGGACTGCCTTGCTCAAAAACCTTGTAGCCAACATCATGCGCTTACGCGGCATTCGGGCGCGTAATGGCAAAGGCTTTCACTACCGCTCCGCCAGCCCGACAATGGCCAATGTGGAAGAAAACCTGCTGCGCCGCCGGTTTTGTGCGAAGGGGCCTAATCAAAAATGGGTGACAGACATCACCTATATCTGGGTCAACGGGCGTTGGCTCTATCTGGCGACGGTGATGGACCTCTATTCGCGGGCCATCGTGGGTTGGAAGCTCGATAGCTCGATGACGGAGAAGTTGGTGATGGGTGCACTCAGGATGGCGTTTGCAAGCCGGGACCTTCAGCCTGGGCTGATCATTCACTCGGATCGAGGGGTGCAATTCCGCTCGGTGAAGTATCTGGATATGGTCCGCTCCCGGGGCTGCTTGCCCAGCATGAGTCGCCAGGGTAACTGCTGGGACAACGCGGTGATGGAGTCCTTCTACAGCCGGCTTAAGGTCGAGCTGATCTATGCCGAGCAATATGCTTCCATCGAGGCGGTTCGATCCGGTATCTTCGAGTACATTGAAATTTTTTATAACCGTAAACGGAGACACTCTGCTCTAGGCAACATCAGCCCAGCAGAGTTTGAGCGCAGATGCGCATAACAGTGTCTACTTTTCGTGGGCAGGACCACTCTGAGAGGTGATGTGTCAAAATTTTCAGGCCCTGAAGCCGCCGAAGTATTTTCTAGATACCATAAGCTCATTTCTGAAGAGAGTGACCGAGGAGCGGTCATCGTTGCGGCTTCTATTCTTGATGAAAGCTTAGGGGAAATTCTGAGGACCTTTCTTCTTCAGCCCGCAGCCAAGAACGATGGTCTTCTCGACGGAGCATATGCACCTCTCGGTTCTTTTTCGGCAAAAATAGAATTGTCATTTCGCTTGGGAATTATTCGCAAACCAACCCGGCGGCAATTGATGTTATTCAAATCGATAAGGAACGACGTTGCGCACAGGATTTCAGTCGCTAGCTTTGAAGATGAGACATGTCGTTCACGGATGATTGAGATACTGAAAACTACCCCTGAACTAACAGGGAGTATTGTCGAAACTATGAATCACGCGGGCCTCGGTCTTGAGCAGAAAAGTGGTGAGGCAGACTTGATAGATATTTATGGCTCCAGGCGAACTTTTGACCTTCTGTTCTCAATGGTATGCATGGCAGTTACTCAGATAGCTAAAACGATAGAGCCTATAGGCTGTTTTGAGGGCGAGAGTTAACAAGACCAAACACGCGACGTTGAGCTTCCCCTCCACTACAAAGGCACGCATGCTGGCAGCGTTAGGAAAAAGAGATAGAAATATGGATGAGATAGTTAAAACTGCATTGCAGAGCGCGTTGTGGCCGTTTGTGGTGTTGGTCAGTCTTGTTGTTTTTAAAGGTCAAATCAACAAGCTTGTTTCGGGATTGCGCTTATTTAGAGCCGGTTCAGTTGAGGTGGTGTTTGATAAAAGGCTGAAAAATCTAAAGCTAGATGATTCTAGACTGGAGTCACTGCGTGATCTTACGCATGAAGAAATTGGTTTCTTTTTGTTGGTGTCGTATAGCGATGATCCAGACTTTAAATACGAGCCAGGGATCAGTACAACCAGGTTCTATAAAATACTAACGGCTTTAGAGTCTGCCGGATTAATAGAGGTAGTCATACCGGAAGATGTTTCCAATGCAAGGCATCACAGATTAACGCCTGAAGGAAAAAGAATAAGAGCAATAGTGTTAGAAAGCACGTCAAGGTTATTCCAAGAGCATGCCTAATAAGCCGCTAAGATTCGTTCCGGCCACAAAAAGTGTGGCTTTCACCGGACTCGCTAACGTTCACCGTTTGGCGGGGCGTTTGGGCAGGAGAGGGGTATGTTTGAAAAGCTAGCTGAGATGATCGCTTCGGGTGTTATCGGGAACTATAGCTACGAACGAATTCGAAACCTTCTGAAGACGGAGGGGGGAGATGCTGAATCACCAAGTCGAGAGACCGAGTTGAAGGAGGATCAGAAAGACCCAGACATAAAGGCCTTCCATGGTCGGAATGTCGAATACAAGAAAAAATATCGAACGTTCGATGTTCAAAATGACTTTGACATTGTTGTGGGGCTGCTCTCCAAGCCTGTAGTTTATATCGTGATAGAGGATCGGCCATCTACGGCCTGGCGATTACCAGTCATTATTGCGGAAGACGCGGATACCGGGGAGTGGTATGTGTTTGCGAAAGGTCGAGTTGCATTTGAAGGAACGGGCGGAGGGCTGTCCCAAGCAAAAGACCTTCTTAGAAAAATACTAGATAAGCGGATTCCATTTTCTGCGTGGGTCCTTGATCAGGTTCTTACAGAAAAGCTTTCACAGGGCTGCAGATCATGGCCTGAATTTAAGGTGCAATGTATTCCAGCCGTTGCTGCAGAGCAGGGAGAGTATTTCCGGGACTTCGTGCTTGGATCATTGCAGCAAATTGTCGAAGCCCAACAAAGCCATTCAGTTGACGCTCGTTCCTTGCGCGACTGATGGCGAGCGTTAAATCATTAATGACACCGAAGCTGGGCGATAAGCAAAAGCGTCATCCGTGACCTTGTAAGCCAGCCCTGCGTATGAGCGGAGTGTTAAAGGTATTGCTTTCAAGCTGTACCGGGCTGTTGTTCCGCCGCAGTGGTGCGCCTTGTGGTATTCACGAATTTTATTTTTGATCTTGATCAAAATCAAAATTAATTGACTGGATTAACGTGAGTTCAACCCCTTCGATTGGAGTTGACCTCATGAATTTTGCATACAGTGAACGGACTCTGGCGCTGATGACCCAGTTGCGTGGGTTCATGGAGCGTTACATCGTGCCACGTATCCCTGAGTGGCACCGGGCGGTGGCGGCGGGTGACTATCCACCGCCGTTCATGGCTGACCTCAAGGCCCTGGCCAGGGAAGAGGGGCTATGGAATCTGTTTCTGCCTGGGCTGCGCGAGGATGAGCCGGGGACTGGGCTGAGCAATCTGGAGTACGCCCCGCTGGCTGAAATCATGGGCCGGATTCACTGGGCTTCGGAAGTATTCAACTGCAATGCGCCGGATACCGGCAACATGGAATTGCTGCACCTGTTTGCTACGGATGCGCAGTACCAGCGCTGGCTGCTGCCCTTGCTCAATGGTGAGATTCGCTCGGCCTTTGCCATGACCGAACCGGATGTACCGTCCTCGGATGCCAGCAATATCCAGACGCTGATCCGCCGTGATGGCGATCACTATGTGATCAATGGGCGCAAGTGGTTCATCACCAATGCCGCTCATCCTGATTGCGCGTTTCTTATTGTAATGGGCAAGACCAACCCGGATGCGGACAGTCACCGTCAGCAGAGCATGGTGATCGTCCCGTTCGACACCCCCGGCGTTGAGCTGGTGCGCAATATTCCGGTGATGAACCACGTTACGGCCGAAGGTCATTGTGAGCTGCTGCTGCGCAATGTTCGGGTGCCGGTTGAGAATCTGCTGGGCAATGAGGGGGATGGATTCATGATGGCCCAGGCCCGGTTGGGGCCGGGGCGAGTCCATCACTGCATGCGTGCCATCGGGATGGCCGAGTTGGCGCTGGAACTGATGGTTGACCGGGCTCAGGAGCGCAAGACCTTTGGCCGCTATCTGCATCAGCATGGCAGCATCAGTGAGTGGATCGCCCGTTCACGCATGGAGATTGAGCAGGCCAGGTTGTTGGTACTCAAGACCGCCTGGATGATCGATCAGGTCGGCGCACGCAAGGCCCGCCGCGAAATTGCCATGATCAAGGCGGTGGTGCCGGCGATGTTGGGTGGTGTGGTTGATCGCGCCATGCAGGTATTCGGCGCCATGGGCCTGACCCCGGACACCCCACTGGCCGATCTGTGGACCAGCGCCCGCTCACTGCGGATCGCCGATGGCCCGGACGAGGTACACCTGCGCAGCATTGCTCGGCTGGAGATTGATGACAGTGCTGAACGGCGTGGCTCCAGCAGCGATTACCTGACGCCGCCGGATGTGTTGCGGGTGAGCTGAGTTGGGGCTCATTCGTGGGCCATGGATTGCCGCGCCGCTTCGCGGCTCGCAATGACGGTTGAGGGTGGGGGGTGGAGTGGGGGGCGTTGGTTTTACTCCGTCATTGCGAGGGCCGTAGGCCCGTGGCAATCCATGCACTCGCGTGTGCAGAACAGCCTTTTGGATTGCCGCGCCGCTGTGCGGCTCGCAATGACGGTTTGGGG
>ERZ869909.257-NODE-257-length-75068-cov-12.221613_pt1 | contig 75068 bp, 69 predicted proteins | sample MGYA00520892_ERZ869909 | MGnify/ENA primary metagenome ERZ869909 (study PRJEB32215, sample SAMEA104723947) | bioreactor metagenome | biome: bioreactor; feature: anaerobic bioreactor; material: water | place: China | collected 2015-03-12 ...
CATCTCTGACTCCTTTAAGTCGATGGGTGGGGAAAATTCGATTACCACAGGTGGGGATTATTGGATTACCGCTGACAAGCGGGGCGACATCTACTTGCGCACCTTGCTCATCCACGGCGCCCGCTCGGTGATCCGGGTACTGGAGCACAAGGTCAATCAGGCGGATGAGTGGCTCGAGCGCCTCTTGGGCCGGCGGAACAAGAACGTTGCGGCGGTGGCCTTGGCCAACAAAAACGCGCGGATCGTCTGGGCGTTGTTGGCGCATGATCGCCGCTACGCGGCCGGCTATAGGACCGCGGCTTGAACACGGAACATCGACAGTGTCGTTCAGCAGCAAGGGATTCGTGACGGAGGGACTCCAAAGGTTGCTCAGGCAATCATGAAGTGATGGCAAGACAGGTAAGACCGTGGGCGGCGTAACCCGGAAAAGACGTTGGAATATTGATTCCGTTACTCTAATAGGGCGTCGTTCAGCGCATTCCATCAGGGACATGGGTAACGCCCAATCAAAGTCCGAATGTATGGCTGCAATCCTCACCTTCTCACCTCATCGATTGAGCGCTTGGCAAACAGGGGCGACCATGTATGGCGCATGATCGCCGCTACGCGGCCGGCTATAGGACCGCGGCTTGAACACGGAACATCGACAGTGTCGTTCAGCAGCAAGGGATTCGTGACGGAGGGACTCCAAAGGTTGCTCAGGCAATCATGAAGTGATGGCAAGACAGGTAAGACCGTGGGCGGCGTAACCCGGAAAAGACGTTGGAATATTGATTCCGTTACTCTAATAGGGCGTCGTTCAGCGCATTCCATCAGGGACATGGGTAACGCCCAATCAAAGTCCGAATGTATGGCTGCAATCCTCACCTTCTCACCTCATCGATTGAGCGCTTGGCAAACAGGGGCGACCATGTATCGTCTTTTGGGCGACGGAAATGCGCGGAGCGGGAGTGAGTTTGATGGAGAAACTGAGTGAGCTTGAAGATCCGCGTCAGCCCAGTAATGGCACCCGCCATGACTTCCGGGAGATCCTAGTGATTGCCGTTTGCGCGATGCTTTCGGACGCTGACAGCTTCGAGGACATCGCCCAGTGGGGTCGGCTCAAGGTCGACTGGCTGAGGCGCTTTCTCGTGCTCGCGAACGGCATTCCGTCTCAGGACACGTTCTTGCGCGTGTTTCGGGTGCTCGATCCGAAGCTGTTCGAGGCCGTTTTCCGGCGTTGGGTTGGCGACATCATTGGTGCGCTCGATGGTGTCGTTGCCATCGACGGCAAGACCTTGCGCCGCTCTGCCGATGGAGATGGCCCCCCGGTGCACATGGTGAGTGCCTTCTCGACCGAGCTTGGCTTGGTGCTGGGCCAGGAGAAAGTCGCGGGCAAGAGTAATGAGATCACGGCGATCCCGGAACTGCTCGAAGCCTTGCACATCAAGGGGTTGCTGGTGAGCATCGACGCTATGGGCTGCCAGCGTGAGATTGCTGCCAAGATTGTCGACAAAGGCGCGGACTATCTGTTTGCGGTGAAGGGCAATCAGCCCACGTTGCACCAGCAGGTTCGCGACCTCATCAGTGATGCTCAAGCCGGCGACCACGGGTTCGAGCACGTCGATCGATCCCATGGTCGGATCGTGATGCAACTAAGTTCGGTGGTCGCCAGCGGCAAGACTATCGATCCGCAACTGTGGCCTGGCTGCAAGACAGTTGGCTGCGTCGTCTCGCAACGGGTCGTCAGCGACAAGTTCGCCGAACTGGAAGAACGCTACTACATCAGTTCGAGAAAACTCACCGCAGCGGAGTTGGCGCACACCGTGCGAGCGCATTGGGGTATCGAGAACCGGCTTCACTGGATGCTCGACGTCTGTTTCGGTGAGGATGACTGCATGATCCGCAAGGACAACGCACCTCAGAACCTCTCCTTGCTCAAGAAGATGGTGCTGAACCTCATCCGTGCGGACAAAACCGACACCGCCAAGACCAGCCTGCGAATCAAGCGCAAGCGGGCGGCTTGGGATGACGATATCCGTATGAAGATGCTGGGGATTCATCCGTTATGACTTCCGAGTGCGATGGCCCTGGAAACCGAACTTGAACCAGTTCCACCAGCCCTCCCGATAAATCAGGGGCCAGTTACGCGCCGGCTCCTCCGGCAGGTAGTGCACCAGGATCCGCTCACCTTTGCGTGGCAGCGGGACACCCCGTTCGTAGCTTTGCTGCGCGGAGACCTCAATGGTGCTCTCGAATTCCGTGCCGTAAGCGCTGAAACGGTAGGTGGTCACCTTCCAGTGTCTGGCAGACTCGCCCCCAGAAGACCCAGTCCGCTTTGACACCACGTTGATGACCTCTCCGTCGGACGTCAGGCCACGGCTTTGTAGTTCTCGTTCCAGCCAGATGCCATTCCCGCCTTGAACGATGCCGACGATACCGCCGACTAGAAATACCGTCATTAATGGCAGACCCAGCCAGAAACCTGCTGTCCTTCTTTTTCGTTCCAAATCAGTGCTGCTCATGCGTATCTCCTTCGCGTCCCAACTTTCCTCCCAAGTGGATGGCATTCAGTCATGCCGGGTCACATAACGCATGGTGTCAGACCATTCCCGTTGTGAATGCTTCGTGGTCATGTGCCCAGCGCCAAAGCTCAGCCACCGCGCGCTGCGTCCCGGCACACGGTCGGGTGGAGCAACTGGCTGGGCGGTCACTGCTCCAGCTATCCATCGGTCGAGGCTGGGATCTGCTTAAAGGGCCATCGAAAAACTTGAATGCGAATGCGGTGATCAGTGCCGTCCAGCGCAAGGTCGTACTCGGCCCAGTTCATCACCCGGTAGCGGTACTTGGGTTTGCTCGGAGTTTCGTCTTTCTTCACACGTGCCGCCATGGTCGTTCTCAATCAGTCCGGCAACGGCGGCTGGTTATACATGAGTCACCTCCGGGATCTGGGCCAATAGGTCAGTAACCCCGATATCTACGCCTGCCTGTGACAGCAAAGTAGAGACTTGCCCTCGGTGATGAGTCTGATGGTTAAAGAAATGAAGTACCAGGCTCGAATATCGCTTATTCGCAGCAACCCCTTTGGTGTTGCGGTAGTTGAGCACGAAATCCAGATCACCTTCGGATAACTCGGCTGTCCAGTTGATAATCTGGCGATCCAGCCAGATTCGCTGCTCAGATAGGACACCAAGGTCTTCAAAGAGCATCTGATCCAGGCTCGCAGGACTTTTGATGTCAGCGACCTCCCGCAATGAGTTCAGGCAGGACGGATGAGTGGCAAAACGTTTGAGCCAAATGGTATCGCCAACGAGGATGTGGTTCAGAGTTCCCAGGATGGAGCCAAAAAACGCCCCACGGTCTTTCACCAAATCTGTCGCAGAGAGTTGCCCCGCAGCCGCATAAACCTTCGAGTTCATCCACTGGTTGTAAGTGGCTAGCAATTCAAAGTGATTTTTCAGGCTCATAAGCGTTCCGTCTCATGCACAAACGCCTGCCGTCACCGGTGACAAAGCCGAAGCGAAGCGGAGGTTTTGGCATCCGGTGCACGGCTTGGTTATGCAGCATGTAGCGGCTTGATTCGATCCACTTCTTCCTTGACCGACTGCGCGGCAGTCCAAAGATCAACAGATCGCTGTACGTTCAGCCAGAATTCCGGCGAATTACCAAACAAACGCGCAAGCCGGAGCGCCATTTCAGGGCTGACAGCACGACGCTCGCGCAGTAATTCATTAACTGACTGACGAGAGACCCCCAAAGATTCGGCCAACCCCGAAACCGTCAGACCATAGTCCGGAAGAAAATCTTCCCTCAGCATTTCGCCTGGGTGAGTGGGTTTGCGCTGCATACCGGTAGTATTAAGAATAGCCATATCATCACCTCACTCAGTGGTAGTCACACACTTCGACTTCATACGCATCACCATCTTCAAAACGAAAACAGATACGCCACTGATCATTGATTGAAATTGCGTGCTGCCCCTGCCTGTTTCCCGACAGCGGGTGAAGGCGATTGCCGGGCGGCACTTTCAAATCCTCTAGCTGTACGGCCAGATCCACGTATTCAAGTTTTCTAGCGGCTCTCGGAGCAACATCCGCAGGAAATTTCTTTGACTTGCCCTTGGAGTAGAGTTCTTGGGTTCGTTTGTCAGCAAAGGATTTGATCATGAAACAAAGTGTATTGCGTCACGTGACACGTGTCAATAAGACATGAGAATGACTGCATAACAGTGATCAGGTCGCACGCGGGTCTCGCTCCCCCCTCAGCGAATACGCCCCCGATACACCCGGGGCGCGACCCCCGTCCATTTGCGAAACGCGCGGAAAAACGCCGAGCTGTCGTCGTAGCCGAGCTCGTGGGCGAGGCGGCCGATGGAGACGTTCTCGCGCTCCAGCCGCGACAGCGCGATGTCGCGGCGCAGGGCATCCTTGATCGCGCGGAAACTCGAACCTTCCTGTTCGAGGCGGCGGTGGAGGGTGCGTGGCGACAGGTGCAGGTGGGCGGCGACGTCTTCCAGCGACGGCGATTGCTGTAGCCGGGCGGCGAGGGCGTCGCGCACCTGGCGCACGGTTTCGCGGTCGCGGCGGTAGAGCATCGTCAGGTTCTCCGCGCCGTTCTGCAAAAACGCTTCGAGCGCGGATTGATCGCGCCGGATGGGCAGGTCGAGCAGGTTGGCTTGCAGATGCGCTTCGAGCGCGGCGCCCACGCCCGCGGGCTCGAAGCTCGAGTTTGCGGTGTAGATCAGCGCGTAGTCTTCGGCGTGGGCGGGGCGCGGGTACGGAAACGCGACCGATCCCAGCGGCAGGCTGCGCGCGACCAGCCAGCACGACAAACCATGCACCAGGCGCAGCAGCCATTCGAAGGCGAAGATCCGGCGCGGGTCGTCCGCGGTGGGCCACGGGCGGGCGCGTTCGCTCAGGCGCAGCGTGGCCTGGCTGCCGTCGCGTCGCAGCGCCAGGTTGAGCTCGGGCAGGACGATGGCCAGATAGCGCGCGGCACGCTCGAGGGCGACGTCCAGTGTCGGGCTGGCGTGAATTCCCCGGCACAGAAACTCGAAGGCACCCGGACGCATCGGCGCGGGAAACAGCCCGAAGGCTTCGTCGGCCAGCGCCTCGGCGGTCAGCCGGTAGAGCCGCGCGTAGGCGTGCAGCGGCACCCGGGCCCGGGGGTCGGCACACACGGCGGGCGCAATCCCCGCCGATTGGAGCAGCGCAGACGGGTCGATGCCCCGGGCGCGCATCCCCGACAGCATGCCGGTGACGAAACCGATGGCGACGCTCGCGCCCCCTTGTGCGGGCGTGTCGTCATGTGGGGGCGGCGAGCTTTGCATACTGTCAGCCGGATAGGCTCAAAAAGGTATTGGAACTGCACGCGGGTGTGGAGATTGCGGCGGGTTCGGGATTTGGCGGAATTTGCATGATAACAGTCAGTGGCGGCAATGGCAGGGACTGCCGGCGGCGACTAGACTAGGTAGGCGTAAGGTGGATCGCGCCGTGCCGCGACCGGCTCGGAGGCGGAGTCCAGGGATTCGGAGTCCAGGGATTCCGGACCATCCGCGCTCCAGATATCCATAATCGAATATTCACGAGACAAACCATGACCGATCTTGCCGTAGCCAACAAGCTCGCCCACTACAAGCCGAAGAACAAGGTCCGCTTCGTGACCGCGGCCGCGCTGTTCGATGGCCATGACGCGTCGATCAACATCATGCGGCGCATCCTGCAGTCGACCGGCTCCGAGGTGATTCACCTGGGGCACAACCGTTCGGTGGGCGAGATCGTCAACGCCGCGCTGCAGGAAGACGTGCAGGGGATCGCGATCACCAGCTACCAGGGTGGCCACGTCGAGTTCTTCAAGTACATGATCGATCTGCTCAAGGCCAACGGTGGCGAGAACATCAAGGTGTTCGGCGGTGGCGGCGGGGTGATCGTTCCGGCCGAGATCCGTGAGCTCCACGACTATGGCGTGACCCAGATCTTTTCGCCGGACGACGGCGCGCGCCTGGGTCTGCAGGGCATGATCAACAGCGTGGTGGAGCGCTCGGATGTCGATCTGTCGCACGCCGCGCCGGCCAAGGCTGATGACCTGATCAAGGCGCTCAAGGCCGGGGACCGGCGGGTGCTGGCCAAGGCGATCACCGCGCTCGAGAACGGCGCCTACGGTGACGATGTCCGGCAGGCGTTGAAGGACGCCGCGGCCAAGCTGACGACGCCGACGCTGGGTATTACCGGCACCGGCGGCGCGGGCAAGAGCTCGCTCACCGACGAGCTGGTGCGCCGCTTCCGCCTCGACCAGCAGGACCGGCTCAAGCTCGCCATCGTCTCCATCGATCCGTCGCGCAAGCGCACCGGCGGCGCGCTGCTCGGCGACCGCATCCGCATGAACGCGATCGAGCACGACAACATCTACATGCGCTCGCTGGCCACGCGCGATACCGGCTCGGAGGTCTCGGCCGCGCTGCCCGAGGTGATCGCTGCCTGCAAGCTGACCGGCTTCGATCTGGTGATCGTCGAGACCTCGGGCATCGGGCAGGGCAACGCCGCGATCGTGCCCTTCGTCGATCTTTCGCTGTATGTGATGACGCCGGAGTTCGGCGCGGCGAGCCAGCTCGAGAAGATCGACATGCTCGACTTCGCCGACTTCGTCGCGATCAACAAGTTCGACCGCAAGGGCGCGGACGACGCCCTGCGCGACGTGCGCAAGCAGTACCAGCGCAACCGCGAGCTGTTCGCCCAGCCGACCGAGCAGATGCCGGTGTTCGGCACGATGGCGGCGCGCTTCAACGACGATGGCGTGACCGCGCTGTATCAGGCGATGCTGCCCGCGCTGGTGGAGCAGGGGCTCAAGGTCAAGGCGGGCAAGTTGCCCAAGGTCAGCACCCGCGCGTCGTCGCTCGGTCGGGCCATCGTGCCGCCCGAGCGCACCCGCTATCTCGCCGAGATCGCCGACACGGTGCGTGACTATCACAAGCATATCGAGCAGCAGGCGCGCGTGGCGCGAGAGCGCCAGTCGCTCCGTATCGCCAAGGCCTTGTTCGAAGAGTGCGGCAAGGCCGACCAGCCGCAGTTCGCGACCTTCGATGAGCTGATCGACTGGAAGGACGGCGAGCTCACCCCGGCGGCGAAGAAGCTGCTCGAGATGTGGCCCAAGACCCGGGAGCTCTACGCCGCCGACGAGTACGTGGTGAAGATCCGCGACAAGGAGATCCGCACCAAGCTCACCAGCGAGTCGCTGTCGGGCAGCAAGATTCGCAAGGTGGCGCTGCCGGGTTTCGAGGACGAAGGCGAAACGCTGCGCTTCCTGATGAAGGAGAACGTGCCGGGTTCCTTCCCCTATACCGCCGGTGTGTTTGCGTTCAAGCGCGAAGGCGAGGACCCGACGCGGATGTTCGCCGGCGAGGGCGACGCCTTCCGCACCAACCGCCGTTTCAAGAAGGTGTCCGAGGGCATGCCCGCGCACCGCTTGTCGACCGCCTTCGATTCGGTGACGCTGTATGGCTGCGACCCCGACCTGCGCCCGGACATCTACGGCAAGATCGGCAACTCCGGCGTCAGCATCGCCACGCTGGACGACATGAAGGTGCTCTACGACGGCTTCGACCTGTGCGCGCCGACCACCTCGGTGTCGATGACCATCAACGGCCCGGCGCCGATCATCCTCGCCTTCTTCTTCAACACCGCGCTGGATCAGCAGCTTGCCAAGTTCAAGGCCGACAATGGCCGCGACCCGACCGAGGACGAATACGCCAAGATCAAGGCGTGGACGCTGTCCACGGTGCGTGGCACGGTGCAGGCCGACATCCTGAAGGAAGACCAGGGCCAGAACACCTGCATCTTCAGCACCGAGTTCGCGCTGAAGATGATGGGCGACATCCAGGAGTATTTCGTGCACCACAAGGTGCAGAACTTCTACTCGGTGTCGATCTCGGGCTATCACATCGCCGAGGCCGGGGCGAACCCGATCAGCCAGCTCGCCTTCACGCTGTCCAACGGCTTCACCTACGTCGAGTCGTATCTGGCGCGTGGCATGCACATCGACGACTTCGCACCCAACCTCAGCTTCTTCTTCAGCAACGGCATGGACCCGGAGTACTCGGTGATCGGCCGGGTCGCCCGCCGCATCTGGGCGGTGGCGATGAAGAACAAGTACGGCGCCAACGAACGCAGCCAGAAGCTGAAGTACCACGTGCAGACCTCGGGCCGCTCGCTGCACGCGCAGGAGATGGACTTCAACGACATCCGCACGACCTTGCAGGCGCTGATCGCGATCTACGACAACTGCAACTCGCTGCACACCAACGCCTACGATGAAGCCATCACCACGCCGACCGAAGAGAGCGTGCGCCGGGCGATGGCGATCCAGCTCATCATCAACCGCGAGTGGGGGTTGGCGAAGAACGAAAACCCCAACCAGGGCGCGTTCATCATCGACGAACTGACCGACCTCGTCGAAGAGGCGGTGCTCAAGGAGTTCGAGGCCATCGCCGCCCGCGGCGGCGTGCTCGGTGCGATGGAGACCGGCTATCAGCGCGGCAAGATCCAGGAGGAGTCGCTGTACTACGAGCACCGCAAGCACGACGGCTCCTACCCCATCATCGGCGTCAATACCTTCCTCAATCCCAAAGGTCATGTCGATCAGGAGATCGAGCTCGCGCGCTCGACCGAGGAGGAGAAGCAGTCGCAGCTCAAGCGCCTGCACGACTTCCACGCCCGCAACAAGGCCGAAGCGCCCAAGTGGCAGGCGAAGCTGCAGCAGGCGGTGATCGAGAACGGCAACGTCTTCGAGGTGCTGGTCGATGCCGTGCGCTACTGCTCGCTGGGGCAGATCACCAGCGCGTTGTACGAGGTGGGAGGGCAGTACCGGCGGAGCATGTAGTCCGGTAAGAATGCCCGCGATGTACTCGTGTCCACACCAGATTTGCGTAGGGAACCCTGAAGGCAGATGAAAAAATCACCGTTCAGCTCAGCGATCCGCGGCCGTCTGGCCGCTGTCATGGCGGCAGGCGTTTTTGCCGGCCTGTCGTTGCTTGCCCTGCCGGCCGCCGCTCAAGTCAGCGGGGTCGAACCGGACCGGATCGTGATTGGAAGCTCCAGTGCGCTGTCCGGTCCGCTCGCGGCGCTGAGTCGCGAGTATGTGGACGGGGCGACGCTGTACTTCGATGCGGTGAATCGTGACGGCGGGGTTCGCGGGCGAAGAGTCGAGTTGATCGTGATCGACGACGAGTACAGCCCCGCAAAAGCGGAGCAGAATGCCCGCCGCCTGATCGAGGAAGAGGGCGTGTTCGCGCTGTTTGCCTGTTTTGGTACCGGACCGGCCCTGCGAGCCATGTCGGTGGCGCTGGAGGCCGGTGTTCCCTTCTTCGCGCCCTACACGGGAGCCGATGCCCTGCGCGAACAACCCGATGCCAATGTCTTCCACCTCCGCGCATCCTATTCCCGCGAGATCGAGCGGATCGTGGAACACCTCACCATGCTTGGGGTGACCTCGATCGGCATCGTTCATCACGCCGACGCCTTCGGTGAGGCCGGGCTCGAGGCGGCCCGCACCGCCCTGGCGGCGCGCGGCCTGCAGCCCGCCGTGACGGCTGCGATCGACATGACCGCCGACGATGCGTCCGCGCCGGCGCGGCTCGTGGCCGAGGCCAACCCGGCCGCCCTCATTCTTGTCGCGGCGGGGAGAACGCCGCCGATGATGATTCGCGCCTTGCGTGAAACGACGGCGCAACCGATGCTCTACGGACTGTCGGTGATCAGCAGCAGCGAGTTGATCCGTGAGCTGGGGCGCGATGCCCATGGCCTCGCACTTGCGCAGGTAACGCCTTCACCGTTCCGCCTGGATTACCCCGTGGTGCGCGACTACCGCCGCGAGGCGGATCTGGCGGGCATGGAATATTCCTACGCCGGACTGGAGGGCTATCTTGCAGCTTCGGTATTCGTCGAGGCGCTTCGGCGGGCGGGGGACACGCCGACCCGTGACGCGTTCAGGAACGCCCTGGCTGGCCTGGCGGGCGCCGAGATTGGCGGCTTGAAGCTGGTTGGCACGACCGCGGATCCGGTCGGCCTGGATTTCATCGACCTCACGGTCGTCAGTCACGGTCGCTTTGGCCGCTGAGGTGCGGGCCCGCTGATCTCAGGGCCAAGGTATTTTGTCGCGCCCGGCGACGAGGCGAATACCGGGCATGACGTTCGCAGCGATGTCCGGGCGTTCCAGGGCATACTCGAGGTTGCGCAACGCGATCTCGACGTGCTCCTGCCCCAGCGCTTGCGCCCGCGCGCCCTGGCCGTGCTCGATGGCGCGCAGCAGGGCGTGATGTTGTCGATGAGCGAACTTCATCCATTGATGCCCCTCTTCCAGTGAAGACTGCATTGGCAGCATCGCGCTTGCTGCGGCAAAGGGCTGGCCGTTGAGCGCCTCGATTGCGCGTTCCAGCGCAACGTTGCCGCACCCGCTGACAATCAACTCATGGAAGCGCGTGTTCATCTCGGCGTAGGACGCGTAGTCGTCGAGCTCCATCGTCGGCTTGTTGACCGTCTCGTCTCCCTGCGCAATGCATTCGTGGAGTTGCCGCAGCAGCTGGCGGGAGATGCCCCGTTCGGCGATCAGGCGTGCCGCCATGCCTTCGAGCACGCCACGCAGTTCAATCGCGTCGAGAACCTCCCGGGCGGTGAAGCGCCTCATCTGGTAGCCACCGCCGGCCAGCGACTCGATCAGCCCTTCGTGCTCCAGCGAGGACAGGGCCAGCCGGACGGGAGTGCGGGAGGCATTGAGCTTTTCGGCGAGCGGAATCTCCGCCAACCTCTCGCCGGGCTCGAACTCTCCCTTGAGGATCAGGTCGCGCAGTTGAACCAGGACACGAGACTGTTGCGATTGTTGTGACTGCATGAAGCCTTTGACGGTGAGCAGGGATTCTCCGGATTTTAACCCTGTGCGCCGCGCCCGGGGGCTTTGCGCATCTGGCGTGCACCCTTGGCGCACCTGCGGGGTGCGTCATGTCCCATAGCGGTGCCCGAGGCAACCCGTCGTGCAGCTCGTGAGGGCGGTGGATGAGCACGTGCTAACGGTGTGCTGCCGCCGTGGTTCATCGAAATTCCACGCACTTGGCGGCTGGCAGCCGATGATCGATGAACTTGTACTCCATTGCATGCAATGTGTGCATTCAGTGAATTCACCTTGGCGCGGTTGTTGCTTGGTGCTACGAGGGATGCTGAATCATGAGTTGTCGACGATTCCCGTGTTTGCCCTCGATATCTGGGTAAAAGTCCGCTAAATGGCAGGCTTGTAGGCGATCTCGGCCCGGGTCGTCCTTCCGGATTATCGATGTTTTCTTGTTGTCTCGTGTTGACTTGGATCAAGTTCGGTTCTAGATTGCATCCAGTTGTATGCAGTTGCATGCAGTGGAGCCTGAGGGGAAAAAGAGATGATTAGTGCCGAACAGAATGACTTCATTACCCGCGTCGGGCGCGGTACGCCGGCGGGCGATCTGCTCCGCCGCTACTGGCAGCCGATCGCCCTGGTCGAAGAGCTGGAGGGGCCGCGTCCGGTGCGTGCGGTCAAGCTCATGGGGCAGGAGCTCGTGCTTTTTCGCGATGAGCAAGGGCGTCTTGGTTTGATTGATCGGGACTGTCCGCACAGGGGGGCCGATCTTGCCTTCGGGCGACTGGAGGACGGCGGCCTGCGCTGCCCGTTTCACGGTTGGCTGTTCGATGTCGAAGGCAATTGCCTGCAGACCCCGGCCGAGCCCCCGGGCAGCAAGCTCTGTACGCGAATCAAGCAAAAGGCTTACTCGGTCGTCGAGCGAAGCGGGATCATCTTTGGCTACATCGGGGAGGGAGAAGCCCCGGCGTTTCCGGAGTTCGACTGTTTCGTCGCGCCGGATACCCATGTGTTTGCGTTCAAGGGCCTGTTCGAGTGCAACTGGCTGCAGGCGCTGGAGGTGGGGATCGATCCCGCTCATGCCTCGTACCTGCACCGGTTCTTCAAGGATGCCGACACCTCGGAAAGCTATGGCAAGCAGTTTCGCGGTGCCTCGGCCGACTCCGATATGCCGATCACTCGGGTGTTGCGCGAGTTTGACCGGCCCGAGATCAAGGTCGAGCCGACTGACTACGGCATGCGACTGACGGCATTGCGCGAGCTGGGGGGCGACAACACCCATGTGCGCGTGACCAACCTGGTTTTTCCGCAGGCTTTCGTGATCCCGATGAGTGCGGAGATGACCATCTCGCAATGGCATGTCCCGGTCGATGACTACAACTGCTACTGGTACGCGATCTTCACCAGCTTCACCGGACCGGTGGACAAGCAGCAGATGCGCGAGCAGCGCCTGGAACTGTATGAGCTGCCTGACTACACCTCGCGCAGGAACAAGCGCAACAACTATGGCCATGACGTTGAAGAGCAACTGAACGACACCTATACCGGCATGGGCAACGACATCAACGTGCATGACCAGTGGGCCATCGAATCGCAGGGGCCGATTCAGGATCGCACGCGCGAGCATCTGGGCACCAGCGACAAGGGCATCATTGCCTACCGTCGGATGCTGGTCGATGCGATCGAACGAAACCGTGGGGGCGATCCGGTTCCAATGGCCCTGGATGCGGACGCGGCCGCGAGGCTCTCCGGTCCGCCGTCGATTGATGGCATCAGCGTTGGCGTGGCGCCGGAGGAATACTGGGTGGCCGCCGATCGCAAGCGCCGCGAGGCATCCTCCTGGGCCGCGGCGCGGCTGCAGCGGCAGGGGTGACGGAGATGACGGCTTTCGTCGATCGATTCGCGCTCTGGTCCGATGACCAGCGCGCGGCGGCCGATGCGCTGATCGCACGTATCGAGTCTGACGGGCTCGAGCTCGTGCGTTTTGCCTTTCCCGATCAGCATGGCATTCTGCGGGGCAAGACCCTGGTTGCATCGGCGGCGATTTCGGCGCTGCGCGAAGGTGTCAGCATGACTTCCACATTGCTGGCCAAGGACACCTCGCACAAGACCGTGTTCCCGGTGTTCAGTGCCGGTGGTGGCTTTGACTTTGCCGGCATGCAAGGTGGCGCGGACTTCGTCATCGTGGCCGACCCGGTTTCGTTCAAGGTGCTGCCCTGGGCGCGCAAGACCGGCTGGTTGTTGTGTGATGCCTACATGAGCGATGGCCGCGCCTGTCCGCTGGCGACGCGCCAGATCCTGCAGCGGGCCGAAGCCCGCTTGGGGCAGCTGGGGTACGCTTCGGTTGCCGGGCTGGAGGTGGAGTTTCACGTCTTCCGGCTCGACGATGCCCACATGGCTTTGCCCGACTCCGGGCAACCCGGCACGCCGCCGACGGTGTCGCTGCTCTCGCATGGTCACCAGTATCTGACCGAGCAGCGTTACGATGCGGTCGACGACGTCATGGAGCTGCTGCACGCGACCATCACGGCGCTCGATCTGCCGCTGCGCTCACTCGAAATCGAGTTTGGGCCAAGCCAGTTCGAAGTCACCTTTGGTCCCTCGTCCGCGCTCGAGGCCGCGGACGCCATGGTGTTGCTGCGCAGCGCGGTAAAGCAGGTCTGCAGTCGCAACGGCTATCACGCCACGTTCATGTGCCGGCCACGAATACCCAACGTGATGTCGAGCGGCTGGCATCTGCATCAGTCCTTGCGTGATCTTCGGCATGGCGGCAACGCCTTCATCCCCGAGCGTGAAGACCAGGATCTCAGTGGTGTCGGTCGTCACTATCTCGCTGGCCTGCTCGCTCATGCGCGCGCGGCCGCTGCCCTGGCAAGCCCGACGATCAACGGTTATCGGCGCTACCGACCGTTTTCCCTGGCCCCGGATCGTGCGATCTGGGGGCGCGACAATCGCGGCGCGATGCTTCGCGTACTGGGTGGTCCGGGGCAGGCGGCAACGCGTATCGAAAACCGTGTCGGCGAACCGACCGCCAATCCGTATCTGTATCTCGCTTCCCAGTTGTTCTCGGGTATCGATGGCATCACGCGAGCGCTCGAACCGGGTCCAAGCGCCGACGCACCCTATGAAACGCCTGCGGAAAGCCTGCCTCGGACACTCTCCGAAGCCATGGATTGCCTGCGCGCCGATGAATATCTGTGCGAACAGCTGGGTACGGGCTTCGTTGCCTACTGGTGTCACATCAAGGAAGCCGAGATCGCGCGCTTCAACCTCGAGGTGTCCGAATGGGAGCACCGCGAGTACTTCGAAATGTTCTGAGAACTCATATGCCTACGATTCACTACATCCTCAGGGACGGCAGCCGGCGCAGTATTGACGCGGACAGCGGCAAGAGCGTCATGGAGACCGCGATCTTCAACAATGTGCGCGGCATCGATGCCGAGTGTGGCGGTAGCTGTGCCTGTGCGACCTGTCATGTCTATGTCGATGAGGCGTATCTTTCACGGCTGACGCCCGCCGACGAGATGGAGGCCGAGTTGCTCGAGGGGGTTGCCGCCGAGCGGCGAGCGAACAGCCGGTTGAGCTGTCAGATCACGCTCTCGGTCGAACTCGACGGACTCACCGTCACGATCCCCGAGCGGCAGGCATGAGCATGCTTGAAACGCTGGTCATCGCGGGCGCTTCCCATGCCGGCCTGCAACTGGCCGCCAGCGCCCGGGAGCTCGGCTTCGACGGCCGTATCGTGATGATCGGCGACGAAGCGCACCTGCCGTATCAGCGTCCGCCCCTGTCAAAGGGGTTGCTGATCGGCGGAACGGACCCGGGCGGGATCGCGCTCAAGTCGCAGAGCTTCTTTGACGACAGTCGGATCGAGCTCATTAGCGGTCGTCGCGTCGCGCAACTCGATGCTGCCGCGCGGCTGGCGACACTCGATGACGGGCGCAAACTCCACGGTGACTGGTTTGCATTGTGCACCGGTGCCCGCGCGCGTCGCCCGGTGCTGCCGGGAGCGGATCTCCAGGGGGTGCTGACCTTGCGCTCGCTCGACGATGCCATGCGGCTGGATGCGATGGCGCGCGGCGCTGTGCGGGCGTGTGTGATCGGTGGCGGCTTCATTGGTCTGGAGGTTGCTGCCGCGCTGGTCTCCAGAGGTCTGGAGGTTACGCTCGTCGAATCCTGTATGCGCCCGCTCGAGCGGGCGATGACCCCGGAAGTCGCCGACAGCGTCGTGGCGGCGCATCGTGCGCGCGGCGTACGGCTGTTGCTCCAGCGCAAGGTGAAGGCGCTCCACGGCCGGTCTGGTGCACTGGATAGCGTTGGCATGGTCGAGATCGAGGGTGGCGAGCGGATCGAGTGTGATCTCGTCGTGGTCGGTATCGGCGCCATCCCGAACGCCGAGCTGGCCGTTGCGGCCGGGCTCCGCACCGAACGTGGCGTCATCACGGACCGGCTCGGACGAACATCGGCACCGCACGTGCTCGCCGCGGGAGACTGTGCCGCGTTTCCGAATCCGTTCGCTCCTGATCCCACTGCACCGGTCTTGCTCGAATCGATTCAGATTGCCAACGACATGGCGCGCGCGGCTGCCACCAATCTGGTCGGTCGCCCCGTGCCCTATGGCGCCGTGCCATGGTTCTGGAGCGATCAGCATGACCTCAAGCTGCAGATGGCGGGGCTGATGGCGCCGTCCGATGCGCGTGCGATACGCGGTGACCCCTCTTCCGGGCGCTTCTCCGTGTTTGGCCTGCGGCAGGGGCGGATCGCATGGGTTCACAGCGTGAACCGTCCCGCCGACCACGTCATCGGGAGGCGGCTGATTGCGGCGGGCGTCGAAGCCGCAGCGGACGCACTCGCCAGCATGGATCTGGACCTCAAGACGCTGCTGGCAACCGCTCCAGCCACAACGACAACATGAACACCAATCAAAGAATCGTCGGCAACGACGACACGTGGAAGATCCGGCCGGTATCCCGGGCCGTTTCATCAACCCCGCCCCTTCCTGGGGATGCAACAGTGGAGAACGCAAGATGAAAAAGGCAGGTCTCTTGGCAGCACTCATGGTAGCGGGCGCAAGCCTGTTCGCGTCGCCCGCAATGGCGAGCGATCCGATACGGATCGGTCTGATCGGTACCTGGTCGGGGCCCTATGCGGACTATGGGCGGCAGTTCGACGCCGGAATCCAGGTATATCTCGAGCAGAACGGCGGCAAGATCGCCGGACGCGATGTCGAGATCATCCGCCGCGATACCGCCGGGCCGGCACCCGATGCAGCGCGCCGCTTTGCGCAGGAGCTGATCGTGCGCAATCGGGTCAACTTCATCACGGGCCTCGATTTCAGCCCGAATGCATATGCCGTGGCGCCGATCGTGACGCAGGCCAGGATGCCCACCATCGTGATCAACGCTTCTTCTTCAGGGATCACGGAGGCGTCCGAGTACATCGCGCGCGTGTCCTTCACGCCGCAGCAGGTCAGTGCGCCAATGGCGGAATGGGCTCTGAAGAACGGTATCTCTGAAGTCTATACCGTGGTCGCCGACTACTCGCCGGGCGTCGATTCCGAAGAAGCGTTCAAGAACGCCTTTACCGCGGGTGGGGGGCGGATCGTCGGGGAGCTGCGCACACCGATGAACAATCCGGATTTCTCCGCCTACGTTCAGCGCATCCGGGATGCGAAGCCGGAAGCCGTGTTCTTCTTCTTTCCTTCCGGCGTGCAGCCACCGGCCTTCCTCAAGGCGTATGAAGAGCGTGGCCTCGCCGAGGCCGGAATCCAGCTGATCGCGACCGGCGAGGCAACCGATGACAGCTACCTCGAGGCAACCGGTGATGTCGCGCTTGGTTTGATCACCAGCCACCACTATTCATATGCTCACCCGTCGGAGATGAACCAGCAGTTCATTCGGGATTTTCGTCAAAGCGTTGGCGACAGCATGCGACCGAGCTACTTTGCCGTGGCGGCCTACGACGGCATGACGGCCATTGCCAAGGCGCTGGAAAAGACCGGTGGCGACATGGATGGCGACAAGGTCATGGAGGCACTGAAGGGGTTGCAGTTCGAAAGCCCTCGTGGGCCGATCGAGATCGACGCGAGCACCCGGGACATCATCCAGACCGTGTACATCCGTCGCACGGAGAAGGTCGAGGGGGAGCTGGTCAACGTCGAGTTCGATGCATTCGAGCGCGTGAAGGATCCCGGCAAGGAAGCCAAGTGACCACGGGGAGGCTGGCTTGAAATGCTTGCGACATTGCTTACCGTCCTGTTCGATGGACTGGCCTACGGCATGCTGTTGTTTCTGATCAGTCTGGGTCTGTCCGTCACGATGGGCATGATGGGTTTCGTCAACCTCGCGCATGGTGCTTTCGCCATGTTCGGTGGCTATGTCGCGACCACCCTGATGCAGCAGGCGGGGTGGCCGTTTCTGGCCACTCTGCCCGTTGCCTTCGTCCTGGTCGGCGCGGGCAGCGTGCTGGTGGAGCGCACACTGTACCGTCGGCTCTACGACCGCAGCCCCCTCGACCAGGTGTTGTTCACGATCGGGCTCACCTTCATGTGCATCGCGGCCATTACCTGGTTGTTCGGCCCCTCGCAGCAACCGGTGGCGCTACCGGATTTTCTGCGCGGTCAAACCGATGTGCTTGGCCTCAAGCTGGGCACGTATCGACTGTTCCTGATCGTCAGCGGACTGCTGATTGCGGCCGCGGTGATGATTGGCGTCGAGCGTACGCGCTTTGGCGCCCAGGTGCGCGCGGCCGTCGACAACCCGACGATGGCGACCGGGCTCGGCATCAACGTCAGCGGTGTATTCGCGATCACCTTCGCGCTCGGCAGTGGCCTGGCCGGGCTGGGGGGCGCGCTCGGCATCCAGATCCTGGGTCTGACGCCCGTTTTCCCGCTGAAGTACCTGGTCCTGTTCCTGATCGTGGTGTCGGTCGGTGGTCTCGGTTCGGTGGGCGGCGCGCTGCTTGCAGCCTGTGTCGTCGGTGTCATCGACATGATGGGCAAGTACTATCTGCCCGAGGTCGGTTCGTTCATCATCTACGCAGTCATGGTCGGCCTCCTCATGTGGCGCCCGCATGGACTGCTCGGAAAGCACTCATGACCGCTACCAACGCTTCGAAAATTTCCGACTGGCTCGGACGTCGCTGGAAAGAGATCGTGCTCTGGGCTTTGACGCCTGTCGCGGTGCAGCTTCTGGCGCCGGAATACTTCGTGCTCGCCAGCCACATTGCGGCGATCGCCTTGCTCGTGCTCTCGCTGGACCTGCTCATCGGCTACGCGGGCGTGTTGTCGCTGGGCCACGCGCTGTTTTTCGGATTGGGCGCCTATACCGCGGGACTGCTCGCGACCAATGGTTGGGGGGAGCCGCTGTCGGGCCTGCTGGCAGGTGGTCTGATCGCGGGTGCCGTAGGGTTCCTGACCAGCTTCGTCGTGGTGCGCGTGCAGCATCTCGCGCAACTCATGGTGACGCTCGGGCTGGGGCTGCTGGTGTTCGAGGCGGCCAATCGCATGCGCTGGCTGACCGGCGGCGATGACGGGTTGCATGGCATGGAGGTCTGGCCGTTGCTGGGCGTGTTCGAGTTCGACTTCTTCGGACAGACGGCCTTCTGGTACGCGTTCACGGTACTTGCGCTGTGCTTTGTGGTCATTACCCGGATCATCGATTCCCCCTTCGGCCTTGCGCTCGAGGGCATGCGCGAGAATCCCTTGAGGATGGCGGCGATTGGCACACCAACGGCTTCGCGTCTCCGTCAGGCCTATGTTTTTGCCGCTTTCTTTGCGGGTATTGCCGGAGCGTTGCTGGCGCAGACCACCCAGTTCGTCGGTCTCGAGACCTTGAGCTTTCATCTCTCGGCCGAAGTGTTGATCATGCTGGTGCTGGGCGGCGCGGGGCACCGCTATGGAGGCCTGATCGGGGCGTTGGTGTTCATGCTGGCCCGGGACTGGTTTTCGGGCATCGATGCCCAGTACTGGCAATTTGGCCTGGGCGCGGTGATGGTACTGGTTGTGCTGTTCTCCCCCGGCGGTGTGTTGGGCGCACAGCGCTGGATTGCCGCCCGGCTTGCGTTCAACCCGCGGAGAGACGCATGACGGAAGCTTTGAGTACGCACGGATTGTGCAAGCAGTATGGTGCGCTGCAGGTTACGCGTGACATCGACTTTGCGCTTCCGGTGGGCGCCCGTCATGCGCTGATTGGCCCCAACGGTGCGGGCAAGACGACCTTCCTGAACCTGCTCACCGGCACCGTGCCGGCATCCGGGGGCCGGATTTGCTTGCTGGGCGACGACATCACCGGCATGCGTCCCGATCAGCGTGTCAAGCGCGGTCTGGTACGCACGTTTCAAGTGACATCGCTGTTTCCCGCGCTGACCCCGCTTCAGTCCGTCACGCTGGCGGTGTGCGAGCGCCTCGGGCTGACCGCGCAGTGGTATCGTCGCACCGCGAGCCATGGTGTCGCGGTAGATGAAGCGATGGCGATTCTCGAGCAGTTGCACATCGCCCATGTTGGAGACCTCCCAACCCGCAATCTCCCCTACGGCCAGCAACGCATCGTCGAAGTTGCCGTGGCGCTGGCGTTGAAGCCGCGCGTGCTGCTGCTCGACGAACCGGCCGCGGGCATCCCCTCCGGCGAGAGCGCGGAACTGTTCGCGGTCATCTCGGAACTGCCGGCCGATATCTCCTTGCTGTTCATCGAACACGACATGCATCTGGTCTTTCGCTTTGCGACACGCGTTACCGTGCTGGTGGCGGGCGCGATCTTCGCCGAAGGTACGCCGGAGGAGATCGCCGCCAACCCGGACGTGCGCGCTGTATATCTCGGTAACTCGGAGGTCGCATGAGTACTCCGCTTCTCGTTCTCGAATCGGTGACAGCCGGCTACGATCAGGCGGTGATCCTGGAGGATGTGCACCTGACCCTGGACGCCGGCGACAGCCTGGCGCTGCTGGGGCGCAACGGGGTTGGCAAGACCACGCTGATCTCCACCCTCATGGGGGCAACCGTGGTACGGTCCGGACAGATGCGCTGGCGTGGTGAAGACCTGATCGCCACCCCGGGGCATCGGCGCGCCGAGCTCGGACTTGGCTGGGTGCCGCAGGAGCGCTGGATCTTCCCGTCTCTCACGGTGCTCGAGAACCTCACGGTGACCGCGCGTCCCGGCAACTGGACGCTGGAGCGCATCTACCAGATGTTCCCGCGTCTTGCCGAGCGACAGCACAACATGGGTTCGCAGCTATCGGGGGGAGAGCAGCAGATGCTGGCCATCGCCCGTGCCCTGCTGCTGAACCCCAGGCTGTTGCTGCTCGACGAGCCGCTGGAGGGGCTCGCCCCGGTGGTGGTGGAGGAGTTGCTGCAGGCCATCGCGGAGATGATTCACGACCCGGAGCTTGCGTTCGTCATCGTCGAGCAGCATGCCCGCCAGGCTTTGCAGATGACCCGCCGCGCCGTGGTGATGGATCGTGGTCGAATCGTTTTCGACGGCAATAGCGATGTGCTGCTTGATGATTCCGATCAGCTTGATCGGTTGATGGGGTTTGGATGACGAAACCGGTCGCAGTCTTTCAACACTCCAGGGTCGGTCACCCAGGTGCCGCGCTGGACGTTCTCGATGATCTGGGCATCGCATGGCAACTCGTTCCAATCGTCGATGGCGCGCCCGTACCCTGTTCCGTTTCCGGTTTCAGCGGTGTGGTGCTGATGGGGGGCTACATGGGTGTCAACGACGATCTTCCATGGATTCGCGAGGAGATTGCGTTCATCCGTGCGGCTGACCAGTCCGGCCTGCCCGTCGTGGGGCATTGCCTCGGTGCCCAACTGCTTGCTGCGGCCCTCGGCGCGACGGTGCGCCGTACCGCCGTGCCCGAGTTCGGCTGGCACGATATCGAGATCGGATCCACATCCGAGGCGACTGAGTGGTTCGGGTGCGCGGCGGGCGATCGCTTGCCGGTCTTCCAGTGGCACGGCGATACCTTTGATCTGCCGGAGCGGGCGGTGCGGGTCGCATCCAGTCCCTGGTGCGAGAACCAGGCGTTCGTCCATGGCGGCCGTCACCTGGGCATGCAGTTCCATCTCGAAATGACGGCGGATCTGATTCATCAGACGCTGGAGCGCAATGGGCATCAACTGCGCCGTCAGTTCGAGAGCGGCCATCCTGCGGCCCGCTCCGAAGAGGATGTTCTCGCCGACCTCCCCGCCCGTACCGCCGCCATGCATGGCACGCTGCGGAAACTGTATCGGCGCTGGGCGCAGAACCTTGTCGATTGAGGTGGGCGGCCTGTTGCATTGCACGATGCGTTGGGCGCCCGTCGCGGGTTAGTATCCTTGCCATCCGTCGCGAATTGTTACGTTTGGACCAACGGTCAGCGGCGTCCGCGTCAGTCTTGACAGCAAGGTGTTTCCCAGATGGTTCAGGTTTATCGCAAGCCGGTGCAGGTGTTGCCGTCCGAAAGTGCGTTCTTTCGGCTGCCCGGGGCTTTGCTGATGATCCTCGACGACGACTGGGTGATCCACATGATGAGCGACTCGTGGCGCGAGGTGCTCGGACATGGGCAGGAGAGCCTGCGCTGGCGACGTTTCACCGAACTGGTGCACGAGGACGACGCGGCCGAGGTCGAGCAGCATCTGGGGCGGATCGGCGATGTGTTGTCGACGGTTCGTTTCTCCTGCCGTCTGCGCAAGCGCGACGGCGGGCACGTCGGTCTGGCGTGGAGTGTTGCGCATGATCCGGAACACGGTCTGTTTTACGCTTCGGCGCACGAGGTCGGCGTCCGGCTCGGGCCGCAGGAGGCAGGCCTGCCCGAGGTGTTCCTCGACGGCCTGACCGGGCTGCCCAATCGCGCGCTGTTTCTCGATCGCGTGACGCATGCGATGCAGCGCGCGCAGCGGCGCAAGGACATGCGCTTTGCGATCATCCATTGTGGCGTGGATCGCTTTTCGGTGATCAACCACAGCCTCGGCAATCGCAGCGGCGATATGTTGTTGATCGAGATCGCCAATCTGCTGCGACGCTCGACGCGCCCGACCGACATGGTGGCCCGCCTTGGTGGGGACGAGTTCGGGCTGCTGCTTGAAGACATCCGCGATGCGGCCTCGCCAGTGCGGGTGATCAAGCGCATCCAGGAGAGCTTCGTGCTGCCGTTCCGCCTGCATGAGCATGAGGTGTTTACCAGCCTGTCCGCCGGCGTGGCGCTCAGCGGCGAAGGTTACGAAGAGGCCGACGCGATGCTGCGCGACGCCAACATGGCCATGCGTCAGGCCAAGAATCAGGGCGGCGGGGGGCATCTGTTGTTCGACCGCGAGATGCACGAGGCGGCGCTGTTGCGCCTCGATCTGGAGCTTGATCTGCGACGCGCGCTTGACCGCGGTGAGTTCGAAGCCTACTACCAGCCCATCGTGCGTGCGAAGGATCGGCGTCTGATCGGCTTCGAGGCGCTGGTGCGCTGGAATCATCCACGGCGAGGTCTGATTCCACCGGCCGAGTTCATTACGCTGGCCGAGGATAGTGGCATGATCATCCCGCTCGGGCGATGGATTCTGCGTGAGGCGTGCGAGCAGATGCTGCGCTGGCAGCGGGCTTTCCCTCGGCGTCCGGCATTGACCGTGAGCGTGAACCTGTCATCCCGTCAGCTGCTTTCCCCCGAGCTGGTGAGTGACGTCCGGCGCATTCTGCGGGAAACCGGCCTGTCGCCTCGCCACCTCAGGCTGGAGATCACCGAAAGCGCGATGATGGAAGATGCCGAGCGTGCGATCGAGCTGCTGGCCACCCTCAAGCGCACGCGGCTCAAGCTGATGCTGGACGACTTCGGGACCGGCTACTCGTCGTTGTCCTACCTGCATCGACTGCCGATCGACGCGCTCAAGGTGGATCGCTCTTTTGTCATGCACATGCATGAGCGCGATGACGACAAGGGCTTCGTCGAGACCATCGTCGGGCTCGCGCAGAAGCTGGGTCGCGAGGTCGTCTGTGAAGGGGTGGAGTTGCCCGAACAGGAGGCCTTGTTGCGCGAGATGGGGGTGCAGTTCGTGCAGGGCTATCTGTATTCGCGGCCGGTTACTGCCTCGCAGGCCGAAATGCTCATCGTCGAGGACCAGGCGCGCGCTGCCGGGGCGTGATCGCACGGTAAGCTGCCGCGCGCGGCATGCGATCCAGTGTGGGCCACGGGGAGGGGACTTTCATTCGCGCACCTCACACCGGGAGCAAACAAACTGGCACAATTGATGCATTGGCCGGGGTGGTGTCGGGTGATGCGTGCCCAGGCTTCCGCATTTCACTTCATTCGGGCGCGAGCCCTCGAGCACAACATGCCAGGAACGCTCATCATCCTCACCGCGCCGTCGGGCGCAGGCAAGACCACCCTGACCAAGGGCCTGCTTGAACGTGACCGCAACGTTCAGCTGTCGGTCTCGTACACGACGCGCGATCCACGGCCCGGCGAGCAGGACGGGCGCGAGTATCACTTCGTCGATGTTGCAACGTTTCGAGAACTGCGCGACCGCGGCGAATTCCTCGAGTGGGCCGAGGTCCACGGAAATTACTACGCCACGTCCCGGGTGTGGATCCGGAATCAGATCGAGACCGGTCGCGACATCCTGCTCGAGATCGACTGGCAGGGCGCGCAGCAGGTGCGCAAGACGTTTCCCGACGCAGTGGGGGTGTTCGTGCTGCCGCCATCGTTCGATGTGCTCGAACAGCGCCTCAAGGGGCGTGGTACGGACAGCGACGAAGTCATCGGCCGGCGCCTGCTCGCCGCGCGTGGCGAGATGCGCCATGTAGGGGAGTTCGACTACGTTATAATTAACAACGAGTTGGTTGAGGCGATCGATGACCTGGTCGCCGTGGTGCGGGCTTCACGCCTGCGCTATCGCAAGCAGCACGCGCGCAATCTGCAATATTTCGATTTTCTTGAACAGGACTGAATCATGGCCCGAATCACAGTCGAAGACTGTCTGCAAAGAATCCCCAACCGTTTTCAGCTCACGCTGGCCGCGACCTACCGTGCCCGTCAGATCACCATCGGCTCCTCGCCGCTGATCGACGCCGAGAAGCACGGCAAGGAAAAGGCGACCGTGATCGCCCTGCGTGAGATCGCTGAAGGCCTGGTGGGGCTCGAAGTCCTCAACCGCGGTCAGGCCTGACCGGTCGGGCGGAGGGACGCGTCATGGAAGCTGCCGCATCGGCTCCGCCCGCACCGCAACCCTTCAGCCCGCCGCCGTCCAGCCTGCTGGCGCTGGACTTCGGCAGGCTCAAGAGCAAGCTTGAAACCTACATGCGCCCGGAAGACGTCGGGCGCATCGAAGCCGCCTACCATTTCTCGGCCAAGGCGCACGAGGGCCAGTTCCGCATCAGCGGCGAACCCTACATCTCGCATCCGGTGGCGGTGGCTGACATCATCGCCGACTGGCATCTCGACTCACAGGCCCTGATCGCCGCGCTGCTGCACGACGTGATGGAGGACACCCACATCTCCAAGCAGGAGATCGCCGACCGTTTCGGCAAGGTGTCGGCCGAGCTGGTCGATGGCCTGTCCAAGCTGGACAAGATCGAGTTCCGTTCCAAGGAAGAAGCGCAGGCCGAGAATTTCCGCAAGATGCTGCTGGCGATGGCCAGCGATCTGCGGGTCATCCTGATCAAGCTCGCCGACCGCCTGCACAACATGCGCACGCTCGATTGCGTACGTCCGTCCAAGCGGCGGCGCATCGCGACCGAAACGCTGGACATCTACGCTCCGATCGCCAACCGGCTCGGTCTCAACACCCTCTACCGGGAGTTGCAGGAGCTGTCCTTCGAGCACAAGTTTCCGATGCGTTTCCGGGTGCTTGCGCGCGCGATCAAGGCCGCGCGCGGCAACCGTCGCGAGGTCGTCGGCAAGGTCCTGACCGCGGTCGAGGAGCGGCTGCCGCAGTGGGGCATCTCGGCCGAGGTGCAGGGGCGCGAGAAGCACTTGTTCTCGATCTACCGCAAGATGGTCGAGAAGCGCCTCTCGTTCTCCCAGGTGCTCGACATCTACGGTTTCCGGGTGATCGTGCAAGATGTCCCAACCTGCTATCTGGTCATCGGCGCGCTGCATTCGATGTACAAGCCGGTGCCGGGCAAGTTCAAGGATTACATCGCGCTGCCCAAGGCCAACGGGTATCAGTCGCTGCACACGACGCTGATCGGTCCGTTCGGCACACCGGTCGAAATCCAGGTGCGCACCTCGGAGATGCATCACATCGCCGAGAGCGGGGTCGCCTCGCACTGGCTGTACAAGGACGACGAAAAAACCCTCACCGAACTGCAGCAGCGCACGCATTCGTGGCTGCAGTCCCTGCTCGAGCTGCAATCGACGTCGGGCGAGGCGACCGAGTTTCTGGAGCACGTCAAGGTCGATCTGTTTCCCGGCGAGGTGTACGTATTTACCCCGCAAGGCAAGATCCTGTCGCTGCCGCGTGGCTCGACCCCGGTCGATTTCGCGTACACGGTGCATACCGACATCGGCAATCGTTGCGTGGCCTGCCGCATCAATGCCGACCTGATGCCGCTGCGTACAGAGTTGCGCAATGGCGATCAGGTCGAGATCATCACCGCCGCGCACGCCAATCCCAACCCGGCATGGCTGCATTATGTGCGCACGGGCAAGGCGCGCGCGCAGATTCGTCATTTTCTCAAGAACGCCCAGCATGAAGAGTCGGTCACCCTGGGTGAGCGCCTGCTCAACCAGGCGCTGCGGCCACACGGGCTCACGCTTGGCCAGATCAGCACCTTCGCCTGGGACCGTTTCCTGCGCGATCGAGGTGTGCGCAGCAAGAAGGAGATCTTCTCGGACATCGGTCTGGGCAAGCGTCTGCCGGTCATCGTCGCACGGCGCCTGTCGCAGGCGCAGGACCAGGAGTCCGGTCGTCCCGACGTGGTCAAGCCCAAGCCGGCTGGTGCAATCCACATCAGCGGCAGCGAAGGTGTCACCGTGCAACTGGCCAGCTGCTGCCAGCCGATTCCGGGCGACCCCATCATCGGCGTGATTCGCAAGGGCAAGGGGCTGGAAGTGCATCGCCACGACTGCACCTCGATTGCCAAGGTGCGTGGCGACCGCGGCCGCTGGGTGGACGTGGAGTGGGAGCCGGGCGATGACCGTCTGTTCGAGGTCACGATGAAAGTCCTCAACAAGGAAGGGCGTGGCGTGCTGGCGCGGGTCGCGAGCGCGATCGCCGAGGCCGACTGCAACATCCAGAATGTCAGCATGGACAGCGAACAGGGCATGTACATCTCGCTCAACCTGACCATCCAGGTGCGCGACCGCATGCATCTGGCGACCGTGATGCGCGCCGTGCGGCGGGTGCCCGAGGTGATGCGCATTACCCGCGCGCGCGGAGACGGCCGGGGCTGATCTGTTGCCCGGGGTGATGCGGCGTGCGCGCAATGGTCGTCCGCGTGCGGTTTCTCGCCTTGGGAATGCCTAATGGAGAGTCGAGCAATGACCGAGGCCGAATGGATCGATCGCGTTCAGGCTCAGATCGCCGACGGTCAATACTTTCTTGCTTACGATACCTGTCGCGAGGCCCGCGATGCGCACCCGGAAAGCCTGCGCCTGACGTTGCTGGGCGCGCTTGCGTTGCTGCGGGTGGGGGCAGTGCTCGAGGCGCGTCGATTGCTTGGACCGCTCGAGGCCCGGCTCGAGTCGGGTGTGTCGCGGACTCGACGCATCATCGATGCTTTTCGTGCGGCGGTGCGCGCGGCCTCCGGTGGGGCGCAGTCCGCGCAACTTTCCGATGAAGCGATCGGGCGCTTTCTGTCGGCTCTGGACGGGCTGGAGGTCAAGGGGTTGGACCCGAGCGAAGCCGACGCTCCGGAGACCCTTCGCCTGGTATCCCAGATTCACGTCGAGATCTGGTCGCGTCTCGGAACGCGAGGCGATCTTGAGCATGCCCGGGAGATTGTTGACCAAGCGTTTGCGGCGGGTGGTGATCCACGCGATGGGCTGAGTGCTGCCGTGCTGGCGGCCATGACGGGAGATTTGCTTCGGGCGCGCGAGCTTGCGAATCGTCTGGACAGCAGCGCCGGATCGGATGAGCCGGCGGAAGATGATCCGGTCGCGCGCTTTCGATGGCATGCCAACTGCGGTGAGATTGCGTTGCTGCTGGGCGACGATGCACGCGCTTGCGCGGCCTTTTCCCGCGCCGCTGCGTTGCGTCCGCGCCACCTCCCGTCGGTCGTCGAGCGGTTGCGGCGTTTCGATTTGCTGGAGCGCGCTGGCGTGGCCGTGCCCGAGCCCGTCAAGCAGATTCTTCGCCCGCCATCGACCGTCGTATTCGCCGGGCAGGCGCTGGATGCGCCGGAGGTGTCGCATGTTTCGTTTCCTCCCCGGCTCGAGGCCGAGGTCGCGCGTGTCATCGCCGGCGAGCTGGAGGCGCTGGGGGCGGAGGTGGGCTTCAGTTGCGCAGGGGCCGGGGCCGAACTGTTGTTCGTCGAGGCGATGCTCGACCGTGGGGCCGAGGTACACCTGTTTCTTCCGTTTGCGATGGATGATTTCGTTCGGCATCGTGTCGCCTATGCGGGTGGCAACTGGGAACGACGGTTTCGCAATGTCTGCAAGCTGGCGAGCAGTATCACTTACGCGACCGAAGAGCCTTACCTCGGTCACGTATCCCTGCTTCGTTTCAACAATTTGCTGATCCAGGGCATGGCTCGCGCGCACGCCGTGATCAGCATGAGCAGGCCGCACCTGGTGGTGCTTTGGGATTACGCCGCGGAGAGTGGCGTGGGCAGTGCTTCGGACTTCATCGACAACTGGTCGGAGGTCGAGCGCCTTCGGTTGATCGATCTGGATGAACTGCGCGAGAGCGCCTCGGCTGTATTCGCGAGGAGCGCCGTTGCGGTGCAGGCTTTGGCGCCCGCGCAAGGCTCGGGAGGGGGTGGGGAGTCATCCGCGTGCCCGGACATCCCGGAACGGGTCATACGCACCATGCTGTTTGCCGACATCGTCGGTTACAGCAAGTTGGGCGAGGCCGACCTGCCGCTGTTGTGGCGCGCATTGCAGGAGGTCAAGACCGGACTGGCGCAAAGCGGCGAACGGTTGCGGCTGATCGAGAGCTGGGGCGACGCGATCTACGCGGTGATGGACAGCAGTCTCGACATGGCCGACTACGCATTCGCGCTGATCGAGGCGATCCAAACAATGGACGCGATCGGTTCGGGGCTGTCGCGCCGTCTTCAGGTTCGTGTCGGCCTGCATGCCGGGCCCGTCTTCGAGGGGGCGCATCCATTGACCGGGCGCTCGATCGTCTATGGTAGCCACGTCAGCCGGGCAGCACGCCTCGAGCCGGTCTCACTGCCGGGGCACGTTTACGCTTCGCAGCAGTTCGTGGCGATGCTGCTGACGGAAGAAAGCGCACTGCGTCACGAAGCGCGGGCAACCGGTGGTCAGTATCACGACCGCTACGTTGCTGAATATCTTGGCATGCTCTCGCTGGCGAAGAACTACGGGAAACAGCAGGTTTATCACGTTCGCCGGGCGAATCGCCCGGTCTGAACCGCAGCCGTGTGCCCCGTCGCCCTTGAGCTCGTGTTTTTACGGGGAAGGAGCGTCGCCCTGGGTTGAGTCCGAATCACGCTGACGTCAGAAGAACTTCTCTTCGATATCGATCGATGAGCTGACACCGACCTTGTCGTAATGGGCTTCGATGAACTCGGACGCCTTTTTGCGACCGAGCTCGAACAGGCCCGCGATGTACTGCTTGTCGAGGTTGGCCTGGCTGGAGGCGCCGAGCTTGTTCATCGTATCTTCGGCGTCGATGGTGTGAACAAACGCCTCCTTGAGCCGACCTTCGTCATCGAAACCCTTCTTGACCAGGTTGTTGATGAAGTTCACGACCCGCATCTCACGCATCAGACTGGAGTTGAAGCTCAGGCCTGTGATGCGATCGAAGATTGCGGTCGCGCTGGTCGGCAGTTCGGCCAGGTTGATCGGCGTGATCTGCACGATCATCACGTCGCGGCATTCGCAATTGTAGAAGATGGGAAAAATCGGTGGATTGCCCATGTAGCCACCGTCCCAGTAGTATTCCCCGTCGATCTCGACCGCCTGATACATGAACGGCAGGCACGCCGAGGCAAGCACCGCCTGAACCGACAGTTCGTCTCCCTCGAAGACCTTGACCCGCCCATTCATGACGTTGGTCGCGCACAGGAACAACTTTGGCCCGCTATCCTTCAGCGCGCGCAGTTGCTCGAAATCGATCACGCGCTCGATGACTGGCTGGATCGGATTGAATCCGAGTGGGTTGAGCTGATACGGTGACAGCACGCGCGTCAGCGCATCTCCGATGGCGAACATGGGTGAATAGTTGATGTTGCCGTCGCCGATGATCCTGTCCAGCACCGACGGCCAGGGTGCGAAAGCCGCCCCCTCGATCATCAGCTCCCAGTAGGTCCGGAGGCATTCCCTGGCCTTCTCAGGCCCCCCGACCTTGAGTCCGTAGGTCAGGGCCGCCGCGTTCATGGCACCGGCGCTGGTCCCGACGATGCCCTCGAACTCGAAGCAATCCTCTTCCAGGAGTCGGTCGAGTACGCCCCAGGTGAAGGCACCATGTGAGCCACCGCCCTGCAGCGCGAGGTTGAGCGGTTTGCGTTCGTGGCCACTGGCCGTTGTGCGTGTCTGCGCCGCAGTGGTCCGTCCGGTTTTCCTGGAGGCGGCTCCGGTCGTGGAGCGCGGCGCGTTGCGTCGGTTCGTTGCCATCTGTTTACTCCTTGAAGCTTCAGGCATCCGGTCAGAATAACCGATGATCTGCGGTGCGCACGTGTTCTCGCAACGCGGTGAGATTGGGGGCAAAGTCGGTGGCCACGAGAAAGCCGTCGGGAAATACGGCATCCAGGTAGGCGAGCTTGTCACCGCCGCGTGCGACCCTTCCTTGTTCGCTGGCAAGCCGAGCTTCCTGCGCCTCGGCTGAAGCAATGGACAGCCCTGCCGAGGCGAGTGCGTCCGCTTCGCTCAGCGCCACGGCGAGCCACGCGGTTGAAGGTTGCGCCTGGAAGAGCGCGAACTCGGCGATGGGTTCCGCACCGGACGGTGGCGGTGCGCCATGCCAGTGATGAAAAAACCAGGCCCGTGCTCGTGCCAGGCCGTTTGCAATGTCGGTAGCGAGCACGATGGCAGCCAATTGGCGGATGATGGTCTCGTCCACGCCCGCGTCAGTCAGAAGCGGTTGTGCCAGCGCCAGGGACTGCCGTTCGAGTCGAAACGGTGTAGCGCCGTTGCCTTTGCCGTCGTGGCCGAGATCGTGGATGACTGCCGCCGCCACGAGGAGTTGATGAACGTTCGTCTCGACCGAGTGGGAACGGCCCAGATAGTGTGCCGCCAGTGTCACGTCGCAGAAGTGCATGCGATCGTGAAATGGTAGCGCGCGGGAAAGCTGACCTGCGTCGATTGCGCGGGCGATCTCGGAGAGTGCACACAGCAGCGGGTCGTTCGGAGGCCATTGCGTGGAACTGACGATTCCGGTCAAGCACCAGTGCATCGGGCTGTCGAGCGACGCCATCCGTGCTCTCGCGGCCTCGAAGGCCTCGGTTCGCTGGTCGACGGTGAGTGCGGGACCGTGGCTGAACGGGGGGCGCGCGAGTGTGAGCGGGTCGGGGGTGAAGGTCTGCATTGCCGGCGCAAGGGGGAGTCGCCCGAACCGGGCCTTCGCCAAAGGTGATTGAGGTCTGGACGCAGACTACCATGCCGGGGGCGAGCGTGGGAGAGGCGTGACATCGGGATGTCCCGGCATGCCCGCAGTCGGTAGAATCGTGGACGTCTATTTTTTTGCAGGCATTTCAACGTGTCCAGTCGCTTGGTTTCTCCGCTGTGTATCGCGATCAACGGCTACGGTCGCATCGGTCGCTGTTTTCTGCGCGCCCTGCGTGAGGCCGGCGTGGCCGATGCGTTGCAGGTCTGCGCGATCAATGAACCGGCCGATCTCGATAGCATCGCCTATCTGACGCGTTTCGATTCAACTCATGGCCGTTTCCCCGGTGCCGTCGAATCCGATGGTCGGCATCTGATAGTCGACGGGCATCCGATCGCGATCTCCCATGCCGGCGCGCCGGAGCTGGTCGACTGGGCGGCGCATGGCATCGATCTGGTGGTGGAGTGCTCGGGGCGCTACGGCAGCCGCGAAGACCTCGCACGCTTTCTGGAGGCGGGATGCCCGCGCCTGCTGCTGTCGCACCCCGGCAACAGCGCCGCCGACGTCGATGCGACCATCGTCTATGGCATCAACCACGATCTGCTGGACGGGCGCGAGCGCATCGTGTCGAACGCATCATGTACGACCAATGCGGTGGTGCCGGTGCTCGATCTGCTCGATCGTGAAGTGGGGGTCGAGCATGCGCTGCTGACGACGCTGCATTCGGTGATGAACGATCAGCCCTTGATCGACGGCTATCATCATGCCGACCTGCGCCGCACGCGTTCGGCGATGCAATCCATCATCCCGGTGTCCACCGGTCTGGCGCGCGGCGTGGAGCGTTTGCTGCCGCAGCTGGCCGGGCGGGTGCAGGCCAAGGCCATCCGTGTGCCCACGCACAACGTGTCGGCCATCGACATGGTGCTCGGTCTGCGGCGAGACATCGGCCCGGGAGAACTGAACACCTTGATGCGCGAGGCGGTGCAGGGGCCGTTGCGCTCCCTGGTCGCCTATTCCGAGGAACCTCACGCCTCGATCGACTTCAACCACGATCCGCACTCGGCCATTGTCGATGGCGGCCAGACCCGCGTGATTGGTCCACGGCTGGTGAATCTGATGGTGTGGTTCGACAACGAGTGGGGGTTTGCCAACCGGATGGTGGACGTGACCCGGCACTGGGCCTCGCGCATGCAGGGGTAAATGCGCTCGGGCAGCGGGCGTGCGTGATCACTGCGTTCACCACATGCCGATGCACGCGTAACGTACACTGCACGGTGTCGTGTCCGAACAGGAGGGATCCACCTTGTCACTGACCGAGTTGCTGGGCATTGAATTGCCCGTGATCCAGGCGCCGATGGCCGGCGTGCAGGGCAGCGCCCTGACGATTGCAGTGTCGAACGCCGGCGGGCTGGGTTCGCTGCCGTGCGCGATGCTCGACGAGGAGACGCTGCGCGCCGAGCTGCAGACCATTCGAGTGCATACGGAGCGCCCCTACAACGTCAATTTCTTCTGCCACCGCGACCCCGAAGCCGATCCTGATCGCGAGGCGGTCTGGCGCGCGGCGCTACGTCCGTTCTATACGGCGTATGGCCTGCACCCGGACTCGGTGCCCGCCGGCGCGGCGCGGGCACCGTTTTCCGGGCGCATGGCCGATGTGCTCGAAGCGTTTCGGCCGCCGGTGGTGAGCTTTCATTTCGGCCTGCCGTCGGAGGCCTTGCTGGAGCGGGTACGCGGCTGGGGGGCGAAGGTGTTGTCGTCGGCGACGACGGTCGAGGAGGCGCGCTGGCTGGCCTCGCGTGGGGTTGATGCGATCATCGCCCAGGGGCTGGAAGCGGGCGGGCATCGTGGCATGTTCCTGACCGAGGATCTGACCACGCAGATGGGCACGCTTGCGCTCGTGCCGCAGATCGTACGCGCGGTGTCGGTGCCGGTGATCGCCGCGGGCGGCATCGCCGATGCCGAGGGTGTGCGCGCGGCCTTGGCGCTGGGCGCGGCCGGGGTGCAGGTGGGTACGGCCTACATGCTGTGTCCCGAGGCGGAAACCAGTGCCCTGCACCGTGCAGCGTTGACCAGCGAGGCCGCTGGCCATACCGCCCTGACCAACGTGTTTACCGGTCGTCCGGCGCGGGGGATCGTCAACCGGGTGATGTGCGAGCTGGGACCGGTGAGCGAGGTCGTTCCGCCGTTTCCGCTGGCCGCGGCCGCAATCGCGCCGCTGCGCACGGCGGCCGAGCAGGCTGGCAGCGTAGATTTCTCGCCGTTGTGGAGCGGTCAGAGCGCATCGCTGTGCCGCCCGATGCCGGCCGCTGAACTGACGCGCACGCTGGCTGGATTTGCGCCGGCGCGGTAGGAGGCAGGAAAGGCGCGCGTCCCCGAACCGAACTCAGCCGAGCTGTTTGCGGATGCGCTCGGCGTATTCTTCCAGCTGCGCGGCCGGCGGGTCCTTTCGCGGCCATGACAGCGCGATGCCGTCGTCACCATGGCGTGGCACCACGTGGATGTGGAAGTGAAATACCGTCTGATCGCCTTCCCTGCCGTTGGCCTGCAGCAAGGTCAGGCCGGGCGGGTCGAAGGCCTCGCGCACGGCGAGCGCAACCCGGCGCGCGGTGCGCATCACCGCCCCGGCCTCTTCTTCGGTCAGGTCGAACAGGGTCGCCGCATGGCGCTTGACGGCCACCAGGACGTGTCCGGGATTCACCTGGCCGATATCCATGAAGGCAATCGTCAGATCGTCTTCATACACTCTGGACGACGGAATCTCGCCCGCGACGAGACGGCAGAAGATGCACTGTCCGGGCGGTGAGGTGTCGACGAACATCGGCATGGCGGGTCTCCTTTATTGCTTGTAATCGGCTGCATACCGCCCTCGGGGAACGGTGTCAGGGTGAGCGGGGCGTGCGCGACGGCGGCCGGCCGCGTCCACCGCGACGCGTGCGGGGCGTCGAGCGCCGTGCGACCGGTTTGTTTGCACATGATCGCACGCGAACGCGCTGAATTGTATCCGCTGCTTGACCGCGGATCGACCGCTTCGGGTGCAAAGTCCGTTTCCGTGCTCTGGCTGAATCGGTAAGCGGATTGTCACTTTGAGTGGCCGGTCGTGCCTGAAAACCCGCTGACCAACACGGGTTTGCCCGGGAGGTGCTGCTGGCACGTTTCTTGTGTCGGGTGGGCGTAGTGGATCGTTGCCGGGCACACCTGCCGGGTAGCGGGGCGATGGCCCACGACAACACGGAGACGCCCGATGACCGAAACCTTTTACGACGTGCTGCGCAGGCAGGGGATTACCCGTCGCAGCTTCCTCAAGTTCTGCAGCCTGACCGCGACCTCGCTCGGTCTTGGCTCGGCCGCCGCGCCGCAGATCGCGCACGCGCTGGAGACCAAGCCGCGCACGCCGGTGATCTGGCTGCACGGGCTCGAATGCACGTGCTGCACCGAGTCCTTCATCCGCTCGGCGCATCCGCTGGCCAAGGACGTGATCCTGTCGATGCTGTCGCTGGATTACGACGACACGCTGATGGCCGCGGCGGGCCATCAGGCCTACGAGATTCTCGAAGAGGTCAAGCGCAAGTACAAGGGCAACTACATTCTTGCCGTCGAGGGTAATCCGCCGCTCAACGAGGACGGCATGTTCTGCATGCCGGGCGGGCGCCCGTTCGTCGAGAAGCTGAAGGAGACCGCGAAGGACTGCAAGGCCATCATCTCTTGGGGATCCTGTGCATCGTGGGGCTGTGTTCAGGCGGCCAAACCGAACCCGACCCGTGCGGTGCCGGTGCATAAGGTGATCACCGACAAGCCCATCATCAAGGTCCCGGGCTGTCCGCCGATCGCCGAGGTGATGACCGCCGTGGTGACCTACATGCTGACCTTCGATCGCATGCCCGAGCTCGATCGTCAGGGACGGCCGAAGATGTTCTACAGCCAGCGTATTCACGACAAGTGTTATCGGCGCGGCCACTTCGACGCGGGCCAGTTCGTCGAATCCTTCGACGATGCCAACGCGAAGAAGGGCTACTGCCTGTACAAGGTCGGCTGCAAGGGGCCGACCAGCTACAACGCCTGCGGCACGATGCGCTGGAACAACGGCGTCTCGTTCCCGATCCAGTCCGGCCACGGCTGTATCGGCTGCTCCGAGGACGGCTTCTGGGACAAGGGCTCGTTCTACGACCGGGTCACCGACATCAAGCAGTTCGGCATCGAAGCCAATGCCGACAAGGTTGGTGGTACCGCCGCGGCGGTGGTGGGCGCCTCGATCGCCGCGCACGCCGCCGTCAGTGCGCTGGCGCGGGCGCGTAACAAGACTGGCATCGATACGCCGCATCAGGGGGACAAGTAATCATGGGCAGTTACGAAACGCCTCAGGGCATCCGACTCGACAACTCCGGCCGCCGTGTCGTGGTCGATCCGGTGACCCGCATCGAGGGCCACCTGCGCGTCGAGGTCAATCTGGACGAGGAGAACGTCATCCGCAATGCGGTGTCGACCGGCACCATGTGGCGTGGCCTCGAAGTCATTCTGAAGGGGCGCGACCCGCGCGATGCCTGGGCCTTCGTCGAGCGCATCTGCGGTGTCTGCACCGGCTGCCATGCGCTGACCTCGGTGCGTGCGGTCGAGGACGCGCTGGGCATCCGCATTCCGAAGAACGCCCACCTGATTCGTGAACTGATGGCCAAGACGCTGCAGGTGCACGATCACGCGGTGCATTTCTACCATCTGCATGCGCTCGACTGGGTGGACATCATCGATGCGTTGAAGGCCGATCCGCGCCGTACTTCGGAGCTGCAGCAGACGGTTTCGCCGTCGAATCCGCGCTCGTCACCGGGATACTTCCGCGACGTGCAGAACCGGCTGAAGCGCTTTGTCGAGAGTGGTCAGCTGGGGCCGTTCGCCAACGGCTATTGGGGCAGCAAAGCCTACAAGCTGCCCCCCGAGGCCAACCTGATGGCGGTCACGCATTACCTGGAAGCGCTCGATCTGCAAAAGGAATGGGTCAAGATTCATACCATTTTCGGCGGCAAGAACCCCCATCCCAACTATCTCGTCGGCGGTGTGCCGTGCGCGATCAATCTTGATGGCGACGGCGCGGTGGGGGCACCGATCAACATGGAGCGGCTGAATTTCGTCAAGGCGCGCATCGACGAGATCCTCGAGTTCAACAATACCGTCTATATTCCGGACGTGCTGGCCATCGGTACCATCTACAAGAATGCTGGCTGGCTGTACGGCGGCGGTATCGGGGCGATGAACGTCAGCGACTTCGGCGAGTATCCCAAGGTCAATTACGACAAGCGCACCGATCAGCTGCCAGGCGGGGCCATCATCAACGGCAACTGGGACGAGATTCACGAGATCGATCCGCGCGATCCCGAACAGATTCAGGAGTTCGTGTCGCACTCCTGGTACAAGTACGCCGACGAGTCGCGCGGCCTGCACCCGTGGGACGGCGTGACCGAGCCCAACTTCGAGCTCGGTGCGGCGACCAAGGGCACGCGCACCAACATCAAGGAACTCGACGAATCAGCCAAGTATTCGTGGATCAAGGCGCCACGCTGGCGGGGGCACGCGATGGAGGTCGGGCCGCTGGCGCGCTATATCCTCGGTTACTCGCACGCCCTCAAGGGCAACCAGTACTGCCAGCGGGTGAAGGAGCAGATCGAGTACTCGGCACGCATGGTCAACCGCGACGTGCCGCGCATGCTCGGTTTGCCGGACACGGACTACGGACCCAAGCAGTTGTTGCCGACCACCATCGGGCGAACGCTCGCGCGGGCGCTGGAAAGTCAGTACTGCGCCGAGATGATGGTCGATGACTGGCATGAACTGGTCGACAACATCCGCAATGGCGATTCCGCGGCGGCCAACGTCGATAACTGGGATCCGTCGACCTGGCCGAAGGAGGCCAAGGGCGTCGGCCTGGTGGCGGCGCCGCGCGGCATGCTCGGGCACTGGATCAAGATCCGCGACGGCAAGATCGAGAACTACCAGTGCGTGGTGCCGACCACCTGGAACGGCACGCCACGCGACCCGAAGGGGCAGATCGGCGCCTTCGAGTCCAGCCTGCTCGGCACGCCCATGGAAAATCCCGACCAGCCGCTGGAGATCCTGCGCACGCTGCATTCCTTCGACCCTTGCCTGGCCTGCTCGACGCACGTGATGAGTCCGGACGGCCAGGAAATGGCGACCGTCAAGGTTCGCTGACGCGTATCGGTACCGCCGGACACCGGCGGCGCCAAACAGGGAGACGACTATGCTTGCGGAAAAGGATGCTTTCGAGGCCGAGCGCAATGCGCGAATGGTCAAGGCGGTTTACGTTTACGAGGCGCCGCTGCGCCTGTGGCACTGGGTCAATGCGCTGGCCATCGTAGTGCTTGCGATCACCGGCTACTTCATCGGCAAGCCACTGCCCAGCCTCTCCGGCGAGGCCAGCGATCATTACCTGATGGGGTATATCCGCTTTGCCCATTTCGCTGCCGCCTACATCTTCGCGATCGGTTTTCTGGCGCGCATCTACTGGGCGTTCGTGGGCAATCACCATGCGCGCCAGCTGTTCCTGTTGCCGGTCTTCCAGCTGGCGTACTGGAAGGAGGTTTGGCACGAACTCAAGTGGTACTTCTTTCTCGTCAAGGAACCGAAGAAGTACATCGGCCACAATCCGCTTGCCCAACTGGCGATGTTCCTGTTCTTCACCGTGGGGTCGGTGTACATGATCCTGACCGGTTTCGCGTTGTACAGCGAGGGGCTGGGGCGGGGCAGCTGGGCCGACCTGATGTTTGGCTGGGTGATCGACGTCACCGGCGGCAACAGTCAACAGATTCACAGCTGGCACCGGATGGGGATGTGGGTGACGCTGATCTTCGTCATGGTCCATGTCTATGCGGCGATCCGGGAGGACATCATGAGTCGCCAGAGCCTGATCAGCACCATGGTCAGCGGCTGGCGGATGTTCAAGGACTGAAAGTACGGGAGCGCGGTACGTCCGGATGGGCGTTCCGGCTGCGCCGACGGCCGGGGCGTATCGGCGCGACCCGGCTGGTCGAGCGCGACCAATCAGAGAGGGCGCGGCCAGAGGTAACTTGTCGTTACAGAGCGAGCTCGCGATTGACAACGCCCGCGGCGGTGAATAGTCTCCCTGCACCGCAATCACTGTATGCCCGGAACCGGGGCGCCTGCCTGGTCGAGTCTCGTTCCGGCGTCGAGACGACATGACCGACAAGAATTCGCCGGCCGCCCCGCCCAGCCCCGAGGCGGCCGCAGACAAGAAGGGCGAGGCGCTCAAGCAGCAGCGCTTCAGAATGCTCGAAGACATTGCGCGCGAGATGTCGTCGGACGACATCGTCTTTCCGACCTGTTTCGACGCCGTGCTGCGAATCCGCGACGCGCTCAAGGATCCCGAGGTTTCGATCCAGAAGGTGATCGCCCTGGTGCGCACCGAACCCCTGATCTGCGCCCGCCTTCTGCAACTGGCGAACTCCGCTGTGCAAGGGGTGCGCGAGGAAATCCGGGACGTGGGCACCGCGGTGCAGCGGCTCGGGCTGAATGCGGTGCGCAATGCGGCGATGACCGTGGCGATGGCGCAACTGGTGCGTTCCAAGGCCCTGCTGCCGTTCAACAGCCTGTCACGGGCCTTGTGGCTGCATTCACTGTATGCCGCCGCGGCGGCTGAGGTGATCGCCGCCGAGATGTCGCGGGTGAGCCCCGACGAGGCCTTGTTTGCCGGGTTGGTGCATGACCTTGGCGCGTTCTACATGTTGTACCGTGCCGCCCAGTACGATGAACTGCGCGTTCGCCCCGACACCGTCCGTCACCTCATCATGCAATGGCATCAGGACATCGGTGAATCATTGCTGTACGCATTGAAGCTGCCCGATGGCCTGATCGAGGCGTTGCGCAATCACGATCAGGCCCGCCCACCGCTGCTGGATCCGGCGCGCAAGCTCGGCGAGGTCGTCTATGCGGCCAATGTGCTGGCGTCCACGGAGTTCGCCTGGGTCGAGAGCGAGGAGGACGAACCGCGTGAACTTGGCGCGGAGTTTCACGCCCTCAAACCCCGGATCGATGAGCGTTTTGCCCAGATCAAATCGGACTTCGGCTGAAACGCGAGGCACACGGCGTCAACCCGAGACGCCGGGCCCGGCCCGGACGAAGGCCTGGCGTCGCGGGGTCTGCCCTTGGCAACCGCCCGAAGCGCCTCATGTGCCGGATTCAGTCGAGCGAGATCTCGTGCCAGAAGTCGCTTGGTCCTTCTCCGCCCATGGTGATCGGAAGATAGGACAAGTGCACTTCGACCCCGCGGCGCTCGATGCCGAAATCGTCGCCGAGCGCCTCATCGCTGCTCTGGATGGCGTGCTGGACCTGTTGCAGCATTGCATGCGCGCTGCTCCCCTGAACACCGGGGTGCGCCAGCAACTGCGTGAGTTGGGACTCGATTCGCGGCAGACCATGTTTCTTGATTTCCTTGGTCATGTCCCGCTGTTGGGTCGAATCGATCACGCCGTCGTCCTTCAGTCGTCCGAGCGCGGCGGTGTAGGGGTCGGCCACGGTCTCCTTGAGTCGCCCCTTGTATACATGCTCCTGCCGGACCACGCCTTCGCTGGCGTTGTTGTCGGGGTTGCGCGTGTTCAGGAAACTGAAGGTATGCTCGACGAAACGACCGATCGACGAGAAGGCGTTGCCGATCTTGTGACGCAAGCCCTCGTGCGATTCGGTGACGCCGAACAGCGGTGGCGTACCGACGTGCTCGAGCTTGATGAACAGCTGTGGTTCGTCCGGCCGGCCGGATGCAATTGCATCTGCGCTGGGGCGGATGCGGTCGAACAGCACTGACCCACCGTGCCCTGGCATCAGGTTCTGAAAGTCCTCGATGCCGCGCTGAATCGGAATGCCGAGCAGGTTGCGCGCAGCGTCCGGTTCGGCGCGCTCGCGGTAATGGGAGGAGACGCGTTCGTAGCTGGTCGGCGCGGCATTGAGAAAGTTGTAGAGCTTGTTGCCCGGGTCGCGCATCACCATCGTGCCGCTATCGACGATGGAGCTGTTCTGGTCGCCGGAGGCGATTCCACGCTCCTGGTCGAGGCAGGCGCCCTGCAGCGTCAGATGCCACATCAGGGCGCGCGTGGTGAATACACTGCTCTTGATCTCTACGCCGTCGACGTTGAGCTTGCCGCTGCTTGCCTCCTCCGGCGTGGCTTTGGCGAGGGCGCTGGCGATGCGCTCGCCCGCCGCGGCGAATTCCCGGATCTGGGTCGGGGTCGCGCCGGTGCCGCCGCTACGGGCATGTGCCTCGAGACGAGCCTGAATGCCAGGTTGCAGCAAGGGGCTGTTCTCACGGGGTGTCATCAGGCTGCGGACCTCGGGATTGGCGCGCATGAAGCCGCTGACCGGGTTGGCGTAGCTGCCGGTACCGAAGAACTTGGCAAAACCCTCCTTGATACCGGAAAAGAAGTTGCCGACGCTTTCGCGGATGCCGCCCGTGCCTGCGCCGACCGAGCGGCCGCCGAGCGCGCTGTCGGCGCGGGCCGGTTGCCCGCCGGTGGACTGGCGTGCCTGCTGGGTGGGCGATGTGTCCTGTTGGGACGGAGTGATGAATTGCGGTTGGGTGCCGCTGATACCGCCGATGCCGGGCATGTCGGGTCTCCTTTCTGTGCGATGCGGCGCGGCGTGGTCGCGCGCCAGGCGTTGATCCGTTGGTGGTCGTGTGGCGCGGTGGTCAGCCGCGCAACATGTGCATCATTTCCATCGACGGTGGGCCTCCGCCGTCCACGGGTGCTTCCGCATGCAGCGCGCTTTGCCAGTATTGGGCGACGGTGATGAAGCGGTTGGCGATATCCGCAAGCAGCTTGCCGTCGAGTCCATCGAGATCGATCCGGGCGCACAAACCCACCGTGCCGGTGCCGGGGTGGATTCCCAGCACGCCACCGCCTGTACCTCGCCACAGGAAGTTGGCCTCGAGCAGGCGCCGGTACGCACCCTCGCGTCCGGATTCATCCGGACTGCCCAGCTCGGCGAACAACGTCAGCCCGTCGCCTTCTTCGTCGCTGGCGAGCATTGCCACCGTGAGTCCGTCGACGACGATCTCCGAGGTGCTGACCACCGTGTCGGCGTCGGCGATGCCGACTTCGTTACAGAACTCGCGCAGGATGCGTTCAATTGCGTTCATGGATTTTTGCTCCGAATAGACCAGAATGGTAGTGGGTTGGCCCGCGAAGGACGGCAGGTCGCCAAGCGTTTGCGTACGCGTCCGTCGATCTCCTTCCGCTACTCTGTAACCGCGTCCGGCGTTGGGTTCCAGCCGCCGCGGGTTCGGTCGAATTGCGGATTTTCGATGATTTCGAAGCCGAACCGTGCTATTTTGCGCACGACCGCAGGAGTGTCTGGGGCGTGCGCGCGCCCGGAGGCAGAGGGTTGTGGTCGGGTCGTTTTTACACAATCAGAACAGTGGGAAATCAAATGCTTGCAGGTAAATCGAAGATCATCTACACGCTCACCGATGAGGCTCCCTTCCTGGCCACGTGCGCTTTTCTCCCCGTCATCCGGGCCTTTGCCGGGCCTGCTGGCATCGAGGTCGAGACGAGCGACATTTCGGTGGCTGCCCGTATCCTCGCCGAATTTCCCGATTACCTGACCGACGAGCAGAAAGTGCCGGATTCCCTCGGCGAGCTGGGCGAGCTGACGCAGTTGCCGGACACCAACATCATCAAGCTGCCCAACATCAGCGCCTCGGTGGCACAGCTCAAGGCGGCCGTTCGCGAACTGCGCGAAAAGGGTTACAACGTGCCGGAGTATCCGGACGATCCCAAGACGGACGAGGAAAAGGCGCTTGCCGCACGCTATTCCAAGTGCCTCGGTTCGGCGGTGAACCCGGTGTTGCGCGAGGGCAACTCCGACCGCCGCGCGCCCGCCGCGGTCAAGAACTACGCCAAGAAGCACCCCCATTCGATGGGTGAATGGAAGCAGTGGTCGCAGACGCACGTCTCCCACATGCACCACGGTGACTTCTACCACGGCGAGAAGTCGATGACCCTCGACCGCGCGCGCAACGTCAAGATGGAGCTGCTCACCAAATCGGGCAAGTCCATCGTGCTCAAGCCCAAGGTCGCGCTGCAGGACGGCGAGGTCATCGACTCGATGTTCATGAGCAAGAAGGCCTTGTGCGACTTCTATGAGCGCGAACTCGAGGACTGCCGCGAAGCCGGCATCCTGTTCTCGCTGCACGTCAAGGCGACGATGATGAAGGTGTCGCACCCCATCGTCTTTGGCCACTGCGTCAAGATCTACTACAAGGAAGCCTTCGAAAAGCACGGCGAGCTGTTCGACGAGCTGGGCATCAACGTCAACAACGGCATGGTCGATCTCTACGACAAGATCAAGACCCTGCCGGAGTCCAAGCGTGACGAGATCATCCGCGATCTGCACGCCTGCCAGGAGCACCGCCCCGAACTGGCCATGGTCGACTCGGCCAAGGGCATCACCAACTTCCATTCGCCCAACGACATCATCGTCGATGCGTCGATGCCGGCGATGATCCGCTCCGGCGGCAAGATGTGGGGCTCGGACGGCAAGCAGTACGACTGCAAGGCGGTCATGCCGGAATCGACCTTCGCCCGCATCTATCAGGAGATGCTCAACTTCTGCAAGTGGCACGGCAACTTCGATCCGCGCACGATGGGCACCGTGCCCAACGTCGGCCTGATGGCGCAGAAGGCGGAGGAGTATGGCTCCCACGACAAGACCTTCGAGATTCCCGAAGACGGCGTGGCCAACATCACCGACCTCGAAACCGGTGAAGTGCTGCTCACCCAGAACGTCGAGCAGGGCGACATCTGGCGCATGTGCCAGGTCAAGGACGCGCCGATCCGTGACTGGGTCAAGCTGGCCGTGACCCGTGCGCGCAACTCCGGCATGCCGGCGGTGTTCTGGCTCGACCCCTACCGTCCGCACGAGAACGAGCTGATCAAGAAGGTGCAGAAGTACCTCAAGGATCACGACACCAGCGGCCTCGACATCCAGATCATGAGCCAGGTGCGTGCCATGCGCTTCACGCTGGAGCGTGTTGCGCGTGGACTGGACACGATTTCGGTGACCGGCAATATTCTGCGCGATTACCTGACCGACCTGTTCCCGATCATGGAACTGGGCACCAGCGCCAAGATGCTCTCCATCGTGCCGCTGATGAAGGGCGGTGGTCTGTACGAGACTGGCGCGGGCGGCTCCGCACCCAAGCACGTGCAGCAGCTCGTGGAGGAAAACCACCTGCGCTGGGACTCGCTCGGTGAATTCCTTGCGCTGGCGGTGTCGATCGAAGACCTCGGCATCAAGACCGGCAACGCCAAGGCCAAGATTCTCGCTAAGGCACTCGATGCCGCCACCGAGAAACTGCTCGACAACGACAAGTCGCCGTCGCGTCGTACCGGTGAACTCGACAACCGTGGCAGCCAGTTCTATCTGGCCATGTACTGGGCACAGGAGCTCGCTGCGCAGGGCGACGACGCCGGGCTTGCAGAGTTCTTCACCCCGCTGGCCAAGGAGCTGGCCGACAACGAGCAGAAGATTCTCGAAGAGCTCAGCGCCGTGCAGGGCAAGGCGGTGGATATCGGCGGCTATTATCGTGTCGATCCGGCCAAGTGCAATGCGGTGATGCGTCCGAGCGCCACGCTCAACGCCATCGTCGAAGCTGCGTGCGCACGCGTGCAGTAACACGCTGAAGCGGGCGCGGGTGGCGTGCCGGGTGGCCGCCGCCCGCGCCCGGAAGCTGCCCCGAATCGGGTGGTTCAGAACAAGAAAGGCCCGGGTTCTGCCGATTGGCGGACCCGGGCCTTGTTGTCTTGAGTGCTGGTGTGCTTCCGTACTGGATGGGATTGAGTGGTGGATACGCCTGCGTGGGGGCCGCGAGGGGGGGTATATATGCCCGACGCTGCTCGACAAGCGCGATGGGCCGTCGAGCTAGCGCGGCTACGGGCTCTCCGGGGCGCCGCGCGTGCGTTGGGCCCAGGCAATCTCGAGCGAGCGTAGACGCAGATCGGGATCGAAGACGTCGCAAACCAGCATGAACTCGTCGGCCGCGGTGGCCTCGGCCAGTGCCGTCAGACCCGCGTGCACGGTATCCGGGCCGCCGATGACCGCAGCGGCGAGAAAGTCCCGGATTGCCGCCCGCTCGTCCGCGTGCAGGTTGGCCAGGTAGTGTTCGACCGGGGGTGGCAGGCGGCGCCGGTCGCCTCGCAGAATCCCGAGCACACGCTGGTAGGTGCTGCTCGCGAGGTATTCCGCTTCGTCGTCGTCCGGTGCGGCGATCACCGGGACGCCGACGATGGCGTAGGGGCGTTCAAGGGCCTCGGAAGGACGGAAGCGGCTGCGATACAGGTCCAGCGCCTGATGCAGCAATCGTGGCGCGAAATGCGACGCGAACGCGTAGGGCAGGCCGAGCTCGGCGGCGAGATTGGCCGAAAACAGGCTCGAGCCGAGCAGCCAGATCGGCACCCGCGTGTTCGCGCCCGGCGTGGCGACGATGCGCTGGCCGGGCTGGGGCGGTCCCAGCAGGGTCTGCAACTCGAGCACGTCGCGCGGAAAGTCGGCCTCGGTTTCGATGCGGTCGCGCCGCAGCGCCCGCATCGTCACGGCGTCGGTGCCCGGTGCGCGCCCCAGGCCGAGGTCGATTCGCCCGGGATACAGTTCGGCGAGCGTGCCGAAGGCTTCGGCAACGACCAGCGGCGCATGGTTGGGCAGCATGATGCCGCCCGAGCCGACGAGAATGTGCTGGGTTCCGGCGGCGATGTGACCGACCAGCACGGCGGTCGCAGAGCTGGCGATGCCCGGCATGTTGTGGTGTTCGGCCAGCCAGTAGCGGGTGAAACCGAGGGATTCGACGTGCCGTGCGGTACGCAGCGCAAGGTGCAGGGCGTCGGCGACACTGCCGCCTTCGCGCACGGGGACGAGATCGAGCATCGAGAATGGGATTTCATGTAATCCGGGCATGGGCTCTCGGAGGTGGGTCGTGATCGCCGCAGTGTACCCGGGTTTGGCGGGGCGGAGGCATCCAGCGCCTTGCGCAGTGCGTGTAGCTTTCGCGGCCGTTGAGGTGGTCTCGATGGAGCGGGCTGCACAAGCGACGGGGGCGGCGCAGCGCGTCGCCCCGTACGCATGCGATACGCCTGTCGTACTTACTCGGCAATTGCCTCGAGCGAGATTTCGATCAGCACTTCATCGCTGACGGCAGGTGCGAACTTGCCTGCGTCGAACTCGGAACGCATGACCTGGGTGCTGGCGTTGGCGCCAATGGCGTCCTTTTGCAGCATTGGATGCGGCTTGGCGGCGAACCCGTTGAGTTGCAGGGTGACGGGGCGGGTGATGCCCTTGATCGTCAGCTCGCCTTCGACCGCCGACGGGGTGTCGCCGTCGAAGACCACTTGCGTGGACTTGAAGGTCGCGGTGGGGTGGTTGCCGGTATCGAGGAAGTCCTCGCCCTGGATATGATCGTTGAAGGTGTCGTAGCCGGTGTTGACGGAGGTGGTGTCGATCACGATGTCGACCGCGCCGGTGCGTGCCTCGCGATCGAACACAACCGTGCCCGAGATGTCGTTGAAGCGGGCCGTCTGGCGTGACAGGCCGAAATGGTCATATGAGAAGTTCGCGTAGGTGTGGGTGTTGTCGATGACGAAGGTTTGCGGTGCGGCCAGCGCTGGCAGCGCCAGCGCGGTGGTGGTGACGAAGGCCAGCGCGGTGGTGAGTCGGGTCAGTGTTTTCATGTGGGTTCTCCTGTGGATTGGGGGTAAGGGGTGAAACGATGGGGATACGGCGGAGTGCCAGTGGGGGTCTGTTCAGACCCGGTGGCCGGGGTCATTCGCCGGCCGTGATGCGAAACTGCACGCGAATCTCGTTGGCGAGCACGTCGAAGCGCGCCCAGGAGCCTTCGCCAACCGCAAAGTCGCCACGCCGGATGGTGAATTCGCCCTCGAACACGGCCGTGCCGTTGGCGGCGACGAGTGCGGCCGGGACGACGATCTCCTGGGTGGTGCCCTTGATGTCCAGCGTGCCGGTGACTTCGAAGCGGTTGTCGCCGAGTGCCCGCACGGCGCTCGATTCGAAGCGTGCGCGGGGATAGGTTTCGGTGTCGAGCCAGCTGGAGCCGGTGACCTCGGCGTCGGCTTCGGCGAGGCCTGTGCGAATGCTGGCGAGTTCGACTTCGATGGCGGCGCTGGCCGACTCCGGCGCGGCCGGGTCGAAGCGCAGCGATCCGTCGAACTCGCGGAAATGCCCCCGCAGCGTGACACCCATCTGGGTGTAGTTGAACTCGATGGCGCTGTCTTCGACAACCAGCTGGTCGTATTGCGCCGCGTGGCTGGCAAAGGCGAGGCTGGTTGCTGCGATGAGCGCGGTGATGCGTGCCATGGCACGGACGACGGGGGAGTGAATGCTCATTTTTGATTCTCTCTGTTCAGGGTGGGGAGCATGCGGACGAGAATGTCGTCGCGGTCGATCAGATGGTGCTTGAAGGCCGCGGCCACGTGCCCGCCGATGACGGCCATCAAGAACCAGTTGAGGTACTTGTGGGTGACCTGCAGCGCGTTGCCGAGCGATTCATTGGGTGCCAGCAGATCCGGCAGCGGCCAGAGGCCGAACCAGACGGTGGGAACGCCCTTGGCCGAACTCATCAGCCAGCCGCTCAGTGGGATGACGAACATCAGTACATAGAGCAGGGCGTGGCCGGTGTGGGCCGCCATTCGCAGCACGCGTGGCATGTGCGCGGGCAACGGCGGAGGCGGGTGGGTCAGGCGCCAGCCAAGGCGCACGGTGACCAGCAGCAGCACGCAGATGCCGGCCCACTTGTGCCACGAGATCAGCTTGAGCTTCTCGGGCGAGAAGGGCAGCCCCTGCATGTACAGACCGAGGCTGATCATGCCGAGAATGAGCAAGGCCATCAGCCAGTGCAGCAGTTTGGCGGTGGTGGTGTACGACGAGGGAGACGGGGACGAAGTCGGGCGTGAGGGGCGGGGTTTCATGTCGCGTGCTCCGGTGTGAAGGCGTAGGCGTCCATTGCCAGCACGCCGTAGTCGATGCCTGCGTGCAGACGATTCGCGCGTGCCGCGGGGCCAGCGGCGCCGAGGGCGACGAACAGCGGCAACAGGTGTTCGTCGGTGGGGTGGGCGCGGACCGCATCGGGCGCGCGGCGCCGGTAGTCCAGCAGCGCCTCGAGATCTCCCTCGGCCAGCCGCGCGGCGATCCAGTCGGTGAAACGGCGCACGTAGTCGGTCGAGCCGGCTTCGTGCATGCCACTGCGAAAATCGCGCAGATTGTGGGTCAGATTACCCGACGCGATGACGAGAAAGCCCCGCTCGGCAAGCGGCGCCAGGGCAGTGCCCAGGCGCCAGGCGTGACGGGGGCCGGCATGGCTCTGAATGGACAGGGGCACGACCGGGATGTCCGCCTCGGGGAACATCGTGCGCAGCGGGATCCACGCACCGTGGTCGAGACCGCGCGCCGAATCGATGTGAACCGGCAGCCCACCCGAGCGCAGGGCCTCGACGACCTCGCGCGCGGCTTCGGGGCAACCTGTAGCCGGGTAGCGCAGGCGGTACAGGGGTTCGGGGAATCCGTAGAAATCGTGAATCGTGGCGGGGCGCTCGGCAAAGCCCACCGTTGGCTCGGCGGTGTCCCAGTGCGCGCTGACGATGACGATCACCCGTGGCTGCGGCAAGGTGTGTGCGGCTTGCGCGAGCACCTCGCCGGACGGGCCGGGGCGAAGTGCGGAAACCGGTGAACCGTGCGGTACGAACAGGCTCGGCAGGGTGTGGGGCAGATTTGCCATCGGTATGTGTGCGATCGAGAAGGAATCGCTTTCGTGGAATGTCGATGACCGCACTTTAGGCTTTTGTGTTCCGTTGAAATACCGGACAATCGGCAAATGTTTGTTGCTGGGAGAGCAACAATGGATCGACTGGAGGCCATGCAGCTCTTCGTGCGGGTCGCTGAAACCGGCAGTTTTTCCGAGGTTGCGCAGCAGCTGGGCGTCGCCCGCTCGATCGTCACCCGCCGGATCGGTGCGCTGGAAACCCATCTCGGCGTCAAGCTGATGGCGCGCAGCACGCGTCGCCTGTCGCTGACCTCGGCCGGCACGGCCTATCTCGAGCGCTGCCGGGTGATCCTGAATCTGGTCGAGGCGGCGGAGACCGACGTCGCCGAGGAGCGGGCCATACCGCGCGGCCGGATTCGCATCGGCGTACCGCTAAGTTTTGGCTTGAGCCGGCTCACGGAGCCATTGCTGGAATTCACGCAACAATATCCGGAAGTGGGCCTCGAGATTGCCTATGCGGACCGCCTGGCGAACCTGATCGAGGAGGGTTTCGATCTCGCGATCCGTATTACACATCGTCTCGCTCCGGGCGACATCGTGCGCCGGCTGGGCTCGGTCCGCCTCTATCTCGTGGCTGCCCCGGACTATCTCGCCCGTCACGGCAGCCCCCGGCATGCGGACGAGCTTGCCCACCATGCCTGTTTGAACTACGTTGGCAGCAACGGTCCGCAGGGCTGGCTGTTGAACGTGGACGGCCGCGTCGAGGTGGTGCACGTGCAGGCGCGCATCAGCGCCAACAATGGTGATGCGCTGATGCGGGCGACGGAGCTCGGGCTGGGGATCTCGCTGCAGCCCGATTTCATCGCGAGGCATGCGCTCGCGCGCGGTAGTGCGGTACGCGTGCTCGAAGCGTTCGAGCCGCCCGAGCTGGGCATCTATGCCGTGTTGCCGAGCAACCGGCATGTACCGCACCGAGTGCGGGTGCTCATGGAATTTCTTGCCGGGTGTCTCGAAGCGCGGTCGAATTCCGGTTGAACGATGCGCTGGCGACGGCGGCCGCGTAGGTGGAAGGCCGCAAGTCGCGCCCGGACGCGTACTCAGCGGTCGCGAAAATCGCCATGACAGCTGCGGCAGCTGTTGTAAACCGTGTCGTAGGCGCTCTGGATGTCGTGTATTTCGCGGCTGCGTGCGGCGAGCAGCAGAGCCTCGGTGGCTTCCAGAAAGTGCTCGACTTCGCGTTCGAATGCGTCGGCGCGACTCCACACTTCGGCCCGCGCGCGGGTGGGGGGCTGAAAGCTGCCTTCGACGAAATAGTCCCAGGGGCGTTCGTGTCGCTCCGCCAGCGCCGCTGCCTTGCTTTCGAAGCGCTCGGCATCGTAGTTGTTGGTGCGCAGCATTGTGCCCATCGGCTCGAATACCCGCAGAATGTCCTTGAAGGCCTCCTGGCGGTGCTTGATCGGTTGGCCGGGAAGGGTGTCCTCGACCTGTGAGGAACATGCGCTGAGAATGGCGAGAGCGAGAGTCGGGATCAGAATCCGGGTGTGCATGATCAATGGCGGGGTGGCGGTGTTTGAGGCCCGTGGTCAGGTTGTGGGGAGTGAACGCGGCATGGCAACCGCGATTTGTAAGAGCGTGGCTGGCGAAAAAGTTCCCTCGAGGCGTCGAGCTCACGACGCGGCGTGATTCGCCTGCATGCGCGGAATCCGTGATAATCGCGCCTTTGTCAGCGCAAGGAGTGTGAGTCGTGCGGGTCGTGGAGCCAGCCGTGGTCATGCCTGGTCCGGGGGCAGAGTTTTTCGGGGGCGTGCGTGCGGAGCTGCCGTTGCTGCTCGGTGTCGTGCCGTTCGGGTTGATGTATGGCGTGCTCGGACTGACCGCCGGTCTACCGGCCTGGGCGGTGATCTCGATGTCGTTCATCGTGTTCGGTGGTGCCTCGCAGGTCGTGTTCGCGCAACTGCATGGAGCGCTCGTGCCGCCGGCAGTCGTGTGCACCACGGTCGGGGTGGTCAATCTGCGCCATGTGCTTTACAGCGCCAGCGTGGCCGGGTGGCTCAGCCACCTGCCGTTGCGCTGGAAATGCTTGCTCGCGTACCTGCTGACCGACGAAGCCTATGCGGCGGCGCTGCGCCGCTTTCGCGACGGACCGCCGACTGCCTCGCGTCACTGGTTTCTGTTCGGCACCGGTATCACGCTGTGGCTGGGGTGGCAGCTGGCGACGGTGGCCGGCGTGCTCATCGGCGCCTGGATCCCGGCGCAATGGTCGCTTGATTTTTCGATCGCCCTGACGTTCATTGCCTTGCTTGTGTTGGCGATTCACAGCCGCAGCGAAGTGCTTGCGGCTGTCGTCGCCGGTATCGTGGCGGTGATCGCTCAGCCCTTGCCGCACAAGTTGTGGATTCTGCTTGCGGCTGCCGTCGGGATTGCCGCCGGTGTTGCGGCCAGCCGTCTGGGCGCAGGGAGTGGGCGCGAATGAGCGACGTGGGGTTGCTGCTGACCTTGATCGCGGCGGGAGTGCTGACCTTTCTGATCCGTTTTTCGTTTATTGGCGCCGGGCGTTATCTGCCGCGCAGCCAAGGCCTGCAGACCGTTCTGCGCTACGTGCCGGCGGCCGTGCTGGCCGCTCTGGTTGCGCCTGAGTTGCTGGTGCGGGATGGTTCTCTCACGCTCGACGCCGGAAATCTGCGACTGTGGGCCGGCCTGTGCGCGATCGTCATCGCGTTGTGGTCGCGCTCGGTGATCGCGACCATCGCGGGTGGGATGGGAGTGCTGTGGGGGCTGCAGTGGCTGCTGGGGTAGGCCATCACGAATGTTTAGGGAGAGGGCTGTGCGCCGAGACACCGTCCCCGCCGCCGCCGCCGCCGCCGGACGAACCGCCGAAAACCTCTTTCAGACGACCGCGACTGGGATTATGCTAGTAGCCACTCACCCAACGCAGTGGAAGGTGGCATGTCGATCGACTGGAACGGCTACGACCCGGCAGGGTTCTATGATGAGCTGATCGCCTCGCCCGGCGTGCCACGCGGCGCGGCGCGACGGCTGACCGATTATCTCGCCACGCTGGACGACGAGGACATCCGGGCACGCAAGCAGGCAGCGGAGCTCGCAATCATCGAGATGGGCATCAGCTTCACCGTCTACAGTGAGGGCGAGAACATCGACCGCGCCTGGCCGTTCGACATCATCCCGCGCGTCATTCCGCGGCGCGAGTGGGAGGCGGTGGAGGCGGGGTTGGTGCAGCGGCTGACCGCGCTGAATCTCTTCATCGACGACATCTACAACGAACAGAAGATCGTACGCGACAAGGTCATTCCCGAGTACGTATTCGCCAAGTCGAAAAACTTCCGCCAGCAGTGCCGGGGCTTTTCGCCGCCGCTGGGGGTGTGGGCGCACATCTGCGGCTCCGATCTGGTGCGTGATCGCGATGGCACCATCTATGTGCTGGAGGACAACCTTCGGGTGCCCTCGGGCGTGTCCTACATGCTCGAGAACCGGCAGGTGACCAAGCGCGTGTTCCCGGAACTGTTCGAGAGTTCGAGCATTCTGCCGGTCGATGAATACCCGGCCCAGCTGTTCGACATGCTGGCATCGATCTCGCCGCGCCCGCAGGATTATCCGCAGGTCGCCGTGCTCACCCCGGGCATCTTCAATTCGGCCTACTTCGAACATTCGTTTCTGGCGCAACGAATGGGGGCGCAGCTGGTCGAGGGGGCGGACCTCGTCGTCTGTGACGACGATTGCGTCTATATGCGTACCATCGACGGTCTCGAGCGCGTCGATGTCATCTACCGGCGCATCGATGATGATTTTCTCGACCCGGAGGCGTTTCGCGCCGACTCGATGCTTGGCGTGCCCGGTTTGATGCGTGCCTGGCGCAATGGCAAGGTCGGCATTGCCAATGCGCCCGGCTCCGGGGTCGCCGACGACAAGGTGATTTACACCTTCGTGCCGGCGATGATCAAGTACTACCTCGACCAGGATCCGCTCATCCCCAACGTACCGACCTGGCTGTGTACCGGCGACAAGGAGCGCGAGCACGTGATCGCCCATCTGGAGGAACTCGTCGTCAAGCCGGCGAATGAGTCCGGTGGTTACGGAATGCTGGTGGGGCCACATTCGACGAAGAAGCAGCGCGCCGAGTTTGCCCGCCTGATCCGCGACGATCCGCGCAATTACATCGCGCAGCCCACGCTGGCCCTGTCGGTGGCGCCGACGCTGTGCGAAGACGGGTTGGAGCCGCGCCATCTGGATCTGCGCCCGTTCGTGCTGCAAGGGGTGCGCACCGACGTGACCGCCGGCGGGCTGACCCGCGTGGCGATGCGCAAGGGTTCGCTGGTGGTCAATTCATCCCAGGGCGGTGGCAGCAAGGATACCTGGATCGTCGACGAGGAGGACTGAGGTGCTTTCCCGGGTCGCTGAACGTCTGTACTGGATGGCGCGCTATGTCGAGCGCGCCGAGAATGTCGCCCGCATGACCAAGGCGTTTCAGGCGCTGTCGCTGGACATGCCGAAGTCGGTCGATTTGTCGTGGAAGGGGCTGGTCGCGGTGACCGGCATGGATCACGTGTTCGACGAACACTATCAGCGCGCGGACGATCGCAACTGCGTCAAGTTCCTGCTCGCCGATACCTACAACCCCGGCTCATTGTTCAGTTCGCTGCGCGCCGCCCGCGAGAACGTGCGCACCACGCGGGATCTGGTGCCGACGGAGGCCTGGGAGCAGGTCAACGAGCTCTACCTGTTCGCGCGTGATCATCTGGACGCGGGCATCAACAAGCGCGGTCGCCACGATTTTCTGTCGGAGATCGTGCGTCGCTGCCAGTCGCTGACCGGTCTGCTTGCCGGCAGCATGAGCCATGACGCGGCCTATGATTTCGTCCGTCTCGGGCGCAACCTGGAGCGCGCGGACATGGCCACGCGTCAGATCGACGTCGGCGCGATCCGCCTGCTCGAACGCGGTGACGAGCCGAGGCCGTACGAGGGTTTGCTGTGGACCAGCGTGCTGCGTTCGCAAAGCGGTTTTCAGATGTACCGTCAGCACGTCAAGCGCCGCATCAACGGCCCCGACGTGGTGCGCTATCTGTTGCAGGACGTGCCGTTCCCGCGTTCGGTAGCGCACGCATTGTCGCAGGTGGAGGGGGCGCTCGACGACTTGCCGCACAACGAGATTCCGCTGCGAGTGGCGTTTCAGGCGCGTCGCCACGTGCTCGACGCAAACGTCGACAAGCTCATCGCGAGCGGTGGACTGCACGCCTTCATGGACCGCCTGCAACTCGAGATCGGGGAACTGCATGTGGCGATCGCCGAGTGCTGGTTTCCCGAGGCCGAGCTGGCGTAGCGGCCGCCGGCTGTCACGGCGTCTCCCTGTCGGCATTCGTAACTTTACGTTGGCATTCTTTTTCTCGCGCCGTTGTCAGCGCGTGTGACGTCGTCGCGGCATCAGCGGGTCGTCGTGCGGCGGCACTGCGCCTTCTTTCCGTGACCGCCGAATGAACGCCGAGCAAGCCTTGATCCTGACGATTCTGGTAGCCACCATGGGCTTGTTCCTGTGGGGGCGCTGGCGACATGACATGGTGGCCGTCGGTGCCCTGCTGGCCTGTGTCGTCGCGGGTCTCGTCGCGCCGGCTGATGCGTTCTCCGGTTTCGGGCATCCGGCGGTGGTCACCGTGGCCTGTGTGCTGGTGCTCAGCCGCGGACTGCAGAACTCCGGCGCGGTCGATGTACTGACCCGGTACGCCCTACCATCGGGCGCGGGTCGGACGACGAGTCTGGCGGCGCTGGTCGGGCTGGGGGCGCTGCTTTCGGGCTTCATGAACAACGTCGGCGCGCTGGCGTTGCTGATGCCGGTTGCGATTCAGCTTGCCGGCCGGCTCGAACTGCCCCCGGGGCGGGTGTTGATGCCGTTGGCCTTCGGAACGATTCTGGGCGGCATGACGACGCTGATCGGCACGCCGCCGAACCTGATCGTGTCGGGTTTTCGCGCTGAAAGCGGCATGGGGCCGTTCGCGATGTTCGATTTCATGCCGGTGGGGCTGACCGTTGCCGTGCTCGGCGTGATCTTTGTCACCGTGGTCGGCTGGCGCCTCGTGCCGCGCCGCGAGCGCCCGGATGGCGAGGGTTTCGAGACCGGGGCGTATCTGACCGAGGCCCACGTGCCGGCGACGAGCAAGGCGGCGGGGATGCGTTTGCGCGAGATAGAGGAGGCGCTCGACGAGAGCGGTGCGCAGGTGGTCGGGCTGGTCCGTAATGATGTCAGGATGAACGCGCCGGCTGCGGGGCGAGTGATTCGCGCGGGTGACATTCTGGTGCTGGAGGCCGACGTCGAGGCTTTGCCCAGCGCACTGTCGGCGCTGGGCCTGGAACTCGAGGAGGCTGGGTCGTCCAGCGAGCGTGATGCGGAGGACGAATCCGGAGAGGACCGAGGCGATGAAGGGCGCGACCAGGAAGGGAAGGGCGAACCGTCCGCGGGCACGCGGCTGCGCTCACGGCCCCATGCCACCGCGATGGATGGTGTTCAGTCCCGGCGCATGCGTCGCGACGGCGACGCGAGCACGTCTCGGGACGGTGCAACGGGTGATGCGGCCGGGAGCGACGGGGAGAAGGCAGACCGCGTGGTTGAACGAGAGGAAAGGGAAAGGGAACGGGAAGGGAAAGGGGAACGGGCAGCGCGCAGCGGCTCGAGCATCGGTGATCGCGTCGACGATGTGGTCCTCGCCGAGTTCGTCGTTCGACCGGAGTCGTCGCTGGCCGGACGCTCGGCCAGCGACATTCAGCTGCGCTCGCGCTACGGCGTCAATCTGCTCGCGGTGTCGCGGGAAGGGTCGCGCTCGCGCGCACGCTTGCGCACCCTGCACATGCGAGCCGGCGATCTGCTGCTGATGCAGGGCTCGCCGGAGACCCTGGCCGAGTTCGCCGCCGACTTCGGCTGTGTTCCGCTGGCCGAGCGCGATCTGCGCATTCCTGACCGGCGGCGCGCCTGGACGGCGAGCCTGATCATGCTCCTGTCGGTCGCCGTGGCCGCTTTCGGCCTGTTGCCGACGCCGGTGGCCTTTGCCGCCGGGGTGCTGGCCTCGATGGTGTTGCGCACCGTGCCACCACGATCGGTCTACAACGTGATCGACTGGTCGATCATCGTGCTGCTGGCGGCGCTCATCCCCTTGGCCAGCGCCCTGGAGGCGACGGGTGCGGCGGGACTGATCGCCCGCACCCTGCTCGAGCACGTCGCGCAGGGGCACGCCGTCGTCGCGCTTGGTCTGATTCTGCTGGTCACCATGTTCGTATCGGACGTCATGAACAATGCGGCCACCGCCGCGGTGATGTGTCCGATCGCGCTCGGCACCGCCGCTGCGCTGGGTGTCAGCGCCGATCCGTTTCTGATGGCCGTTGCGATCGGCGCGTCGTGCGCGTTTCTGACGCCGATCGGGCATCAGAACAACACCTTGATTCTCGGGCCGGGTGGTTTTCGCTTTGGCGATTACTGGCGACTGGGGTTGCTGGTCGAGATACTCGTCGCGACGATCAGTATTCCCGCGCTGGTGCTGGTCTGGCCGATGTAGCGAACCGCCGCCTGTCGATGGCGTGTGGTCGATGGCGTGTGCGAGTCCATTCAGCCGCCGTGGCGTTCGCGAAACGCACCGGGGCTCAGGCCGGTGCGTCGTTTGAAGAAGCGGCTGAAGTAGGCCGGGTCTTCGAACCCGAGGTCGTGGGCGATGGTGGCGACCGGGGCGACCAGAAACACCAGCCGGCGACAGGCCTCGCGGGTCAGGCGCTCGTGGATCAGTTCGAGGGCGGGTCGGCCGCTGGCCGCGCGCGCGAGGCGGTTCAGGCTGGGCGTGCTCAGACCGAGCTGGTCGGCGTAGCGGGCGAGCGGCCAGTGTTCGTGGTAGTGATCCTCGACCAGGGCAAGAAAGCGCGCGTACATCGCTTGATGGTGGCGGGCGCGTTTGCCGCTCGCGGCGCTGGCACTGCGGGCGCAGGCCTGAGCCAGGCGCCACACCGTGGCCTGGGCGAGCCAGCGCGTGACGGGTGCGTCGTGGGCGTCGGAGCCGTGCTCGAACTCTCGTCCGAGCTGGGTGAGCAGGCCTTCCAGCCGTTGAATGTGGGTATCGTCTTCTCGCGATCGCTGCGGGGTGGCCGCGGTCCCGGCTGGGTGCGATCCGGTGTGGGCGGGCGGGGTGAGGGCGATCAGTCGCGGCGTGGCAAACAAGGCCTGTAGCGGTTCGCCGAGGGTGCGCAGTTCGCCTTCGGCGAGAAATCGGGCGTTCAGCGTCAGCACCATGCCACGGGTGTCTGGCGCGAAGCGAAACCCATGCACCACGCCCGGCGGAATGATCACCGCGCCAGGGCCGGCGAGTGCTTCCTGGAGTTCGTCCAGTGTGACCTGCGCGTCGCCGCTTCCCACCCAGATGATCTGATACAGCGCGCGGTGCACGTGGGGGTCGATCTCCCATTGGTACAGGCTGCTGCGTTGCCGGATCTCCTCGATGTGAAACAGCTCCGGCGCGCTCGCATCCGCTTCGCCATAGAGCGCGAAGCTGGGAATGGTGCCGCTGCGTCCGGCGGCGTGCGGGGAGAGAGGGCTTCGCGGCATGGTGGATAGTGGATGGCGGCCGTGGGGCGGATCGGGTTGCGCGGAGTGTCGCCGGTCTGCGTTGCGTCCGTGCGAAGGCATGGCCGGCAGTGGACGAGCAGCGTGCCAGTCGGCGATGTTCTCTGCGTCGATTTGATCGAAAAGTACAAGAGTGCGTTGGATTATTGCACTGACCGGACGCATTCGGCCAGCTATAGTTTTACCCATGTGGTGCTTATGGTTTCCAGAAAACAATGCTGGGACAACATCTTGCGCTGCAACAAACGAAAACTATCGGAGACACAACATGTTCAGTTTCGACCCGTACTCGCCGGCCGTGGATGCGGACCCGTTTCCTTTTTACAAGACACTGCGTGACGAGTATCCGTGCTTCTGGAGCAAGGAAGCGAACATGTGGGTGCTGTCGCGCTATGCCGACATCGTCACCGCGTTGAACGACTGGCAGACCTTCTCGTCGGCCCGCGGCAACCTGATGACCGAGTTGCCCAATCGTGCCGGGGCGACGCTGGGCACGACCGATCCCCCGCGCCACGACCGTTTGCGCGGGCTGGTGCAGCATGCGTTCATGAAGCGCAACCTCGAAAGCCTGGTCGAGCCGATTCGCGCCATCGCGAAGGAAACCGCCGCGCCGCTGGCGGACTTGCGTCAGTTCGATTTCATCGAGGATTTTTCGTCGAAGTTCACCGTGCGCGTGCTGTTCGCCGCGCTCGGCTTGCCGCTGGGCGACGAGGCGCAGGTGCGCGAGAAGGCCGTGCTGATGGTGCAGTCGGATGCCGCCACGCGGCAGAAGGGGCCGGAGCACATCGCCGCCTACAACTGGATGCAGGAATACGCCGCCAAGGTCATCGCCGAGCGCCGCGCCAATCCGCAGAACGATCTGATCTCGCATTTCTCGATGGCCGAGATCGATGGCGACCGTCTCGACGAGCGGGAGGTGTTGCTGACGACGACGACCCTGATCATGGCGGGGATCGAGTCGCTGGGCGGATTCATGGCGATGTTCGCGTTGAACATGGCCGACCATGCCGACGCGCGCCGCCAGTGCGTGGCCAACCCGGCGCTGCTCGTCGATGCCGTCGAGGAGTCGCTGCGGTTCAATACCTCGGCGCAGCGTTTCCGTCGTTGCCTGACGCGCGACCATACGCTGCACGGGCAGACCATGCGCGAAGGTGATTTCGTCTGTCTCGCCTACGGTTCCGGCAACCGTGATGAACGCCAGTTCGCGAATCCGGATGTGTATGACATCACCCGCAAGCCCAAGGGTCATCTCGGTTTTGGCGGCAGTGTTCATGCCTGTCTGGGCACGACGATCGCACGCATCTCGGTCAAGGCCGCGATGGAGGCTTTCCACGAGGTGGTGCCGGACTACCGTCGCGTGCAGGAGCAGTTGCCGTGGATGCCGTCGTCGACGTTCCGCAGCCCGCTGCGGCTGGAACTGGCGCGGATCTGAGATTTGTGATTTGAAGGAGTAATGACGATGGTCATGGTCAGTTTTGTCGAACCCGGTGGTGCCGAGCAGCAGATCGACGTGCCCGAGGGCTGGAGCCTGATGCAGGGGGCGATGTCCAATGGCGTGGAAGGCATCGAGGGCGAGTGCGGCGGTTCGTGTGCGTGCGCCACCTGTCACTGCTATGTCGATGACGCGTGGCTGGAGAAACTGCCGGCGGCGGCGGAGAACGAGCTGGCGATGCTCGAGAATGTCGTTGCCGAACGTCGTCCGAACAGCCGCCTCGCCTGTCAGATCAAGGCCGGTGCTGCGCTCGACGGACTGCGCGTCGAACTGCCCGAAGCGCAGAGCTGAGTGCAATGACGGAGCTTGCAGCGTTGGGCACGGAAGAACCGATGGTCATCGTTGGTGCGGGGCAGTCCGGCTTGCAGGTGGCCGAGTCGCTGCGTGCCGGCGGCTATGAGGGGCGAGTGGTGATGCTCGGCGAGGAGCCGCATCCGCCATACCATCGCCCGCCGCTTTCCAAGGCCTATCTGGCGGGTGAGGCCGAGGCGGCGCAGCTGACGATTCGCGGTCCCGATGCGCTTGCGCGCAAGCGCATCGAGCTGCGCACCGGAGTGGCCGTTGCCGCCATCGACCGGGATGCGCGCGAACTCGCCCTGTCCGATGGCAGTCGCCTGCGCTATGCCGGACTTGCGCTGACAACCGGGGCGCGCGTGCGCCGCCTGCCCTTGCCGGGTGCGGATTGCGGCAATGTGTTCGGCTTGCGCACGCTCGACGACGTGCACGCGATCGCGCAGCGGCTTGTCGATGCGCGCGACGTGGTGGTCATTGGTGGCGGCTTCATCGGTCTCGAGTTTGCGGCGGTGGCGGCCAAACAGGGCAAGCGCGTGACCGTGCTCGAGGCCGCCGAGCGCCTGATGGCGCGCGTGGTGGCCCCGCCGGTGTCGGCGTTCTACGTCGATCTGCATCGCCGACACGGCGTTGTGGTGGAACTGGGGTGCGTGGTCAGCGAGATCGTCGCGGGCGACGCGCCGGGTTCGGGGCGCGAGGGCGGCATCCGCCACGGCGGGCCCGATGGCGACGGCGGGCCCGATGGGCGCTTCGCGACCGGGGTACGTACTGCGGATGGCCGCGAGCATCCTGCCGATCTCGTCGTCTATGGCATTGGTGTGGTGCCCAACGACCAACTCGCGGTGGCGGCCGGCCTCGCCTGCGATCATGGGGTGATCGTGGACGACTGCGGGCGCACCGCCGATCCGCGTGTCGTTGCCAGTGGTGACTGCACGGCGCGCCGCTTGGCGGATGGACGTCTGCTGCGGCTCGAGTCGGTGCAGAACGCGGTCGAACAGGGCAAATCGGCCGCTGCGGCATTGCTCGGCAAAGAACGACCCTTTGTCGCGAGCCCGTGGTTCTGGTCCGATCAGTATGTTGCCAAGCTGCAGATGGTGGGGTTGTCGGCTGGCTACGATGAGGTGATCACGCGGGGCGACCCCGATGAGGGGCGCTTTTCGGTGTTCTACTACGCCGCCGGACGTCTGCTGGCGATCGATTCGATCAATCAGCCGCAAGACCACATGACGGGTCGAAAACTGCTCGATCGTGGGGTTTCGCCGACACCGGCACAGGCCGCGGACAGCCAGTTCGTGCTGCCGTCACTGCTCAAGTGAGGCCAGGCGTCGTGCGTGGAACCCGGTCAACGGGCGCCGCGGACGACGTTATGCACGAAATCCAGCTTATGGATGGCCATTGGCGAGAGTACGAACGGATAGGCATTGGGGTGACCCATGCTGCGGTTGAGGCTGTTGAGTGCAAAGGTGAGCGGCAGCCAGTGCTCGATCAGCGCCTTGAAGTCGGGCTGGTCGTAGGGGTCGAAATCGTGTTCGGTCTGCGGCGCGTCGCCGGTGCGCGGCTGAATGTGCAGGCCATACTGATAGGCGGTTTCGAGTGTGTCGAGGATGTGCAGGTAGTGTGCCCAGGTCTCGGCCCAGTCTTCCCACGGATGGCTGCTGGCGTAGGCGCTGACGTAATAGGTCGACCAGTCCGAGGGTGGGCCGTTATGGTAGTGCCAGTCGAGCGCCTGGGCATAATCACGGGTGTCGTCGCCGAACAGCGCGCGGAAATCGCTCAGCCAGCCGCTGTTGCGGATCAGCCGGTCCCAGTAGAAGTGGCCCGATTCGTGGCGGAAATGGCCGAGTATGGTGCGGTAGGGTTCGTCCATCCGTTCCCGCATCCGTTCGCGCTGGGTCGGATCCGCCTCCGCGATGTTGATCGTGATCAGGCCTTCATGGTGGCCGGTCAGTACTCGCCCCCGTTCGCTGAAGCTCGGGCCGGTGTCGGCCAGAAAATCGAAGGCCAGCCCGAAGGCGTCCTCGCTGCGCGGCACCACCGCGAGGCCCAGTCTCAGAAGCGAATAGACCAGTCGCCGTTTCTCGGTTTCCATGGTCTTCCACAGCTCGAGGTTGCCCTGCACGCCGAGGTCCGGGATCGTCTGGTTGAGGCGGCAGGCGACGCAAAAGGCGTGCGGATCGTCGTTCTCGACCATCCAGTTGCACACCGCGTGTGCCGAGTAGTTGGTGCACTGACGCAATACCCGGTTATCCGGTATCGACCGCCATGCACCGTCGCCGGTCGGCGCCAGGGTCGTCAGGCGCATCGTCGTCGGCAGAAAACCGAGACTGGCGCCGCAGCGCGTGCATGCGACGTTCTCGAAATACAGCCGGTTGCCGCAGTTGGCGCACAGGTAGAGTTGCATCAACGATCTCGAAGGTGAAGGCGGCGCATCGCACAGGTGCCCCCCCCGGTGCCGCTGCGAGTGTCCCGCGGCACTCGGTTGCAGGGAGGCTATGGAAGACGGGGTTACTTGAAGCGGTCGGCGGCGTCACGAAACGCCTTGGTCATGCTGTCCCACGCCGACTCCATGCCATGGCGCAGGCTCTCCCAGGCTTCCTCGCTGGCATGCTGGATCTCGTGCATTTTCTCGCGCGCATGCTCCCGCTGCTGGCGCATGGTTTCGAGTTGTTCCTCGTACTTGATCTTCATGTCGGCCTCTGCCTGCCGGGCCCGGGCCTCGAGTTTGGCGATGTCGGCGTTCCACTCGTCGATTCGGGCCTTCATCTTCTCGATGTATGCGTCGCGATTGCTCATCTCGGTCTCCGTGAAGTGGTTCAAAAGCGCATTCGAGGTGACCGCCGTCGGGCGGTTGCGATCATGCAAAACGACTGATCAGGAGCTTCGACAGCGCGGTGGTGGCGATCGTTCGCGTACTGCCCTGCGGCAAGCGTATTCGGAGATCAAGCGCGCGGCCACAGAATCATCTGCGAGCATCGAAACAGCGCCAGCTTGCGACCACTGGTGGTATCGGTGACTTCGGCGTCCCAGACCTGGGTGCTGCGCCCCAGGTGCTGGGCAGTGGCGACGCAGGTAATGCTGCCTTCGCGCACGGTGCCAAGGTGGTTGCTCTTGAGTTCGATGGTGGTGAATGAGGTGGCGCCGTCCGGCAGGTGGGCGATCGTACCGTAACCGCAGGTGGTGTCCGCCAACGCTACGATACTGGCGGCGTGCAGGAAGTCGTTCGGCGCGAAATGCAGTTTCCGGATCTGCATGCGGCTGGTGAGCTGCCCTTCGGCAAGCTCGAGAATCTCGATGCCGAGGTACCCGGGGAGATACTCTTCGCCGCGTCGGTTGAGTTCATCCAGGCTGATTTCGGGGCGTAGTCGTGTCATGATTGTCTCTGGTGATCCCCGCCGTCCAGGCGGTTGGGGTGTTGTGTCGAACAGATGATCACAAAGGTACTATGAGCAAACCCGATCCGGAAAGTGTCTGGTCCGCGCGCTACCGCGAGGCGGGCGAGGACTATGTGTTTGGTACGCAGCCCAACCGTTTTCTTGCCAACCACGCGGCCCTGCTCGCCGGCGGCAGAACGGTGTTGTCGGTTGCCGATGGCGAGGGTCGCAACTCGGTGTGGATGGCCCGTCAGGGGCTGGAGGTGACCGCGACCGAGCTGTCCCCGGTGGCGTTGGAGAAGGCGTCCCGACTCGCCGCGGGTCATCATGTGGAGGTCGAGTTCGTGCTCGCCGACGCGGTCACCTGGGCGTATCCGTCCGCGGCTTTCGATTTCGTGGTCGGCATCTTCATCCAGTTCGTGGTCGGAGACAAGCGGCAACAGATGTTCGACGGCATGAAGAAGGCGCTGAAGCCCGGTGGCCACCTGTTGCTGCAGGGCTACACGCCGAAGCAGCTCGAGTATCGCACCGGCGGGCCTTCCGCCGTCGAGAACCTGTATACGGCCGAGATGCTGCGCGAGGCGTTTGGTGATCTGGAAATCGAGCATCTGCAGGAATACGAGGATGTGCTCGACGAAGGCCTGGGGCATCGCGGGCAATCCGCGCTGGTGGGATTGATCGCGCGCAAACCGGGTTGAGTTGGGCGACGGAAACATCACGCCTGGCGTGGCGCGACGACGTCGAATCGCGAGGATCATTTCAGGAGACAGGACACCATGAGCTACGCCTTCATCGTTGGTCATCTCAGCGTCAAGGACGCCGAAAAATGGGCGCGCTATCGCGCAAGCGTCCCGGCCACGCTGCAACCGTGGGGCGGGGAACTCATGTTTCGTGGCCGCAAGGCGGAGGTGTTGCTGGGCGAGCACCCCCACACCGACACCGTGGCGATTCGTTTTCCCGACCTGGCCGCGCTCAAGGGCTGGCATGACTCGCCGGCGTATCAGGCCCTGGTGCCGTTGCGCACGGAAGCGACCGAAGGTGTGCTGATTGCCTATGAGGGCCCTCAGGAGGACGGTGAAACCGTTGTCGCGACCTGAAAGCGGGTGACCTTGTTGTCGGTTCGGTGTCCCCGGCCGCTGTTCAATCGAGTGAGGAAGATATGTGATGCTGGCTGTGGTTGCGGTGCGTGAGTATCCGTTTCCTGGGCAGATGCGCGTGCGCTTGCCGTTTCCGAAGGTTGTGCGCATCTTCGGCTGGGTGCTTGAGGTGGTGGCCACGCTCTTCGCCATTCTGACGGTGTTTTCGCCACCGGCCGATGCCCCGGTTGTGCTGGTGGTGCTGGCCAGTCTCGCTGTTGCGCTGATGGGCGAGCTGACCCGTTCGGGCTATTCCGAGATCGTCGTCACCGCCGGTTCGCGGCGTGTGTCGGGTGGTTTGTGTACGCGGCTGGGGCGGGTGCCGATGCTGTATGTGGAGGGTCAGGTGCCGCCGGGCAAGCGACTGGCGGTGTTGCGCACGCCTTCCAACCAGCATGCGATGTACGGACTCTACCTGCCGGGCACGCGCGCTCGTTCGCGCCCCGGGTTGATGCACTTTCACACTCGGGAGGAAGCCGAGGAGGTGAGTGGATGGGTCAGCGACGTACTCGACCGTGGAACAAGCTAGCGGCTGGGGATGCGTGCGGCGAAAAACGGGGGAGCGCGATGGGCGGGGGATGACCAGGCGCGGGCCGTCCGGTATGGTGGACGCCTTTCAATGACCCCGATGGAGGCCGGCATGGCCACGCTGGAAATCACCGGCGAGAACTTCAATGATGTTCTCGAGCAAAACGAAATCGTATTCCTGGACTTCTGGGCCGAGTGGTGCGGTCCGTGCCGCAGCTTCGCGCCGACCTATGAAGCCGCGTCGGAAAAACATCCGGACATCGTGTTCGGCAAGATTGATACCGAAGCGCAGCAGGAGTTGGCGGCAACCTTCCAGATTCGCTCGATTCCCACGATTGCGGTCATTCGCGACAAGGTGATGGTGTTTCGCGAATCCGGTGCCCTGCCGGCGAATGCGCTCGAACAAGTGGTCGAAGGGGTGCGCAAGCTCGACATGAGCGAGATTCACGCGGAAATCGCGGCGAAACAGAACGAAGGCGCGAAGGAAGAAGGCAAGGCCTGAGCGCGGCACTGGCGCGGCGCGGACGCCGTCAAAGCGTCTTCGCCGGGGTGGGGGCGCCGGCGCTCGTGCGATGGTCGTACAACCCTGCCTCTCCGGCCGACCGGCCGCGACGACGACACCTGTTTCCACGTTGCCTTCAGTGCTCGCGGGCAGCGGTGACGTCGAACCGAAACTCGAGCTCGATCGTGTTTTCCGGGTCGGGTGCGGCGTGGATGTTCTCGATCCATTTCAAGGTGCCACGATAGCTGCCGCTGATGCGCGCGTGGTCACCTTCGATCGTGATCGTCTCGATTGACCACTGGCCGCTGCCGTTGTCGTGCCTGTATACCGGAAACAGGCGGGAACTCGGAAAGTACATCATCTCTGGATCGCCGACGAGTTGCCCGTTGAGGTAGGTAAATGAAATCGACAGCGCGCCCTTGGTTGCGTGGCGCGGTTCGGCGTAACCTTGTATCGTGAAGTTGTACATCGCTGGAGCGAATTCGCGAAAGCTCGCGCTTGAACGGTCGTGTTCCTGAATGATGTGCCATTCGCGCGCGAGTCCATCCAGGCTTCCCGCGAAGTTGCCCCCATAAGCGTAAACCGCGCTGAAGAGGACGAATGTAGGGACGATTCGAAACAGGTGTCGTCGCCATCCTCGGAAAGCTGCTCTATGCATGATTATTCAGCAATTGTTCTGTTGAGAAGACGAACTTAACATACCCGCCGGAAATGCGAGAGAACTATTCGTCATCGACGGGTGCTGATAAATTCGGCAAATTTTCGTGTCACTCTGGCTCCGGGCTGAAACGGGGTTGGGGGTCAGCTGCCCGGGGTCGGAAGCGGCAGTCGCGGGCGGCTGTGCAGGCGGTGCAACAAGGCCAGTTCGGCGTCGCGCGGTGACAGCTGCGCAGCAGAGCGGTCTTCACGCCCGGGCGGGAGTTCATGAACGGCCCGCGCGGTGGTGGCGGTTTCGACCTGAGCCGGGGCCGCGTCGGCGCGGCTGGCGAGCAGTACGATGAAGCCGGCGACGACGATGTTGAATGCCAGCGCGGTCGCCATCACCTTCATGATCAACGCCAGCAGCTCAAGCGCAAAATGGCGCTCGCGAACGGCTTCTTCCGCGTCGGTGATGGGGCTGGCGGCGAGTGTGGTTGCGGTTTCCATGACGTGCTCCTTGTGATCGATTTCGATGGAAGGCGAACCCCGGAAAGTGCTTCGGGCGTCGTCGCTCGCGGGCGGCCCGGGTGTTTCCGGTGTTTCCATGGAAGCATTTAACGCCCCGATCGGGACCACTTGCGGGGGCAAGCATGGAAAAGTACTGACCAATTGTGGCAACAAAGTGGCCCCCGAGCCGCGCAGAACCCCTTGCCAGTGGTTTTCCTTCGCGGGTTCGCCTTCGAGATGCAGTCATCGAATCGCTTCTCCCCCGCAGAAAGTGGTTGACCTTCCCATGGTGTCAAGGTCTAAAGTCTGAAGCGAGTGCCCGATCGGGGCATTCTGAAGTCCGCTTTCCGCTTTCCGCTTTCCGCTTTCTGTCTTCCAGGCCGGCGCGACCGGCGAGAGAACCATCATGAATCAGCCCGCAGAACCCTTGCTTGAGCAACGCACCCTGCGCATTGCCGGGATGCGTTGCGCATCCTGCGTCGCACATGTCGAAAAGGCCTTGCTCAAGGTCGATGGCGTGCGAGCGGCCAGCGTCAATCTTGCCGCAGAGACGGCCACGGTCGGTGCCGCCCCGGGGGTGGCCTTTGCGCGGCTGGCCGAGGCCGTCGAGAAGGCCGGGTACGACGTCGTTCGGGACCGGGTCGTGCTCGACATCGAGGGCATGAGCTGCGCGGCCTGCGTCGGTCGGGTCGAGCGGGTGTTGCGGCGGGTGCCCGGGGTGGTGGAGGCGTCGGTCAATCTCGCGGCGCGCAGCGCACGGGTGGAGACCGCCGGGGCGCCGCCGCTGCCAGAGCTGATCGCGGCAGTGAAAAAGGCGGGCTTTGGTGCGCGTCCTGCCAGTGAGATCAGCGAAACCGCGCGCGCCGAAGGGCGACAGGCCGAAGAGCGCGAGCTGCGACGCGCGGTGTGGCTCGCCGTGGCGTTGACACTGCCGGTGTTCGTCCTGGAAATGGGTGGGCACCTGATTCCCGGTGTGCATGACTGGATCATGGCGAACATCGGTCATCGCCAGAACTGGTGGCTGCAGTTCGTACTGACCACGGCGGTGCTGTTCGGCCCCGGGCTGCGCTTCTTCCGCAAGGGGGTGCCGGCGTTGCTGCGCGGGGCGCCGGACATGAACGCGCTGGTGGCGATGGGCACCTTTGCCGCGTGGAGTTACTCGGTCGTCGCCACCTTCGTTCCCGGTGTGCTGCCCGCCGGCACCGTCAATGTGTACTACGAGGCGGCGGCGGTGATCGTGACGCTGATTCTGGTCGGACGCCTGCTCGAAGCGCGCGCGCGCGGTCGCACCAGCGAAGCCATCCAGCGCCTGATGCGGATTCAGCCGCGCACCGCGCGCGTCGTGCGCGACGGCGAGACGGTCGAACTGGCGATCGAGGAGGTCATGGTCGATGACGTGATCCAGGTCCGTCCGGGCGAAAAGATCGCGGTCGATGGCGCGGTCGTCGAGGGGACATCCTTTGTCGATGAGTCGATGATCACCGGGGAGCCGGTGCCGGTGGAGAAGAACCCGGGGGACGAGGTCGTCGGTGGGACGATCAATACCCGGGGCGCTTTCCGTTTTCGCGCCACCAAGGTCGGCGCCGACACGGTGCTGGCGCAGATCATCCGCATGGTGGAGACCGCCCAGGGCGCCAAGCTGCCGATCCAGGCGCTGGTGGACAAGGTGACGATGGTGTTCGTCCCGATCGTGATGGGTGTCGCGCTGCTGACCTTGCTGGTCTGGCTGATGCTGGGCCCGGCGCCGGCGTTGACGTTCGCGCTGGTGAACGCGGTGGCGGTGCTGATCGTGGCCTGCCCGTGCGCGATGGGGCTGGCGACGCCGACTTCGATCATGGTTGCCACGGGGCGCGCCGCCGCGCTGGGGGTGTTGTTCCGCCAGGGGGACGCCCTGCAGATGCTGCGCGAGGCCGACGTCGTCGCGCTGGACAAGACCGGGACGCTGACCGTTGGGCGGCCGACGCTGACCGATCTGGTGTGCGCCGAAGGCTTTGCCCGCGAGCAGGTGCTGGCCTGGGTGGCCGCCGTCGAGAGCCATTCCGAACACCCGATTGCGGAGGCCATCGTGACCGCGGCGCGCGAGGCCGGGATGACGCTTTCGCCCGTGCAGGGCTTCGAGGCCAGCGCCGGCCATGGGGTGCGCGCCATTGTCGATGGGCGGATCGTGGAAGTGGGGGCGGACCGTCTGATGCGCCGCATCGGCCTGGACGTTGAATCTTTCGCGGAGCAGGCCCGGCGCCTCGGAGACGAAGGCAAGACGCCCTTGTATGCCGCGGTCGATGGCCGCCTGGCGGCGATCATCGCGGTCACCGATCCACTCAAGCCGACTTCCGTGCGTGCGGTCGCGGCCTTGCGTGCGATGGGGCTGCGGGTGGCGATGGTGACCGGCGACAATGCGCGTACCGCGCATGCCATTGCGCGCCAGGCGGGAATCGACGAGGTGGTCGCCGAAGTGTTGCCCGATGGCAAGGTCGAGGCGGTGAAGACATTGCGTCGCGACGGAACGGCGGCCAGTGGCGCGATCCGCCGCGTGGCGTTCGTCGGCGATGGCATCAATGATGCGCCGGCGCTCGCCGAGGCCGATGTGGGGATCGCCATTGGCACGGGAACGGATGTCGCGATCGAGAGCGCCGATGTCGTCCTGATGTCCGGCGATCTGGCCGGCGTGCCGCGGGCCATCGCGCTGTCGCGCGCGACGATGCGCAACATCCGCCAGAATCTGTTCTGGGCGTTTGCTTACAATACGGCGTTGATTCCGCTCGCGGCCGGATTGTTCTATCCGCTGACCGGCTTGCTGCTGTCACCGGTTTTCGCCGCCGCGGCGATGTCCCTGTCCAGCGTGTGCGTGTTGACCAACGCGCTGCGCCTGCGTCGCTTCGAGGCGCCGTTGCCGGGTGCGGCGGGGAGCGGGATGGCCACGACGTGAGCGACGGGAGGCAGGCGATGAACATCGGCAAGGCCGCCGCCGCGTCGGGGGTGTCGGCCAAGATGATCCGCTATTACGAATCGATCGGCCTGATTCCGTCGGTGCGACGCAATGCAGCCGGCTACCGCCATTACGGAGACGAAGACGTACACCGCCTGCGCTTCATCCGGCGCGCCCGCGATCTCGGTTTCCCGGTGGCGGACATCGCCGACCTGCTCGCATTGTGGCAGGATCAGGCGCGGGCCAGCGCGGACGTCAAGCGCATCGCCTTGCAGCATGTCGCCGACCTCGAGCGCAGGATCGTCCAGTTGCAAGGCATGGCCGATACCTTGCGTACACTGGCACGCGATTGCCATGGCGACGGGCGGCCCGACTGTCCGATTCTCGCGGATCTCGATTCGCACCCACCTTCGTCCCTGCCTGCACCGTGCGGAAGTGGGGCCGAGTCGCGCGGGGAGCCGGATGACAGGTAGCGATAGACGCAACCGGCTCGAGGCGAGACGCGGCACCGCACTCAGGGTATAGTCGGCAACCTGTGCGGATGTTCAGCGAGGTGCAAGCATGGGACGACGGATCGCGATCGTCGAGGATGAGGCCGCCATTCGGGCGAACTACGCCGAGGCGCTGGCGCGGCAGGGTTACGAGGTGGCGGCCTATGCCGACCGCCCCGAGGCGCTGGCCGCGTTTCGCCAGCGCCTGCCGGATCTGGCGATCATCGATATCGGGTTGGGGAACGAGCCCGAAGGCGGGTTCACCCTGTGCGGTGAGTTGCGCGCGCTGTCGGTCAAGCTGCCGATCATTTTTCTGACCGCGCGCGACAGCGATTTCGACATCGTTTCCGGCTTGCGGCTGGGTGCGGACGATTATCTGACCAAGGACGTCAGCCTGCCGCACCTGCTCGCGCGGGTGGCGGCCTTGTTCCGGCGTGTGGAAGCCCTGGCCGACACGCAACCGCAGGAGGACGTGCTCGAGCGCGGGGCTTTGCGGCTGGATGCGATGCGCCTGGTGGCCGAGTGGAATGGTCAGCCGGTGGCGCTGACGTTGACCGAGTTCTGGATGGTGCACACGCTGGCCAGGACGCCGGGCCACGTGAAGAGCCGGGATCAGCTGATGCATGACGCGCGCCTGGTCGATGACGGCACGATCACGTCGCACGTCAAGCGCATACGCCGCAAGTTTGCCGCGATCGATGCCGGTTTCGACGCCATCGAGAGCGTCTATGGCATGGGCTACCGCTGGAAGGCCTGAATGAGGCTCCGCTTCAGCCTGCGCGCCAAGCTGGCCGTGCTTTCCCTGTTGCTGCTCGCGTTGCCGTGGGTCGGCTATCAGTACGTCAAGGAGTTCGAGGGGTTTCTGCTCGAAGGCCAGCGTGACGCGCTGGTCGCGACCGCGCGGGCGGTGGCGACGGCGCTGCATGACCGGCCGCTGTTGATGCAGGCTCGCCCACGCCCGGGGGTGGCTCCGCCGGGCGCGGCGCTGGCCTTGCTGCCGGGCGAGGAGCTGGTCGAGCCCGCGCCCGCGCCGCAGCCACCGGCGAGTCTTGCCGAACGTCCGGCGGTGGCCGAGGTCGAGGCGATCCTGCGTGGGCTGGAGCGGACGACGTCGCGCATCTGGGTGGTCAATCGTGACCTGCAGGTGCTGGCGCTCGCGGGTAGCCTGCGTGCCCCGGGCGAAAACGCCACGGATGAGGCGGGGCGACGTGGAGACGGAGCCGGTAGCGGCACGTCCATGGAGGCTGGTGGGCGCGATGACGATGGCGCAGGGTGGTTGCGTCCGTGGTACGGTTGGCTGGCGCGCATGCTGCCGCCGCCGGGCGACGCGCTCGATGAAGTCATCGATCTGGACGCCGTCGCGACCGGTCGCGAAGTCTTCGATGCGCTGATGATGGGGGCGCCGGCTTCACGCGTCAGCCGCAGCAGCGACGGACAGACGGTCATCGTTTCGGCGGCGCACCCGATCTGGAGTGGTGATCGCGTACTGGGGGCAGTGGTGGTCGAGGAGAGCACGCATTCGATCCAGTCCTTGCGCAATCGGGCGCTCGAGCGCCTGCTGTTGCTGACCTTGGCAGGGTTCGTGCTGGCGGCGGTACTGGTGTTCGGGTTCGCGTCGCGGCTGTCCTCGCGTATTCGTCGCCTGCGCGACGAGGCGGAGAATGCCATCGATGCGCGCGGTCGCATCACGCCACTGGTGACCGGCTCCGCCGCGGGGGACGAGGTTGGCGATCTGTCGCGCAGCTTCTCGGCGTTGCTCGAGCGCCTGGCGCGTCATCAGACCTATCTGGAGAGCATGGCCAGCCGGTTGTCGCATGAACTGCGCACGCCGATCGCGGTGGTCCGCTCGTCGCTCGAGAATCTGCGCGTCGAGCGCTTGCCCGAGGGGGCGTTGACCTACATGGATCGCGCCGAGGCCGGGCTGTCGCGCCTGAGCCGTATCCTGTCGCGCATGAGCGAAGCCACGCGCATGGAGCAGGCGCTGGCGGCGACCGAGAGTGAGCGGTTCGATCTGCGCAGTGTTGTCGCCGAGTGCGTTGGAGGCTATCGTATGGCGTATCCACAGCGGCGCTTCGAGGCGAGCTTGCCGCCTTATCCGGTGTGGGTGCAGGGGGCGCCGGACCTGGCGGCGCAGATGCTCGACAAGCTGGTCGAGAATGCGGCCGACTTCGCCACCGGCGATGCACCGCTGCATATCGAGCTGCGCTTCCGGACGACGACGGCGGCCTTGTCAGTGGTGAATTTCGGCCCACTGTTGCCCGAAGAGCTGGAAGGGCGGCTGTTCGATTCGATGGTGTCGGCGCGCAAGCGCGACGGCGGCACGGAGCCGCATCTGGGGCTGGGGCTGTACGTGGCGCGGATGATCGCCGCCTTTCACGGCGGCAGCCTGCGAGCGGAAAACCTGCCCTCGGGCGACGGTGTGCGTGTGACCGCCGAATTACGCCTGGCCTGAACGCCGTGCCTATTCGAACAATGCGCCAACGCTTTCGCCGCTGTGGATGCGTTCGATCGCGGTGGCGAGCAAGGGTGCAACGGTGAGCACGGTCAGGTTGTCGAGTCGCTTCTCCGCGGGGACATCGACCGTATCGGTGACCACGATCGATTGAATGTCGGCGTCGCGCAGGCGATCCATCGCCGGTCCGCACAAAACGCCATGCACCGCGCCAACGTGAATGCTGCGTGCCCCCGCCGCGCGTAGCGTGGCGATCGTCGACACCAGGGTGCCGGCGGTGGCGATCTCGTCGTCGAACACGACCACGTCGCGGTCGCGTACGTCGCCCACCACCTGCCCCTGCCGCACCTCGGTGTCGCTGGTGCGGCGCTTGTCGATGATCGCCATCGGCACGCCGAGTCGCTCCGAAAAGCGCCCGACCCGCTTGGCGCCACCCGCGTCGGTGGCCACCGCGACCATACGCGACAGGTCGTGGTGCTTGCGAAAATGATCGACGATGATCGGGATCGCGGTCAGATGGTCCACTGGAACGCTGAAGAAGCCATGCACCTGGTCGGCGTGCAAATCCATCGTCAACACGCGACTGGCGCCCGCGGTCACCAGCATGTCGGCGATCAGCCGGGCCGTGATCGAGATGCGTGGCGCGTCCTTCTTGTCCGAGCGGGCATAGGAATAGTACGGGATCACCGCCGTGACGCGGCGCGCGGAGGCGCTACGCAGGGCATCCAGCGTGATCAGCAACTCCATGATGTGGTGGCTGACCGGCTCCGACAGCGATTGCACCACGAACACGTCGCGTTCGCGTACGTTGTCGTGGATCTGCACATGCAGGTTGTCGTTGGAGAAGCGCGAGACTTCGAGCGGGCTGGCTGCGAGGCCCAGGTTGCGGCAGATCGCAAGGGTGAGGTCGCGGTTGGAGCCGCAGGCGAAGATCTTCAGGGCGTCTTTCATCGGGTTGGGAGGGGCGGTTCGGGTGGTCGGAATGATTGGGCGTGGAGCATGATCCGGGCGTGAGTGGGCCATGATCCGTATGCCAGGCTGCCCCGCGAATTGTAAGTGTTTCCTGCCGAAGCGAAAAACGGAAACGAAACCCCGCGCGGTCGAGCGTTTCGCGCCGTGGCTCCGGAGCGCGGGAAAGACCGGAGAACGGCGGAGTGGCCTCGATCGTCGGCGTTCGTCCGCCGCGCGACCGAGGCGCCAAGGATTTTGTTGCACGGACTAAAACGTCGATACAAAGCGGGAATCGGCCGGCTGCAACCTTTGCGCGCGTCATGCGTTCAATCAGACAAGGGGCAATGCAGAGGGCTGCGTGTGTGGTAGCCCTGGCGTCGCGAATCCGCTCGTGTCGCCACTGTACGCTCGGGAAGCCGTGAACTGGTTGTCGCCTTCGCGATGAGCACGAAACCCCGGAGCCGCCCGACATTTTCAGTACAGGAGGTCGAGATGAATACCAGAATGATTCTTTCCGCATTCGTGATCCTGTTTGTCGCCAGCGGTTGTGCAACCTGGGACAGCATGTCCGCACGCCAGCAAAGTGCCGTGATCGGTGCGGGCGTGGGTGGTGTGGCCGGCGCCGTGGTGACCGACGGTGGCGTGCTCGGGACGGTGGGTGGCGCCGCCATTGGCGGCGTTGTCGGCGATCAGGTCGGCAAGCGCCGCTGATCGAAACCCGATGAATCGCTGCCCGGGTGCATCCCGCCGGATCAGCAGGACAGGGCCGGGATCGGCTTGAGCACGCAGCCCGAGTCTTCCAGTGCCTTGCGCACCGCCCGTGCGACTTCCACGGCATGGGCGGTGTCGCCATGTACGCAGACGGTGTGAAAGGGCACGGTCAGCTTCTTTCCACTGGCCGAGACGATGCCGCCAGCGTCGAGCATGCGCAGCACGTGGCGCACGCATTCGCGGGTTTCCGTCAGCACCGCGCCGGGCTGATTGCGTGGCATCAGGTGGCCGGATTCGGTATACGCCCGATCGGCAAAGATCTCGCCGGCCACGCGCAGGCCTTCGCGCACGCCGGCCTCGACCAGCCGCGAACCGGCTGGCGCGACGAGAACCAGGGACGGGTCGAAGCTCTTGATCGCGCGGGCGACGCGCAAGGCCAGCGCCGCGTCCTCGGCCGCCATGTTGTTCAGCGCGCCGTGCGGCTTGACGTGCGTCATCGCGAGCCCTTCGACACGCGCCATGCCGGCCAGCGCGGCGAGTTGATACACCAGCATGGCCTGCAACTCGTCGGCCGCCATCTGCATCGGCCGCCGGCCGAATCCCTGCAGGTCGGGAAACGAGGGATGGGCGCCGACGCTCACACCGGCCTTCTTCGCGGCGTGCAGCGTGCGCCGCATCACCAGCGGATCGCCGGCATGAAAACCACAGGCGATGCTCGCGCTGCCGACGATGCCCAGCATCGCCGCGTCATCGCCCATCTTCCAGGCACCAAACGATTCACCGAGGTCGGCGTTGAGGTTGAGTTCCATAATCCACTGTTCGCGTGTCGGTTGTGGTTGTGGTTGTTCTTGCGTGGCGGCGTGGCGACCGGGATGATCTGCAACGGGGGGACCGCAACAGAACGAATCCGTAAGCCGTGTCACACCGCAGGGTCGGTGTCGAGCGCGTTGACGACGCCGCTGACCAGATTGTCACGGTAGAGCGCATCGAGGTCCACCCGCGCGCGGGTGGATGGTGGGCTGTCGTCACGGATCGTGCCGAGCAGCCGCTCGACTTCGGCCGCCTGCGCGCGGGCTATGCGGGCGCCAGTCTCGGCATCGACCGCTTCGAAGCGCAGCGCGTCGCCGGGGCGCAGCGCCGCGACGCGGCCCAGGTCCGCCGTGATGACGGTGGCGATCTTGGGATAACCGCCCGCGGTCTGCGCGTCGGCGAGGAGGATGATCGGCAGCCCGTTTCCCGGGACCTGTATCGCGCCGGGGACGATGGCGTCGGAGACGATTTCGTGTCCGTACCCGGCGCGATGGCACAGCGGCGGCCCCTGCAGGCGCATGCCCATGCGGTCGGCGGCGGCGTCGACGCGATAGGTTGCGGCCAGAAACGCGTCGAACACGTCGTCCTCGAAATGAGATTGTTGCGGCCCGGGCACGACCCGCACGGTTCGTGGTGGGGTGTCGCCGGTACTGGCGCCATCCGGTGGCTCCGGTGGCGTCGGCAGCATTCGTTGGCGTGTGCTCGGCGCGGTCTCCTGTTCGACGGGCAGTGCATCCCCTGCGGCCAGCGCGCGCCCATGGCAGCCGCCGATTCCCGCGCGGGCGTAGGTGGAGGCACTACCGAGTGTGTGCGGAACGACGAGCCCGGCGACCGCGACGATGGCGATCCGGCGTGGCGCGATGGTGACGATACGCAGACGCTGGCCGGGCAGGAGGGTGAGGCTGCGCCACGCGAGGGGGGTGGGATCGTCGTCGTGTTCAGCCAGGCTTGGGATCCCGGCCAGGCTTGCCATCCCGCTTGCGGCCGGTGTCGAATCCCGCTCAGGGGAGATGCGTTGCAGTCGTGCGTCCCCGGCGACCGCCAGACGCAGTGGCGCATCGAGCGCCTCGAACACCTGGCCGCCGTCGAAGCACTCGATGGCGGCATGGCCGCACGGGTTGCCGACCAGCGCGTTGGCGATCGCCAGCAGTTGCGGGTCGAGCGCGCCCGACCAGGGCACACCGACGCGGCGCAGACCGAAACGCCCGCGATCCTGAATCGAGGCATGGACACCGGGCGCGCAAATGATCAGGTGTGCGTTCATCGGCTAGCGTCGGGCGGCGTGGGGCCGTCTTGCGTGCACCAGCGTTCCGGGTCGAGTTCACCGTGTTCCAGTGCCTCTGCCAGGCTGGCAAAGGTCGCCGGCGACACAGGTTGGAAGCACACCCGGTCACCGGCACGCAGCAGCGCTGGTGAGGCGTTGCGCACGTTGAACAGCGGCACCGGGCAGCGCCCGATCAGGTGCCAGCCACCCGGGCTCTCCCATGGGTAGATCGCGGTCAGCCCCGTGGCGATGGCGACACTGCCGGCAGGCACCCGCGTGCGCGGCGTGGAGCGTCGGGGCAGGCGCAAGGGTGCCGCCACGTCTCCCATGAACGGGAAACCCGGTAGAAAGCCGAGCATGTACACCACGTAGTCGGTCTCGCTGTGCAGGCTCACGATCTGCTCGGGGCGCAGTCCCGTGGCTGTGGCTGTAGCGGCCAGGTCGGGTGCGGCATCCCCCTCATAGCAGGCCGGCAGTCTCCAGTGGCGACCGGCCACGGGCGTTGGCGCCAGCCCCCGCTCCGGGATCAGCGTACGCAGGCTCGCGATGAGGGCCGCGCGATCGGTACGCAGCGGGTCGAATACGACGGTGAGCGAACGGAAGGTCGGCACGGTCTCGACGATACCGGCCAAGCGGCCGTCCGCGCAGGCCGTTTCGATGGCCAGATCGAGCGCATGCACCTCGGCCTGCAGCGCCGGGTCGATCCGGTCACCGAATTCGAGCGTTAGTGCGGCGTCGCCGAGGTCGAGGATGTTGACGGTCATTGTCGTCTGCCGGCAAGGATTACGCCGAGGAGTGGACGCTGCTAAGCCGTGGTTTAAAGGAGTGCGGTTGATCAGGTTTCGTCCGGGGCGTTCTCGCCATTCTAGCAACGTGCGTCCTTCTGGTTGTCTTGACGCTACTCCGAAAAGCCCCGAACGCCGACAGATAATCCGTTTCAAGTCATTGATTTTTTTGCGATCAGGTCTTGTTGGCGAAGAGGTGTTCGATGCGTCCTTTAATAGCGCTTGCGATGTGGCGCAGCAGTTCACGGCCGCTGCGCGCCGGATTCGGCGGGCGAGGTGCGGGGGTAGCGTCTGGGTGGCGGCTCGAGACCAGCCTGTTCATAGACCCAGTCGTGGGTCTTGCCCC
>ERZ869909.258-NODE-258-length-74945-cov-10.787346_pt1 | contig 74945 bp, 74 predicted proteins | sample MGYA00520892_ERZ869909 | MGnify/ENA primary metagenome ERZ869909 (study PRJEB32215, sample SAMEA104723947) | bioreactor metagenome | biome: bioreactor; feature: anaerobic bioreactor; material: water | place: China | collected 2015-03-12 ...
AAAAAGTTTTTTTTTAAGTTTATTAATAATTTTTTCTAAGTAAATTCGCTCTTAATTTTTATCAATTTAACATCTAAAACCATGAAACAAACAAACAAACAAACAAACAAACAAACAAACAAACAAACAAACCAGTATTTAAAATTACTTCTGATTGTAGTTTTAGCATTTGTGACGTCCTGTCAACAGGAATCACTATTGAATACAACAGAAAATCTTAATCTATCTCCAAAAAGTAGTAGTATGTTTAGTGAAATAAGTGCTATTACTATTGATAATGGGCTTCCAAACCCTGGAAACAAAAATAATATTCTTATTTTCCCCAGTCTTGAAAAATATCAAGAGTTAATTGAGACATTAGATGTTCTTGTTGAAGAGCATTATGATGCTTTTGAAGCCAATGCTGATCCTGAATTAACAGACGAGGAATACGAAACTTTAATGCTTGAACATGGTTTTGATGAAAATCAGCCACTAATTGATTTTGAAGAATCTTTAAACTTTTCATCACTTAGAAAGAAAATATTAACAGATGAGTTAGAATGGCTTTCAGTACAAACCGATGATGAATGGAACGCTGAAGAAGACCCTGACAATCACCACATTTTTTTCGAAGCAGAAAGGACATTACTAAACATTGGTTCTGAATTTATTGTTGGAACGAGTGAAGAAGATTATCTTATCTATAAATTTGTAGATGATAACATTTTATTTATAATAGATAACTTTGATTTAGAACTTTTGAATATAATTAATAGTGATCCTTTTGCTTTTACTGATTTGCCTGATCCAACTCCAAATTTGGAAATTATATATGCCGGAGACGGAAGTGGTGGTAGTAGTGGAAGTGGCGGAAGTGGTTGTAAAAATAGTCAGGATATAAGAAAGTATTTTTCAACAGGCTCTAAAACCAGAATAAAAGCTGTAGATAAGATTAAACGACCATTTTATAACGGAAGCTCTTGGATTGGGAGATCTAAAATTAAAGCTAAAACCAAGTATTATAGGAAAAAGTTAGGGAAATGGGTTCCGGGGACAACTACTATTACAGCAGCACTTGTTGGAGAGTTTCAAAGAGGAGCATTTTGTGATATTGACGTACCAATAAATGAATGGCAAACCAAAAAGAAACACAAGGTTAAAGCATCTCTTGACTATAATGTGAATCAATTACCTACAAATTTCTTTATTAAATCAAGGGAAAGTGGTAAAGTTTTTGGAATTCATAAAAGAAGAACTGATGTGACCAAAACGATAGATTTTTATAATGGACAAGTATTTTAGAGGTCACGTGAAGAAGGTAACATGTTTTTTCGCAGTCCTTTTTATATTAAATTCTAATGCCCAAGAAATAGGTTTCAGCGCAGAACAAATTTATCAAGATTACAGTAAATTTGGACTAATTGTAGGAATGTCATTATTATATACCGAAAATGAACCTAACGCTGTCGATTACACATATATAACTCAAAAAGCATTTAATCTTGGAATTGAATACAATATACTTCAAACCCATAGATTTAGTTTTCGAACGGCGTTTATATATAGAACATACGATATAAAAAATACAAAATATATTAAAGGACAAGACTTTGGAGAAGACTTTGATGTATTTTTCACATCAGGTGTAGGACCCTTTAAACAATTTAAAGTTCCTTTAGATGCACAATATTATTTTCCAATAAATAAAACATTGTCTTCTTATGTTTCTGTTGGCCCTGAATTTATCATTTACCCTGAAGACCCTACAAGCGGTGGTTTATCAATAGGGAATTTTGACCCTTTTGTTGGATATACTGAAGAAGGAAATTCTAAAGACGGCTGGTTGTATGTTGGGGCTAATTTATCACTTGGGCTAGCTATAAAAACCAATATAGCTTTAATCAAGCCTTTTGTGACATATCATTATCAACCTGAGACTTTATATACAAATGTTGTAACGACTCAAAATTTAATGGTTTCTGAGAATACTGTCTCAAAACATAAAATTAAAGGGGATTACCTTTTGTTTGGCATCATTTTGAATCCTGCAAAAAGCCTGTATAAAAAATCAAAAGGTTAGCTTACATCAACTGGCAATAGTTTATGATTAACCAATAATGATAATTATTTTGATTTAAAACACACTAGGGATAAACTTTTAAGGTTTATCCCTTTTTTTATATTATTTTTGCACCCTAGTATAAACAACACAACTTACATTCTACATGAAGTACCACACTAGAAAAAAAGCCATTATTTTACTTGCAGACGGAACCATTTTTCACGGCAAAGCCGTGGGGAACAAAGAAGGTACTGCCTTTGGCGAAGTCTGTTTTAACACCGGAATGACCGGCTATCAGGAAATTTTTACAGACCCCTCCTACTTTGGCCAATTAATGGTTACCACCAACGCCCACATCGGGAATTATGGCACCAACAAAGACGAAGTAGAATCTGAAGGTATTAAAATCGCCGGGCTAATTTGCCGCAACTTCAGCTACAACTACTCCCGCGATATTGCAGATGCTTCACTTGAAGAGTTTTTAAATAAAAACAATCTTTTTGCCATTTCAGATGTGGACACCCGTGCTTTGGTAAGCTACATTCGTGACAACGGTGCTATGAACGCTGTCATCTCCACTGATGTAGAAAATATTGAAGGCTTGAAAAAACAACTCTCTGAAGTACCTGATATGAATGGGCTTGAGTTGGCCTCGAAAGTATCTACTAAAGAACCCTATTTTTTTGGAAACGAAAATGCAACCTATAAAGTGGCTGCGCTTGACATTGGCATCAAGAAAAACATTTTACGCAATTTAGCCGAAAGAGACTGCTACATCAAAGTGTTTCCTTACAATACTTCATTTGAAGAAATGACTGATTTTCAACCCGACGGTTACTTTTTATCCAACGGCCCGGGTGACCCACAGCCTTTGACAAATGCCATTTCAGTAGCTAAAGAAATCATTGATAGAAATTTACCTTTGTTCGGCATCTGTCTTGGTCACCAGGTAATTGCATTAGCAAACGGTATTTCCACTTACAAAATGCACCACGGCCACCGCGGTATCAATCACCCGATAATGAATCTCGTGACCGGAAAAGGTGAAATCACCTCACAAAATCACGGTTTTGCCATCAACAGAGAAGAAACCGAAAACCATCCCGACATTGAAATCACACATGTGCATCTCAATGACCATACTGTAGCCGGCATTAAAATGAAAAACAAAAACTGCTTCTCTGTGCAATACCACCCCGAAGCCAGCCCGGGACCGCACGATGCAAGCTATCTTTTCGATCAATTTATTGAGAATATTCAAAATAATTAACCTGTACAGGCGCAAAATTTTGCGCCTCAATCTAAGAAATAATATAAATATATGAGCCTAATCGTTGACATCCACGCCAGACAAATTTTTGATTCCCGAGGAAACCCAACCATCGAGGTAGATGTAATTACTGAAAGCGGTGTGCTGGGTCGTGCCGCAGTCCCTTCAGGCGCCTCTACCGGAGAGCACGAAGCCGTTGAATTACGCGACGGCGGAAAAGCTTATATGGGCAAAGGTGTTCTAAAAGCCGTGAAAAATGTCAACGAAGTGATTGCTCCCAAACTTTTGGGCGCAGCGGTGTTTGACCAAAACCTGATTGATCAAACTATGATTCAAATGGACGGCACTCCCAACAAATCAAAACTGGGTGCCAATGCCATTTTAGGCGTTTCACTTGCTGTTGCAAAAGCGGCTGCTATGGAACTCGGTTTACCACTTTATCGTTACGTGGGTGGCGTGAGTGCCAATACCCTTCCCGTCCCGATGATGAACATCATTAACGGAGGTTCACATAGTGATGCGCCCATTGCTTTTCAGGAGTTTATGATTATGCCTGTAAAAGGCAAAAATTTTACCCACGCTATGCAAATGGGTTCTGAAATATTTCACCATCTAAAAAAAGTACTACACGACAGAAAACTCAGTACAGCTGTGGGCGACGAAGGAGGCTTTGCTCCTACCCTTAACGGAACAGAAGACGCGCTGGACACTATAGCTCTTGCCGTAAAAAACGCCGGCTACAAAATGGGCAAAGACATTATGATTGCACTCGATTGTGCCGCTGCCGAATTTTATAAAAACGGAAAATATGACTACAGCGTCTTTGAAGGCAAATCCGGTAAAATAAGATCCTCAAAACAGCAAGCCGAATACCTTGCTGAACTGGCTTCAAAATATCCCATTGTTTCTATTGAAGACGGTATGGACGAAAACGACTGGGAAGGCTGGAAATACCTCACAGAACTCGTTGGTAACAAAATACAACTGGTGGGAGACGATTTGTTTGTGACCAATGTTGAAAGACTCTCCAGAGGAATCAATGAAGGAATTGCAAACTCTATTCTTATAAAAGTAAATCAAATAGGCACCTTAACCGAAACCATTGCTGCCGTAACTATGGCTCACAATGCCGGATATACTTCAGTAATGTCTCACCGCTCCGGTGAAACTGAAGACAATACCATTGCTGATTTAGCCGTTGCTTTAAATTGTGGTCAAATCAAAACCGGATCCGCATCACGAAGTGACCGAATGGCTAAATACAATCAATTGCTAAGAATCGAAGAAGAACTGGGTGGCATAGCCTATTTTCCGCAGGAAAAAGCTTTTAAAAATTAATTCACCTCCTTTATTTGATTTAAGGTTTTTTTAACCAATATATGACGTTGGTCATCAAAAATTTTGCCTTAGTTTTTGTATCTTCGCGAGAAGTTCAAAATAATAAATACATACTAATAAACCATGTCAAAAATAGCTACGTTAGAAATCGACGGAAAAAAATATGAATTCCCCATAGTTGAGGGTACAGAAAATGAATTGGCAATTGATATAAAAACGCTACGGTCTACCGCGAATGTAATCACATTAGACCCGGGCTATAAAAACACCGGTTCTTGCGAAAGTGCCATCACATTCTTGGATGGTGAAAAGGGAATCTTGAGATATCGAGGCTATGCTATTGAAGAATTGGCAGACAAAGCTTCATTTTTGGAAGTGTGCTACCTTCTTATTTTCGGTGAACTTCCCACACAAGAGCAGCTTAGCCAATTTCATAAAGACATTAAAGGTCAATCAATCGTTGATGAGGACATGAAAAAGATTTTGGACGGTTTTCCAAAATCAGCACATCCTATGGGCGTATTGGCTTCTTTAACCAACGCATTAATTGCTTTTAATCCTTCAGCGGTCAATGTGGACTCTGAAGAAGACATGTACAAAGCGATTGTCAAAATTTTAGCAAAGTTCCCTGTATTGGTTGCCTGGACGATGCGTAAAAAAATGAGTCTTCCGTTAAACTATGGAGACACCTCTTTGGGTTATGTAGAAAACATTCACAAAATGATGTTTCAACAACCCAATGAAGATTACAAAGTGGACAGGGCAGTTATTGAAGCCTTGGATAAATTGTTAATCCTTCACGCAGACCACGAGCAAAACTGCTCTACATCAACTGTGAGAATTGTCGGCTCATCACACAGCGGGTTGTTTGCTTCGCTTGCTTCAGGTATTTCTGCTCTATGGGGGCCTCTTCACGGCGGCGCCAATCAAGCAGTAATTGAAATGCTGGAAGCTATTAAGGCTGATGGTGGCGACACATCAAAATATATTTTAAAAGCAAAAGATAAAAACGACCCCTTCCGATTGATGGGCTTTGGACACAGAGTTTATAAAAACTTTGACCCAAGAGCAAAAATCATCAAAAAAGCGGCAGACGAAGTGCTTGGCGAACTGGGCATTGAAGATCCGGTGCTTGACATAGCCAAAGGACTCGAAAAAGTAGCACTTGAGGACGACTATTTCGTAGCAAGAAACTTATACCCCAACGTTGATTTCTATTCAGGAATTATTTACAGAGCACTAGGCATACCTACAGACATGTTTACTGTTATGTTTGCTTTGGGAAGACTTCCCGGCTGGATTGCACAATGGAGAGAAATGCGTCTGCGCAAAGAACCTATTGGCCGCCCGAGACAAGTTTATACCGGTTATACTGAAAGACCTTTCAAACAAATGTCTGACAGGTAAAAAATAATAATCTATCTTCAAAAACTCCATCTTGAACATTCACGATGGAGTTTTTTCATATTTTTGAAAAAACGCTGATATGCTTCAATTAAACATAAAAGATGAAACTTCAAGATTGAGGGCAGTTGTTTTAGGCTCTGCAAACAGTAATGGTCCCACCCCAACTGCCGAAGAAGCTTATGACCCAAAATCACTGGAACATATTTTGGCGGGTACTTATCCCAAAAATGAAGACATGATTCCCGAAATAGAAGCTTTTGCCGCTGTGCTTAAAAAATATGATGTTCAGGTTTTTAGACCCGAAGAAATCAAAGATTATAATCAAATTTTTTCAAGAGACATCGCTTTTGTGATTGACGATATTTTTGTGAAAGCAAACATACTTCCCGACCGTGAAAAAGAACTGGATGCCATTCAGTATGTCATCGACCAAATTGACCCAAAAAAGGTGGTGCGCCCTCCGGAAGAAGTACACATTGAAGGTGGCGATGTGATGCTTTGGAACAATTATATTTTTATAGGCACATACAAAGGCAGTGATTATAAAGATTATATAACCGCCAGAACCAATATGGAAGGCGTGGAATACATACGCAATTTGTTTCCAACAAAAATTGTCAAAGAATTTGATTTGGTAAAATCAAAAATTGAACCCAGAGACAATGCACTGCATTTAGACTGTTGCTTCCAACCGGTGGGTAAAGACAAAGCCATTATCTACAAGCAAGGTTTTAGGGAAGAAGCAGACTATGTATATCTGGTTAATCTTTTTGGAAAAGAAAACCTCTTTCATATCACCAGAGAAGAAATGTATCACATGAACAGCAATATTTTTTCCATTGCTCCCGATGTGGTCGTCTCTGAAAGAAACTTCACCCGATTAAACACCTGGCTACGAGAAAACGGCTTTACAGTAGAAGAAATTCCGTATGCCGAAATAGCCAAACAAGAAGGATTATTAAGATGCAGTACGCTTCCACTCATAAGAGATTAAAAAGACAACTATGCAAGCAACAAACATAATATTGATGGTAAGACCGGCCAGCTTTCGCTTAAACGAGCAAACAGCTGTTAACAATTATTACCAAACCACAGACGCTCAACTTCAAAACAGAGATGTCAACAAACTGGCGCAGGAAGAATTTGACACCATGGTTGAAAAACTAAAAGCTGCCGGTGTGCAGGTAGTCATATTTCATGACGACGGTTCAAAAGATACACCAGACTCGGTTTTTCCAAATAATTGGATTTCGTTTCACGAAAACGGAGACATAGCCCTCTACCCCATGTTTGCTGAAAATCGCCGCCGTGAACGCCGTGAAGAAGTTGTCAAACAACTGGAAGAAACCGGTTTTAAAATTGAAAATATTGTTGATTATACCGAAGCAGAAGACGAAAACCTGTTTCTTGAAGGAACCGGCAGCTTGGTACTTGACCGCATCAATCGCAAGGCCTACTGTGCCCTTTCGCCCCGGGCTGATGAAGAACTGCTGATAGAATTTTGTGAAGATTTTGAATATACCCCCGTTATTTTTACCGCTTATCAAACTGTAGAAAACAACCGCCTGCCCATTTACCACACCAATGTGATGATGTGCATTGCAAAAGACTTTGCTGTTATTTGCCTCGACTGTATTGACGATAAAAAAGAGCGCAAAAATGTGGTGGAACATTTAAAAGAAGACGGTAAGGAAATCATTACTATCACTGAAGAACAAGTGAATCATTTTGCCGGAAATATGCTCGAAGTACAGGATACAAACGGAAACTCGATTACCGTAATGTCACAATCGGCTTATGATAGTTTAACCCCGCAACAAAGAGCATCCATTGAAAAATACAGCAAAATAGTGAGCAGCAGCTTGACTACCATTGAAACACTGGGCGGCGGTAGTGCACGCTGTATGATGGCAGAGGTGTTTTTGCCGAAAGGGTAGGGGTTTCAGGTTTCTTGTTTCAAATTTCAGGTTTGGGCATGCCTGAATGTGTTATGTTTTAATCTAATATTTTATCAAAAACATACCCTCCTTTTTGTGAACCCCACATCAGGCTGTCGTTTTCGTTAAAACCCCTTTCCCAAGAGACCATTCTGTTTTTGGAGATTTCTAATTCAGAAGTGGCATAAACAGCGCCGTGTAAAGTATCCGGGCAGTTTTTACCGTTTGTTTTTCCAATAAACTTGTCATCAATTTTTTGAATCAGTACTTCACAGCCCTTTCTTAAGGCAATGGTTTCTATCAACAAGCGGTCAAAAAATTCAGGTGTTTCCCATTTCCCAATCCACAAATCCGAATTGGGAAAAGTATAAATATCACTGCGGAGCAAACTGTCATTTTCACGACTCAGTCTATAGATATATTGTTTTGAAGGAATTTCCAGAGAGTCTGAAAGCGATTGTTCTGAATACAACCAATAGCCTTCCCTCTCTCCCCAAATTGGAACCAATCGAAGCGTATAGTCATTGTATAGGGTGTCAGATTTGGCTTGTCTGCTACTACTAAAACTTCCGGCCATAACAGCGACTAATTCTTCCAGTTCTGCATCAATTTCAATGGTTGTGTCATTCTCGGTTTTTGATTTGCACATAACAAACAGAAGAATCAAAAAAAATCCTACTAAATATTTCATATTGGCTACTTATTTATGAACTAAATATAGCAAATACTTTTAACTGTTTGAGTTAAAACAGCGTTAAGCAAAAATATTCAATACAGAAACAATGATATATTCAATCCCAATGGCAATAACAATAAAACCAATGATTCTGGAAATGGCATTAATTCCCGAAGCGCCCAGAGCTTTAACTATCAAAAATGAACTTCGCAAAATCAAAAAAGTGGCAATACAACAAAGAAGAACTGCTGCAATAATGTAGAAGCTGTTTGCCGTAAAACCATGCTCCTGCTGAAGCGTGATTAGAAGTGAAATTGACCCCGGTCCGGCCAACATTGGTATGGCAAGCGGTGTGAGTGAAAAACGCTCACGTTGTGACAAATCTTTTTGCACTTTTTTGTTTTTCATCCCTTTGTGTTTGGCAAAACTGCCGGTTAGTAATGCAAAGCCTGATGACACAATAATAAGCCCACCCGCTATGCGCAACGAGTTTAAACTAATACCAAAAAACTGAAGCAAATACTTTCCCATAAAAAAGGAAATGAGCAGTATTACCATCACGTTGATGGACGTTAGTATAGCTGTTTTGTTACGTTCAGTAGAATCTTCAAGTTGGGTAAGCCCAACAAAAATAGGCACGGTTCCCAAAGGGTTCATTATCGAAAACAATGCAACAAAAGCAAAGAGAAATAATTCCATAGTTTTTACTGCAAAGAAACTGCACTAAAATTTCCAAAAGGTTATTTGAATGTTATGACTGCTTAACGCTTTTTACAAATCCTCCACCTGTGTCGGACTGTTATCAATTTTATAATTAATCAGTTTTTGAAAAAAACGGTGAATAGAATTATCACCCGCTTGAACCTTTATAAAATAATGGTCTTTGTAAATGCTGTATTCTTCAGCTTTACCTTTGTAAATATTTAATTTGTAATAGGGAATAACCAATGCAAAACTCTCAAGGAGTGAGCGAAAACCTACGATTATCCCTTTGGGTCGCATCTCGATATTACACACATTGCGGTTGTTGTCCAATATCAAAAGATTGTGAATTTCAATACTACTGGAATTAATAAAAAGCTTGGGCGAGCCAATTCCGTTCATCTTGATGCGCTCTAATAGCGGGAATGGTTTTCCCACCTCAGCATCAATTTTTCTTTTTATTTCAGGATTGTTGTAAGAGACGTTTAATAGCATTTTTGTTTTAAAAATACCCAAAAAACTTCAGTTAAAAGGTTAAGAAATTAATAACTGATTTAAGACTCATCCTTGTTTTTGAAAGTGTATTTTATAACTATCTGAGGTTTTGGTTCCTGAGTTTCTCCGGAATTTTCAACTTCCTCTTTTGGAGTGCCTATAAAGTTTCCGTTTTCGTCAAACTGTTTCATGAATTCATCCTCTTCTTCCTTATAATCTTCATGCTGCCAAGCATACAATTTGGGCTTTTCAATCTTGTTTTTAAATAGCAATGAAAATAAAAATCCGGTAGCCAAACCGGCCGAATGACCTTCCCACGAAATACCTTTTTCTATGGGAAATACATACCAAAGCAAACCGCCGTAAAGAAAAACAATACCCAGTGAAAGCGCCATCAATCGGTAGTATTTTGAAAAAGCACCTTTAAAAAATAAAAACGCCACAAGCATATAAACCATACCGCTGGCGCCAATATGATAAGAAGGTCTGCCAATCAACCAAGTAATAAAGCCGGTGAGCAACAATCCATAAATCAATACCCGCCAACTGTCTTTTTTGTAAAAATAAAAAAGTGCCGTTGTTAAAACCAACAACGGAATACTATTATTAAATAAATGCTGCACACTTCCGTGAATAAACGGACTAAACAGGATACCTTTCAATCCTTCTATAGTACGCGGATAGACCCCCCACGAATTAAAAATAACGCTGAAGCGAATTTCATACCAATACACCAGCCAGATAATCATCACAAAAAGTATGGGATAACCAATGGTTCCGGTGGTAAACGTAAAAGGATTATCTACTTTTTTCATAAATACCCGCGTACTTGCCTGCCGAAAGGCAGGGGCGGGTAACTCACAAATGAAACCCGCAATTTCTATTTTAACCAAAACCCAAAAACTCTGCCGAAATAAATATACTGAAAATGTGACAGATTGCGGTTTTCGGCTTTAGGCTTCAAGTTTAAAGTTTGAGCATCCCAATCAACAAAAACTTGAAACCTGAAACTTGGAACTTGAGACTTAAAGCAATAACTTTACGCCATGAGCGCACCACTTGCAGAACGCATTAGACCCAAAACTCTTGATGACTACATCAGTCAGCGGCATTTGGTGGGTGAAACCGGCGTACTCACAGCCCAAATCAGACAAGGTATAGTTCCTTCTATGATTTTTTGGGGCCCTCCCGGAACCGGAAAAACAACGCTTGCCAACATTATTGCGCTGGAAAGCAAACGGCCGTTTTATACACTCAGTGCTATAAGCAGCGGTGTGAAAGATGTGAGGGAAGTCATCGATAAAGCCAAAAAAGGCGACGGACTTTTTACCACCAAAAACCCCATACTTTTTATTGACGAAATTCACCGTTTCAGCAAATCACAGCAAGATTCATTATTGGCAGCTGTTGAAAAAGGCTGGGTAACCCTCATTGGCGCCACTACCGAAAACCCAAGCTTTGAAGTAATTGCCGCTTTGCTGTCGCGCTGTCAGGTGTATGTACTTAAATCTTTTGAAAAAAAAGACCTGGAAGACTTGCTCAAGCGAGCCATGGAAAAGGATGAAGTTCTTAAAAAGAAAAAAATAAAACTTAAAGAAACCGAGGCTCTCATAAGGCTTTCAGGAGGCGATGCCCGAAAACTACTCAATATTTTTGAGTTGGTGGTAGAATCAGAACCTGATGATAAAATTACCATTACCAATGATATGGTGATGCAAAAAGCACAGCAAAAAACCGTGCGCTATGACAAGACGGGTGAGCAACATTATGATATTATTTCGGCATTTATAAAATCCATTCGTGGCAGCGACCCCAATGCAGCAGTTTACTGGTTGGCAAGAATGATAGCAGGCGGTGAAGATGTCAAATTTATTGCCCGCAGAATGCTTATCTTAGCCTCAGAAGATATTGGGAATGCAAACCCAACGGCTTTGGTGATTGCCAACAATACATTTCAAGCAGTAACCACGATTGGCTATCCGGAATCACGCATTATTTTGAGTCAGTGCGCTATCTATTTGGCCACCTCTCCTAAAAGCAATGCGAGTTACATGGCCATCAATAAAGCACTGGATGCCGTTCAAAAAACAGGCGATTTGGAAGTGCCGCTTTCGATAAGAAATGCACCCACCAAGCTGATGAAAGAATTGGGCTATGGCGACAACTATCAATATGCACACAACTATGAAGGCAATTTTGTACCCCACGAGTTTCTCCCGGAAGAGATTTCAGGCAAAACGTTTTATGAACCGGGGAACAATGCAAAAGAGCAGGCATATAGAAATTATTTGAAATCACTTTGGAAAGGGAAGTATAGATATTAGACGTTAGATTTTAGACATGATACGTGAGACAATTTAAAAAAATGATAAAAACATAACCTTAAAATTAAATTATTATGCACAATTTTAAAGAACTCAAGATATGGCATAAGTCTATGGATATTGCAGAGCAAACTTATAAATTATCTGCTCAATTTCCGGTAGAGGAAAAATATGGTCTAACAAGTCAAATAAGAAAAAGTGCTGTGTCAATTCCCTCAAACATTGCTGAAGGGGCTGGAAGAAATACTGATGGAGAGTTTAGAAACTTTTTGGGTATAGCTAGCGGCTCATCTAATGAATTATACACTCAACTGGTTTTATCATACAGATTAAAATTAATTGAAGAAAGTATTGTAAATCCTTTGTTGTTTGATTTGGAAGAGGTACAAAAAATGAATTACTCTCTAATCCAAAAATTCACAAAATAAATTGACAAAAAAAGTCTAATATCTAATGTCTAAAATCTAATATCTATCCATGAAAGGAAAACTAGTAAAAGACAAAGCTACCCCAAGAGGAAAATACCCGCACGTTAAGCGCGTGGGCGATTTTATTTTTGTTTCAGGAACGAGCTCGCGAAGAGCCGATAACACCTTTGCCGGAGTGGAACAAGTGGACGAAATGGGCAGTATGAAACTCGACATCGAGGCTCAAACCCGGGCAGTTATTGAAAACATCCGCGATTTTCTGGCAGAAGAAAACGCCGGCCTGGAAGACATTGTAGATGTAACCACCTTTTTGGTAAATATGAACGATTTTGCCGGCTACAACAAAGCCTATGGTGAGTACTTCAACTACGACGGCCCCACCCGCACCACAGTTGCCGTGCATCAATTGCCTCACCCGCATTTGTTGGTGGAGATAAAGGTGGTGGCATATAAGCCAATATAAATGTTTAACTTAAAATATTTCCCCTCCTTTGGAGGGGTCAGGGGAGGATTATGATAGAAATAAAAAATTATATAAACGGAAAACTCCAAAATCCAATATCCGGAGAATGGATCGACAACTACGACCCATCCTGCGGGGAGGTGTATGGCAAAATTCCCAATTCAGGAAAAGAAGATGTGGAGGCGGCTTATATCGCTTCCGCGAAAGCGTTTCCAGAATGGTCAAACACAAACTTGGAAACACGCAGCCGAATCCTTTCAAAAATCGCTGACCTGATAGAAGAAAAACTTGACAGTCTCGCTGCTGCCGAATCCAAAGACAACGGCAAACCAATCTCGTTGGCCGCAAAAGTGGACATTCCCAGAGCTTCGGCTAACTTTCGGTTTTTTGCACATGCCATCACCCAGTTTGCCGGAGAATCGCATGAAAGTGTGGGCTTAAATGCCATCAACTTTACGCTGAGGAAACCGTTGGGCATTGTGGGTTGTATTTCCCCTTGGAACCTCCCGCTCTATCTCTTTACGTGGAAAATTGCTCCTGCACTGGCTGCCGGAAACTGCGTGGTAGCAAAGCCCAGCGAGGTTACGCCGATGACCGCTTATTTGCTAAGCGAAATTTGTATGGAAGCAGGTCTTCCTCCTGGAGTACTTAATATTGTTCACGGGTTGGGCCATGCCACCGGTCAAGCCATTGTGGAACATCCAAAAATCAAAGCCATTTCTTTTACAGGAGGTACTGCCACGGGCGAACACATTGCCCGCACTGCTGCCCCGATGTTTAAAAAACTTTCCCTTGAACTGGGCGGTAAAAACCCCAACCTCATTTTTGCCGATTGCGATTATGGCAAAATGCTGGACACCACCGTGCGTTCTTCTTTTGCCAACCAAGGGCAAATCTGTTTGTGCGGTTCGCGCATTTTTGTGGAAGAAAGCATCTATGAAAAATTTAAACCCGATTTTGTTGCCCGGGTTAAAGCATTAAAAGTGGGTCATCCCTCACAAAAAAACAGCAATCTGGGTGCTTTGGTTTCCAAACCACATCTGGAAAAGGTACTTTCATACATTGAAGATGCACCCAATCAGGATGCAAATATTCTTTGCGGAGGAAATAAAGTCACAGTTCCCGGTTATGAAAAAGGCTACTATCTGGAACCCACTGTTATTGAAGTAAAAACCAACCAATGCAAACTCAATCAGGAAGAAATTTTTGGGCCGGTAGTCACCATCATGCCTTTTAAAACCGAAGAAGAAGCTTTGACGATGGCCAACGATGTGCGTTACGGACTTTCTGCCACAATCTGGACCACAAACCTTGACAGAACAATGCGTTTAAGCAACCATTTAGAAGCCGGAATTATTTGGGTCAACACCTGGTTGATGCGTGATTTGCGCACCCCTTTCGGCGGCATGAAAGACAGCGGTGTGGGTCGTGAAGGTGGTTTTGAGGCCCTGCGGTTTTTTACGGAGCCTAAGAATGTGTGTATTCAATACTCCTAAATTTTAAAATCACTAAATTTGAATTGAAATTGTATTTTTAATTAACGAGACACCCGCCTGCACGGGTGATGTGTATGAAAAAAAAACTAAGAATAAACGGCCACTCACACCTGCTTCCCTATCCGGAAGAAATTCCTGCTTTTATGAAAGACAAGGGTATTTTTTGGGTGGACAAAGACAGAAAATTTATGCTTCAGAAAAACTGGAGCCGCCCTGTGACAGACTCCAGCTTCTTCCTGAATGAAAAACTGGAGTGGATGGAGCGTTTTAATATAGACCACGCCGTGGTTTTAAACCTGTCGCAGCTTTACGGCAATGGCCTGCGTGTGGAAGAAATGAAACAGGCCTTGCGTTTTCAAAACGACTTCAATGCACGTATTCAACACGACCATCCATCAAAATTTACCACCGGTTTTGTGGTTCATCCGGGTTTATTGAAAGGGGCTATGTGGGAAATGGAGCGCTGTGTCGAGGTTTTAGGAATGCAATTACTTTGTTTGCCCACCCACTATATGGACACCATAGGAACCTGGCGCTGTATTTTTGACGAAGAAAATGAGCCACTTTTTGAAATGGCAAGCAAGTACAACCTGGCAGTGGAAATTCACCCTTATGACGGTGAAAAATTTATCCTTTTGGAAAACACTTCCTGGCGTTTTCACCTCATCTGGATGCTGGCCCAATGTGCAGATGCCTACCATTTTTTGACCTTAAACGGCTATCAGGATAAATTTCCGGGAATGCGCACCTGTTTTGCTCACGGTGGGCAGTTGGCACAAATCAACCTCGGAAGACGCATACAAGGCTTTGACGGCCGACCCGATTTGTTTGAAGGCAAACAACACCCCCGAAAAGCCGTGGGCCATAAGAATATTTTCTTTGACACCCTGGTACATGACACAGGTTCATTGGAGCTTTTAGTAAAAAACCAAACTTCAAAACAAGTAATCATGGGCTTGGACGACCCCTACCCGCTTGGCGAAATGGAAAGTGAACGCCAATCGTCTTACCCCGGAAAAATTTTGGATTTGGCCAAGGAAAGAAAAATCCTTACCGAAGAAGAATGTGACGCCATCTGGAGTGATAATGTGATTCAATGGCTGTGTGGGGATGATAAGCAAGCCAAGCAAAAATTGATTAACAGAATTACCGGAGAGTAACTTAAACTCTATAGAAAAGTACGGGCGTAACATTTTACGCCCTAATAAAAGTAAAAGCACATTAAAAATGGAATTCATCTCAGAAGAACTTGACAATTATGTCACGGCTCACACCCAGCCGGAGCCTGAACTGCTCCAAAAACTCAATCGAGAGACTTGGGCAAAAGTGTTACAGCCCCGAATGCTCAGCGGGCACTATCAAGGGCGTGTACTGAGTATGATTTCAAAACTGGTAAACCCAAAAACCGTTTTGGAAATTGGTACTTACACCGGTTATTCAGCCCTCTGTATGATGGAAGGTATTCAAAAAAACGGTGTACTCCATAGCATAGACCACAATGAAGAGTTGTTTACGCTGCAGCGAAAGTATTTTGATCTTTCCGGATATGGAAAACAAATAATTCAACATGTGGGAGAAGCATTGGAAATTATTCCAACTCTCGATTTAACTTTTGACTTGGTGTTTATTGATGCAGATAAGGAAAACTACAGTAACTATTTTGAACTGGTAGTTCCAAAAATGAAAAGCGGCGGTGTTATTTTGTCTGACAATGTGCTGTGGAGCGGAAAAGTACTGGAAAAACCAAAAAAAGACGATGTGGACACCCCTGCTTTGATTGCTTATAACAAACTAATTAATAACGACCCGAGAGTAGAAAGTGTTTTATTGCCCATCAGAGATGGGTTAACCATAACGAGAATTAAATAGGAATTTAAAACTTACGTTTTACAGGGCCAGTAATTTCGTCAATATCTTCTTTGACTTTGTCGATTTCTTTTTGCACATCCTGAGCAATGTCAATATCAACCCCTTGGTCTTTGGCACTTTTTGTTATTTCATTTTTAATTTCGTCAGTTGCATTTTTGATTTGGCGCATTCCTTTACCAAGACCACGGGCAATTTCAGGCACTTTATCGGCACCAAAAACCATCAGCACGATAAATAGAATAAACCCTATTTCGGCAAAACTGATAAACAAAAAATGGGATACAGAAATCATAGGGCAAATATAGGCATGTTTCCCGAGCTTAGAAAGAATTTATTCGGTGCGTGCCAAGTAGATTTTACTCTGTTTTTCGAGAAAATCCATCAGCTTTAACTCGTTGTTTTCACGAATCAAATCGGCCGTAAAACCATTTTCTGTAACAAAATAGAGGAAATTTTCAATCTGATCTCTCGGTATGTTCAGCACATCTGTAAAATAATCACGAGCAAAACGCTGATAAATAGCCGTGTATGAAGCATCGGCCATTTGCGCTTTTTCAAGTGGGGTTAATTTTTGTCTAATAGTATCCCGTTTTCTAAAAAGAGACTCCCCAAGAAAACCAACCAAACCCAAAATATTGATTCCGGCGGAAGGAACTTCCCGCATAGCCACATTTTCTACTCCTGAGCTTTTGTCATCTGCAAATTCATAATCAAATTCCATAGTTTCCCAAGAAGCCTGAAGGTCTCTGTCAATATCTACCGTTCTAATTCGACTTACATCCACACGAATATTTCCTGTAAGGTCATGAGGTCTTACAATAATTTCATCCAGAGTGGTAATTGCAGGATTTACATACACATTCATACGCTTTAGATTTACAATGCCTTCATCAACAATCACCGTAAATTTTTGAAACTGTAGTGCTGAAAACATCACTCGGTCATTAATTCCCATTTCCAGTGAAAACTCCCCATTTTCATTAGTAACAGTTCCTTTTTGCAAAGAGACATTATAAACTGAAATTCCTTCTACATCTTCACCAATAGGAGCGGTAACCACACCCTGAACCAAAACCCTTTCTACTTGCTGACTAAACACAAACAAGGGCATGGTAATAAGCAGAAATAATATCACTTTTCTCATATTTTAAAATTACGGTTTTCTTTCAACATCTGTTTTAAAACAAATGTTAAATCTCCATCGTCAAAAAAGTCGTAATTTTAGGGTAAATTTTAATCACACCCATGAAAAACTGCATTATCGCAAGCACATCAACCCTTCACGGCGGAAAATATCTGGATTATCTTTTGCCCGAATTAAAGTATTTTTACAAAAACACCTCAGAAATCATTTTTGTGCCTTATGCACAACCGGGCGGAATTTCGCTTGACGAATACACCCAAAAAGCCGCAGAAGCTTTTGCTCACATCAATATAAAAGTGGTTGGATTACACACTTTTTCAAATCCTGCAGAGGCTCTTTTAGACGCCGGGGGCATTTTTACCGGAGGCGGAAATACTTTCAGGCTGGTCAATGCTTTGTATAAAAACGACTTAATGGTCGCTTTACGCGAAAGCATACACAACGGCACACCTTATTTGGGAACCAGTGCCGGAAGCAACATCTGCGGGGTTTCTATGCAAACCACCAACGATATGCCCATTGTTTACCCGCCCAGTTTTAAAACCTTGGGAATTTTACCCTTTAATCTCAATCCCCATTATCTGGATCCTGACCCAAACTCGACGCATATGGGCGAAACACGTGAAACCCGAATTAAAGAATTTCACAGTATGAACAACCTGCCTGTGGTGGGGTTGAGGGAAGGCAGCTGGCTGGAAGTAAAAGGAAATACAATCTCCTTAAAAGGTCAACTCACCGCTCGAATATTTGAAAAAGACAAAGCGCCTTATGAAATGGAGAGTGGAAGTAATTTAAATTTTTTAAATTGAAATGGCAATCACCGTTCAACAAATTACAACCGAAGACACCATTGCCGTGCGTCACCCTGTTTTAAGAAAAGGCAGGCCTCGCGAGGATTGTTATTTTAGTGGTGATGAAAATGCCGGCACCTTTCATTTAGGCGTTTTTGATGAAAATAAATTGGTGGGTGTGGCAACTTTTATTGAAAATAAGTATTCCGGGTTAACCGGAAAACAAATACAACTGAGAGGCATGGCTGTTTTGGAAAATTATCAGGGAAAAGGGATGGGGGCGCAACTTCTAAAGAAAGCCGAAGAATTAATCTTAGGAAAAAATATTCACATCATCTGGTGCAATGCGAGAATTATTGCCGTGCCATTTTATGAAAAACTGGGTTTTCAGAAAATAAGCGAACCTTTTGAAATAGCTCCTATTGGCATTCATTTTGTGATGTATAAAAAATTAACCTAAAACTACCCCTATGGATAGTAGAATTTTACTCATTGTAGCTTTGGTTTTAATAACTCACTTTTCCTGTAATAACAGCAATCAAGTGCCGGTTGTCGAGGAAGTTGAAGTTCCAAAAATCTCTTTAGACAGCTTAACTGAAAATTCAATAAGACAGCTCGCTATCGATTCTATATTTGTAAAATCGGTAAAAGATTCTACAATCCTGAATTTCTACAAAAGCAACGAAATGAAAACCTTTTGGGTTTCAAACAAAATGCGGGGTCATTTAATTGAAACGTTGAATAATGCCGAAGAAGAGGGTCTTTTTAAAACTACCTTTTTGCTGGACAGTATTGCTTCCAAAGAGAAAAAAATAAAAAAGCTAAGTGATGAGCAGTTAATTGCCTATGATTTTTTACTTACTGAAAATCTTCTGCTTTATCTCATAAAGTTAAGCACAGGAAGTTTAGCACCTAAATCTATTTACCGTGACTATGAATTGAAAGAAAATGTTTTGGATTATTCTGCTCTACTGAATAGTTTTCAGTCTGAATCATTTCATCAAGCTATTAAAAAAGCTGTTCCGAATCATATAGTTTATCTGAGGCTTAAACAAGCGCTTCAGCTTCTCAACGAATTTCCCGAAGAAAATTTTACCGCTATTAGAAATGACGGAAAAATTGAACTAAATGACAGTCTCGAACAGGTGATTGCCATTAAAAACCGATTGCAATTTTGGGGAGATTTACAACAAAGTGACACCATAACTGCTATTTTTGATGAGGAAACAGTGCTTGCCGTACAAAAATTTCAAATGCGACATGGTCTTGCCCCTGACGGTGTTGTGGGTGCCGGCACACTACTGGCACTAAACAAAACTGTTTATGAACGCAAAATGCAAATAATAGCCAATATGGAACGATGGCGCTGGTATCCGCGTGATTTGGGAGAGGAATATGCCATTATTAATATACCGGATTACAGTTTGCATATTGTAAAAAATAACGACACCGTTAGAACCCATAAGGTGATTGTAGGCAAACCCAGCCGAAGAACACCGGTTTTAAGCTCCAAATTAAGTCATCTGGTTTTTAATCCCACCTGGACAATTCCACCAACCATTAAAAGAAATGACATTGTTCCTGCTGTTAGACGCAACAGAAACTATTTGGTTGAAAAAAATATGACAGTTTATGACAGAAATGGAAATGTAGTTTCTCCTTCTGAATGGAAGGAAAGTGAAGCTTTGAGTTACAGATATGTACAAAGTCCGGGGCCTAACAATTCGTTGGGATTGGTAAAATTTATGTTTCCCAACCGGTTTTCGGTTTATTTACACGACACCAATTCCCGAAGTTTTTTTGAACGTGCCAATCGCTCGTTGAGCTCGGGTTGTGTGCGGGTTCAAAACCCTTTTGAACTGGCAGAATATTTATTGGACGACAAAACCAACTGGAGTCTAGACATTATAAATGAGTTTGTTAAAACCCACAAAACAAGAGATGTGAGAATGAAAAGAGATGTTCAAATACACTTGTTGTATTGGACCGCCTGGAGTGAAAACGGCGTTTTACAGTTCAGAGATGATTTGTATGAAAAAGATTTTGAACTCTATCGTTTATTAAGAAACTAAACTTGATTTTGAAATATAATCTTCAGAAGGGTAATAAATAAACAAGCAGGATTTCTCTTTAATCAGGTCAATAATCATTTCAGACTCTTCATTTGACAAAGCGGGACAACCCAAACTTCTTCCCAACCGACCGTTTTGAGCAATAAAACTTTCAGAAACATAATCGGCTCCATGTATAACAATAGCACGCGCTCTGGCTTTATCATTGATTCCTTTTTCAAGACCATCCAGCCTGAGAGAATAGCCGTGTTTGCCAAAATAAGGTTCTGCAGTGGCATAAAACCCCAAGCTGCTTTGAAAAGATTCCGGAATGTTTGAGAATTTCTTGGCATATTCATCGCCGCTGTTTCTTCCGTGAGAAACATAGGTTTGATGTATGATTTCGTTTTTTGTCAAATCAATAATCCAAAGTCTTTTTTCATTGGCCGATAGGCTAAAATCGATGACAGTGAGTAACTGTTTTTCAAAAACACCTTTTTTATTTAATTTATGATACCCTTCTAAAGCCTTAGAAAAACTTTCTATAGAAGGCAAGTTATATGAATTTGTATATAACGAATTATAAACCTCTTCTGCTTTTGATGAAGTGGATGAAATTTCGAAAAATGTAAAATTGTTTGTTGTAGCGGATATGTTTGTTGAGTGAGATACAAACCCGAGCAACAAAAGGGGAATAAGTCTAAAAAGCATTATTGGTAAATGGGGATTTATTTTTACTATTTGCTTCAAAAATAGAAAAATAATTGAATTACAAAACAAAAATCTTTCTTAAAATACTGTTATTCAGCATATTTTTCTTTTAAGTCTTTAATTTACTTATCAAATAAAATACTTTTACCTTTGCAAAACATTTCAAAAAGATGAATAAAAAAGTACTTTTAATGATACTCGATGGCTGGGGCATCACTCAAAACCCGGAGGTTTCTGCCATTGCAAAAGCACATACACCATTTATGGATTCGCTTTATGGAAAATACCCTAACGCCCAATTGCGAACCGACGGATTGAATGTGGGTCTGCCCGACGGGCAAATGGGAAACAGCGAGGTGGGTCACATCAATTTGGGTGCCGGAAGAATCATATATCAGGAATTGGCTAAAATCAATCTGGCTCTTCAACACAATACCTTGAGTGAAGAAAAAGTGCTTAAAAATGCCTTTACATATGCGAAAAGCAACAACAAAAACATTCATTTTATCGGTTTGGTATCAGACGGTGGTGTGCACTCACACATCAATCATTTGAAAGGGCTTTTAACTGCCGCCAAACAAGCCGAAGTTGAAAATGTATTTGTTCACGCTTTTACCGATGGGCGCGATGTTGACCCACATTCAGGATTGGGATTTATTGAAGAATTACAAAACCATCTCAACATCTCGGGAGGTAACCTGGCTACAGTTGTGGGGCGTTATTATGCCATGGACAGAGACAAGCGTTGGGAAAGAACCAAAATAGCTTACGATCTACTCGTTCACGGAACCGGCACACCCACCACCGATATTTTAAAAAGCATCCACGAAAGCTATGGTGCCGGCATTAGTGACGAGTTTATAAAACCCCTTGTTTTAACTGAAAATAACAAGCCCGTCACTACGATTCAGCCTGATGATGTGGTGTTGTTTTTCAATTTCAGAACCGACCGGGGCAGGCAACTCACCGAAGTGCTTACACAAAAACATTTTCACGAGTTCAACATGGCAGCCTTGCCGTTGCATTTTGTAACGATGACCAACTATGATGACACTTTTGAAAACATTCACATTATATATAACAAAGAAAACATCACCGAAACTTTGGGCGAAGTGATTTCCAAAGCCGGTAAAAAACAAATACGCATCGCTGAAACCGAAAAATATCCACACGTTACCTTTTTCTTTTCGGGAGGTCGGGAAGTACCCTTTGATGGTGAAAGCCGCATACTCTGCCCCTCACCTATGGTGGCCACTTATGATTTAAAACCGGAAATGAGCGCTTATGAAATTCGCGATAAAATTATTCCCGAAATTGAACAACAATCGGCTGATTTTATTTGTTTAAACTTTGCCAACCCCGACATGGTAGGGCATACAGGCGTTTTTGAAGCAGCTGTAAAAGCCTGTGAAACGGTTGATAGTTGTGCCGGAAGTATCACAAAAAAGGCTCTGGAAAACCACTATACCACGATAATCATTGCAGATCATGGCAACAGCGAAACGATGATAAATCCCGATGGATCACCTAACACGGCACATACAACCAATCCCGTTCCAATTATTGTGGTGGACCCTGAGATTAAATCAGTTGAAAATGGTATTTTAGCAAACATTGCACCCACCATTTTAAAACTAATGGGTATTGACAAGCCCGAAATTATGAATGAAAAATCATTAATTTAATTTAAAAACAAATGAAAAAGACATTGCTCACCCTATTATTTGCTGCTTTTATTCTTTCCTGTGGAAACAAAGAAAAAGAGGCAGAACCCAAAGAAATGCAAAACGAAATCAAAGAGATGGAGGAAATCCACCCTGATGACTTACCTGTATTGATTGGCAAGCAAGAAATAAGTGCTATTAAATCTCCCCCATATAACAATTGGTTTATGGACAATTATAAATACAGCCCTGACCAGAAAAAACTGGGACTTCTAAAAGAAGCTTTAAAAGGAAAAACCATAACCATTTTTATGGGAACCTGGTGTGAAGACAGCCGAATGCAAGTACCTGCTTTAATGAATATTTTGGATGCCATTAAATATGACCATTCCAAAATCACATTAATCACGATGTCTGAAGACAAAGACACTCCCAAAAACTTTGAGGAAGGAAAAAATATCGAATATGTCCCCACTATTATTGTTTACAACAACAATGATGAAATGGGGAGAATCATAGAATACCCTATTGAGAGTCTGGAAGCTGATTTATTGAAAATTGCAACCGGACAGGAATACACCCCTGCATATACAGAATAATACTCCATAGATGAAGCACAAATCATTGACCATAGCCATAGATTTTGACGGAACACTGGTGGAAAATGCCTATCCAAAAATAGGTCGCCCCGTAATATTTGCTTTTGACACACTAAAGATGTTGCAAAGTGAAGGCCATCGTCTAATTTTATGGAGTTACCGACACGGCAGCGAACTTGATGATGCGGTAGATTTTTGCAAAAAAAACGGTGTCACATTCTATGCAGTTAACAAAAGTTTTCCTGAGGAAGAATTTGACGGCACGCAAAGCCGAAAAATTTTGGCAGACATCTATATTGATGACAGAAACATAGGTGGCCTCTATGAATGGGGCAAAATTTATAAAATGATTTCCAAAAACGATCCTGAATCTAAAAAGCTGAAAAAAAAGGGCGGTTTATTTTCCTTATTTAAAAAATAAAAAATGATAATACCCAAAACCAAAGAACAAATTGAGTTGATGCGTCAAAGTGCGCTTGTGGTTTCCAGAACACTGGGAATGATTGCCGCTGAGCTAAAACCGGGAATAAAACTGAGTTATTTAGACGCTTTGGCTGAAGCCTACATACGTGAAGAAGAAAACGCACGGCCGGGCTTTAAAGGTTTGTATGATTGCCCATCCACCCTGCTGATAAGCGCAAACGACCAGGTAGTACACGGGCTGCCCACTGATTATGAAGTTAGAGAAGGCGATATACTTTCCATAGATTGCGGTGCTATTAAAAATGAATATTATGGCGACCACGCTTATACATTTACCGTGGGCGAGGTAAACCCTGAAGTTGCCAAACTTCTGGAAGTAACCAAAGAATCCCTTTACAAAGGTATCAGAGCGTTTAAGGCCGGTAACCGTGTGGGAGATATTGGCTTTGCCATTCAAAACTATTGCGAAAGTTTTGGCTACGGTGTGGTGCGCGAACTTGTTGGCCACGGGCTGGGAAAAAAGCTTCATGAAGACCCTGAAATTCCCAATTATGGAAAACGTGGCCGCGGAAAGAAATTTATAGAAGGAATGACCATCGCCATTGAACCTATGATTAATCTGGGAACCCATCGCGTGAAGCAACTTAAAGACGGTTGGACCATAGTAACCGAAGACGGCAGACCCAGCGCACATTTTGAACACAACGTGGCGTTGGTGGACGGTAAACCGGAATTACTTTCAACCTTTGGTTATATCTACAAAGTGCTGGGTATTGAGAGTGATGAAGAAGACGAATTTAGGCAGTCAGCGTTAGTGCTTTAGTTATTCCACAGAGATGCACGGAGACGCACTGAGATACACAGAGATAAATGGAAATAATTGAGAAAGATTTAACCGATAAATTCATAAGTGCTGCTATAAAAGTGCATCGCTCACTTGGACCGGGTTTATTAGAGTCTGCTTATCAGGAATGTTTATTTTTTGAGCTTAAATCTAAAAATCTTATTGTTCAAAAAGAAATTCCTTGTCCGGTTGTATATAAAGACATTAAATTAGACCACGGTTATCGCATTGACTTATTAGTTGAAAATAAGGTAGTTATTGAATTAAAAACTGTTGAGTGCTTTACAGACGTTTATACTGCTCAAGTTTTAACTTATTTAAAACTTGGAGGATACCCCGTTGGTCTCTTAATTAATTTTCATACAAAACTTCTGAAAAATGGACTCAAAAGATTCATCAACACTCATTAATTTCTCCGTGTAACTCCGCGCAAAACTCTGTGTAGCTCTGTGTAACAACACCCAACAACCCAAAGAATGAAATCCCTCTTCAAATTTTTCCTCAACAAAATACCCAGACAGACCCTTATCAGGTTAAGTTATGTGTTTCGGCCGGTGTTGGCACTTTGGTATCGGGGTTCCAAGTTTGAAGACCCCATTGATGGGAAAACCTATCGTAGTTTTTTGCCTTACGGATATGAAAACCAACGGGAAAATGTGCTGGCTCCCGGCACACTTTCGCTGGAGCGACACCGCTTGCTTTGGTTGTATCTTAAAAATGAAACCTCCTTTTTTACCGAAAACCTAAAAGTGCTACATTTTGCACCGGAGCAGGCTTTTTACAAAAGACTCAAAAACCTGATAAACCTCGATTACACCACCACCGACCTCAACTCACCCCTGGCTGATGTAAAAGCAGATATTTGCAATCTCCCGTTTAATGATAACAGTTTTGATTTTATTTTGTGCAATCACGTCTTGGAACATATCCCCGACGATACTCAAGCGATGCAGGAGCTTCACAGGATTTTAAAACCGGGTGGCACCGGCATTTTTCAAATTCCGCAAGACCTTTCCAGAGAGAAAACTTTTGAAGACAACTCCATTACCAACCGCAAAGAGCGAGCTAAAATCTTCGGGCAATATGACCACGTGAGAGTTTATGGACGTGATTATTTTGACAAACTGAGAAGCGTGGGGTTTACCGTGGAGGAAGTGGACTACACCACCCATTTTTCGGAAGAAGAAATACATCGTTACCGTCTTCCCAAGGGTGAGGTTATACCGGTTTGCAGAAAATAATAAGTAGAAATACATTCGTTTTAACTTTTAATTGCTGTTGCATTTTTAATTTTTGGTTATTTTTAGAAACTTAAAAATTCTGAAAAACCAACTCTATGAAATCGCTGCAAAAATTACTCTTCTTTCTTTCTTTTTTCATTTTCTCAGGCACTTTTGCTCAAATAGACCTAAACTACCAAACGCCGCATCCTGATATACTTTCGTTAGCCGATGCCCCGATGCCGCCCACCATGAGTATCAATTTTGACGGTTCAAAAGCTGTTTTGATTTATCGCAACCAATACATCTCAATTGAAGAACTGGCGGAAAAAGAAATGCGCCTGGCCGGACTGCGCATCAACCCCAAAACAAACAGCTCCAGCCGTGCCAGAAACTTTAATAACATCAGTATTTTTGATTTAAAAACAAAAACTGAAATCGCAGTAGCCGGAATGCCTGAAAATGCTAAAATCACGAACATCAGTTGGTCCAATGCTCAGGATAAAATCGCTTTTATCAACGCTACCGAAAACGGAGTGGCACTGTGGGTGATTGATTACAACACCCGAAGGGCAACACGCTTAACCGAGCCCACACTTAATGCTAATTTGGGAAGTCCTATGACGTGGCTAAAAGACGATTCAGGTTTTATTGTGAAAATGCTTCCGCAAAACAGAAAACCACTCATTGATACTGAAAGCGCTGTCCCCACCGGACCGGTAATTTCTGTGAATGAAGAAGGACAACGTGCCCAAAACCGCACCTATCAGGATTTATTAAAAAACACGGCAGACGAGACGAACTTTGAAACTTTAGCAACTTCAGAATTGTGGAAAGTAACTCTTGACGGAAAGAAATCAAAATGGAAAGAGGCAGCGATGTACCGCAACATTTCCATTTCACCTGATGGGACTTATTTCTTAATCAGTGAAACCCAAAGGCCATTTTCATACATTGTTCCTTTTTCAAGATTTCCCACCTCATTCAATGTGTTTGATTCCAAAGGAAAACTTGTTAAAAATATAGTGGACGTGCCTTTGATTGAAGAACTTCCACAAGGATTTATGGCGGTGCAAACCGGCCCGAGAAGCATTTCGTGGCGGGATGATCAGCCGGCAACACTGGTTTGGGCAGAAGCTTTGGATTTTGGTGACCCCGAAAATGAAGTGGAATACAGAGATGTGGTGTTTCAACTTCCCGCACCTTTTACAGCCCGCCCCCGTCAATTGGTGCAAAGTAAACTGCGTTTTGCCGGAATAGAATGGGGAGATGATAACACTGCTGTACTTTACGGCAGGTGGTGGAACACCCGCACCTCAAGAGTGGAGTTTTTCAATCCTTCAGACCCCACTTCAGAGCCGAAATTATTTGTAGAACGTAATTATCAGGACCGCTACAGCGACCCGGGCAATTTTGTGACCACCCGCAACAGCTTTGGAAGAAATGTATTGGAAATTTCTAACGGAAATGTGCATCTAATTGGTGATGGCTTTTCGCCGGAAGGCAAATTACCCTTTGTGGATCGTTATGATTTAAATACCAGTACCAAAGAACGCATCTACCACGCAACACCGGGCGAAATGCTGGAAAGTATTACAAGAATGCTGGATACTGAAAAAGGACTGGTTTTAACACGACTGGAAAGCAGTACCGAGTTTCCTAATTTCTACATAAGAAACATAAAAGATGGCTCTTTGGAGCAACTTTCCTTTTTTAAAAATCCTTTTAAAGCCGTTCAGGATGTGCATAAAGAAGTGATTACTTATAAAAGAGAAGACGGTTTGGATTTATCGGCAACGTTATACCTGCCCGTGGGTTATGAAGCCGGAAAAAAATACCCGATGCTGATGTGGGCTTACCCACGCGAGTTTGTAGATGCAGCCAGTGCATCGCAGGTAACATCTAGCGATAATCAGTTTACATTTATGAGTTACGGCTCACCCTTGTATTGGGTCAACCGCGGTTATGTGGTTTTGGACAATACGGCTTTTCCAATTATTGGAGCAGATGGCGAGTTGCCCAACGACACTTTTGTGGAACAACTGGTTGCCAATGCCAAAGCTGCTATTGACGCAGTAGATGCTATGGGCTATATTGACCGCAACCGTGTGGGCGTGGGCGGGCACAGCTATGGTGCTTTTATGACCGCCAACCTGCTCTCCCACTCCGATTTATTTGCAGCAGGTATTGCAAGAAGCGGCGCTTATAACCGCACTATGACTCCTTTTGGCTTTCAAGCCGAAGAACGCAACTACTGGGAAGCACCGGATGTATATAACACCATGTCACCCTTTATGCAAGCTCATAAAATGAAAACCCCCATGCTGCTCATACACGGTGAAGCAGATAACAACTCAGGCACTTTCCCGATGCAAAGCGAGCGTTATTTTAATGCGTTAAAAGGATTGGGTGCCCCTGTGCGCTTGGTTATGTTGCCACACGAAAGCCACGGTTATGCCGCCAGAGAAAGTATAATGCATATGCTTTGGGAACAAGATGAATGGTTGGAAACACACGTAAAGAATAAAACTGAATAAACGACTTAATCCACCACCAATGCTTTAAAGCCGGGAGACATCCACTCTTGCAGGGTTTTATTTTCATCTAAGTAGATGATGTAGGCCTCCAGAAAGTTGTTTTCTGCAAGAAAAGCTTTACTTTCTTCCAACTCCATGACCATAAAAACGGTGGCATAGGCATCCGCCAGCATACAGTTTTCAGCGATGACAGAAGTGCTCAGCACATTGCTCTTTTTGGGCCATCCGGTTTTGGGGTTGATGGAGTGGACATATTTTGCACCTGTTTCCGGATCGATGCGGGTTTTTCTGAAATTTCCGGAACTGGCCAATGCTTTATCCTGCAGTTTTAGTTTTTTGATTAGTGTGCGTTCCTCGGTTTGTGTGGGGTCGTCTATGGCTACGATCCAGGGGTTGCCGGTTTTGGTATTTTTACCTTTGCTTAGCAGTTCGCCGCCCAACTCAATCAGGTAGTTTTCTACATTATTTCTATCCAGTACCCTTCCTAAAACATCGATGGCATAGCCTTTGGCAATGGCATTAAAGTCTATAAAAATGCGCGGGTCTTGTTTGATGAGTTTTAAATCCGGGCTGAGGGTTAATTTATCAAAACCTACAAACTGCAGGATGCTGTCAATCTGTGTGCTATCAATACCACTTAATCTACCCGAAGGACCAAAACCATAAGCATTGACCAAAGGCCCTACCGTGGGGTCAAAATAGCCGTTAGTAGCTTCCCAGACTTCACGGGAGGTATTAAAAACTTCCCTAAAATAATGGTCAACCACAACGGTTGTATCACCGCGGTTTATCCTTGATATGTCTGAGTCGGGCAAGTAGGTGGACATGGACTGGTTGATGATACCAAAAACCTTTTTTAGTTCGTCGTGAAAATCGGTGTTACTTTCATACTGTATATTATAAGTGGTGCCGAAAGCTTCACCCAGGTTTTGAATTATGGTCACTTCATTTTTATCTGACTTGCAGGATATAAAAAGGAGGAGCGTAAAGATTAAAATCAGGTTTTTCATTGAATGAATCTATATGTTGATTAATACAAAATTAATTATTATCTCTCTAAAGGGTCTTTGCGAGAAACCATTTCACGCAAAGCAAGGAGAGAAACAGCAAAGAAGACAGAGGTGAAAAACATAATACACTCTTATTAATTATTCATTCTAAACTTTTAAAAAGTAATTTCCCGAATTCCGTTATAAATAACGCTGTATTCTTCATCTTTCACGATGGGGTTTTGATAGTTGCTACCGTTCCCCAGACCCACTCCGGCATAAAAGGTTTTGGCTTCATACTTATCGGCATGTTCTTTCATTTTTTTCATAAACGCCTGATCAAATTCCTGAACCGGTTGCGGATAAACAACGGCTCTCACAATCACAAAATGAAGTGTTTTTTCTTTCAAAGCTACAAACTGTGGATTTTTTTTTAGGTCAGAATTTATACCCAAAAACTCATAGCCTTGCTCCTCCAGGTCTTTGCCCACGATATTCATCGCCAGATTGTGCATTTCTTGTTTGGTGAGTGGGAGTGGCATTGTTTAAAATTTACTATCACAAAATTAGCCTATTTAGACAAAATCAAATGGATAAGTTGGTAATGTTTGTTAAAAAAATGTTGGTTTATATTATATATGTCTTAATTATAAAATAACTTTGGAAAATTTGTGTGTGATACAATAATCTATTCGGGCTTTTATCATTTTAATTCAAGGTCATAGTCAAATGAACACTCTTTTTTCCTAAACTATCTATTCTATAAACTTTTAGAACTTCTGAGCCTTCATCTTTCACTATTATATCACCTGGTTTAATATCGTGTCTTTCAAAAAAAACAAATCTTTGTAATCTTAATTTATTCCCATTTTTGTCGAATAAAACGGATCTTAAAGCAGAAGTAGTTTGAACACTATCAACCTTGAAATTAATTACAATATCTCTCTCTACCCTAGTTTGTTTAATGGAAAAACTTACTATTAATAAAGCTACTGATGTTACAAAGATTACCAAAAACATTATCGTTTTTTGTTTCATTTGACACTACTTTTTAAATTGATTTGGAAAAACTAGCCCCACTACCTCACTCCCGACACTTCGGGAGTATCGTGTAGTATTCTGCAGTTTATTAAAAGATCTATTTTTTAACCAAAATACTGAAAAACCATCATATTATCTAACACTCCATCAGCATTATTCTAAAAACAAAAAAACCGACACTTTAAAGGTATCGGTTTTTGAATATATAAGAAAATAATAGTTTATCCTCCAAAGTCGTCAAAGCGGATGTTTTCATCGGGAATACCAAAGTCTTCACCCATTTTTTGAACGGCCTGGTTCATTAACGGAGGCCCGCAGAAATACAATTCGATTTCCTCCGGCTCTTCGTGTTTGCTCAGATAGTTATCAATCACCACCTGGTGAATAAACCCTACAAACCCGTCGCCTTCGCCGTCAAGACCGTCTTTCACCTTCCAGTTGTCTTCCGGTAAGGGTTCAGAAAGTGCTAAATAGAATTTAAAGTTAGGGAAGTCTTTTTCCAGTTTTCTAAAGTGGTCGATATAGAACAATTCTTTTTTAGAACGGCCTCCATACCAGTAAGTTACTTTTCTTCCGGTTTTGATGGTACGGAATAACTCATACAAGTGTGAACGCATTGGGGCCATACCGGCACCACCACCCACATATAGCATTTCCGCTTCACTCTCGTTGATAAAGAACTCCCCATAAGGCCCTGAAATTACGACTTTATCGCCGGGCTTTTGAGCAAAAATATAAGAAGATGCAATACCGGGGTTTACATTCATCCAGGTGTTTTTAGCTCTGTCCCACGGCGGGGTGGCAACACGCACGTTTAGCATAATCTCGCGCCCTTCAGCAGGGTAAGAGGCCATAGAATAAGCACGCTCTACGGTTTCGGTATTTTTCATTACCAAAGACCACATCTGGAACTTGTCCCACTCTTCTTTAAATAAGTCTGGTTTGCTGTGTTCTTCAGGGTGTGCAGTAATGTCCATATCACTGTACTTAATTTCACAAGGTGGAATTTCAATCTGAATATACCCCCCTGCTTTGTAGTTCATATCTTCAGGGATTTCAACTACAAATTCTTTGATAAAGGTAGAAACGTTGTAGTTACGGGTAACCACTGCTTCCCATTTTTTGATACCAAAAACTTCCTCAGGAATGGTAATAACCATATCCTGCTTCACTTTTACCTGACAGGAAAGTCTGGCACCTTCTTTCAGTTCTTTTCTTGAAAAGTGAGGGGTTTCTGTGGGCAGTGCTTCACCACCGCCTTCAAGCACGTGGCACTCACATTGAACACAGGTTCCACCGCCGCCACAAGCTGAGGGTAGAAATATTTTTTCAGAACTCAATGTTGTCAACAATGTGCTTCCGGATTCTACTTCCAGTACTTTTTCACCATTGATGGTAATTTTTACCGGCCCTGATGGGGAAAGTTTTTCTTTTACTCCGATAAGTAAAGCTACCAAAAGTAAAACCAATACTAAAAATGCTACAACGGTTGCAATAATAACACCTAATGTACTTGCTGCTAATATCATAATACTAATTTGTTTCTTCTTGAGTGTTTTCTTCGTTTTCGTCTTCAGAGTTGTCATCATCAGAGCTGTCATAATCGGCAGCACTGTCATCGCTGAATTCGGTATTTGCTTCGGTAGAAATGCGCAGCACTTGTGCAGCATCACCGGAACCACCATCGTCACCTCCGGTTAACATTCCACCAAAACTCATAAACCCTATCGCCATTAAACCGGTAATAATAAATGTTATTCCCAACCCTCTCAAAGCGGGTGGAACATTTGAGTATCGTATTTTTTCGCGTATAGCGGCAATAGTTAAAATAGCAAGGAAAAACCCGATACCGGAACTCACACCATAGTTAAATGCCAAATCGATGCTGGCAATCTGACGGGACTGCATAAACAGCGAGCCCCCCAAAATAGCGCAGTTTACTGCGATAAGCGGCAAGAAAATACCCAGTGAGTTATAAAGCGCCGGAAGGAACTTTTCAACCACTATTTCTACCAATTGTACCATAGTTGCAATGGTAGCAATAAACATAATGAATGAAAGGAAGCTCAGGTCATAAGAGGCATATTCAGGACCTAACCACTCCAAAGCACCATCGCGCAAAATATATTGATCTAACAGCCAGTTCAAGGGAACTGTGATACCCAGTACAAAAATTACTGCGGCACCCAAACCAACGGCTGTGGTTACTTTTTTAGAAACTGCCAGGTATGAACACATCCCAAGGAATGTGGCAAAAACCATATTGTCTATAAAGACTGATTTAAAAAATAATTCTAAATGCTCCATTGTGTATTTTTTGTTTGTTGTTTGTCCTCCCCCTAAATCCCCCTCCAAAAGAGGGGGACTTTTTGGGTTAGATGTTTGTATTTTGGTAAACTATAAACCCTAAATCATTAACTAATTTTCTTCTACTAAGTGAGGGCTTCTTGTGCGTTGTACCCAAATGATGATACCTACTACTATAAGTGCCATGGGCGAAAGCAGCATAAATCCGTTGTCTTCATAACCAATTGCATAAAGTCCGGTTTTTGCAATGGGGTCACCCAATACCTGAATACCCAAAAGTGTACCTGAACCTAACAACTCTCTGAAAAATCCAACAATAATCAAAATCACTCCATAGCCCAACGCGTTACCAATTCCGTCAAGGAAAGAGCGGTACACACCGTTACCCAGGGCAAAGGCTTCAAAGCGGCCCATAATGATACAGTTGGTAATAATAAGACCGATGAAAACTGAAAGCTGCTTGCTCAGTTCATATGCAAAGGCTTTAAGCACTTGATCAACCACAATTACCAGCGTTGCAACAACAATTAATTGAACAATAATTCTGATTTTGGAAGGTATCATATTTCGCAAAAGCGAAATCACCACGTTACCCACACCCATTACAAATATTACCGAAAGCGCCATTACAATGGACGGTTTCAACTGTGCAGTAATAGCCAGTGCAGAACAGATACCCAATACCTGAATGGTGATAGGGTTGTTATCGGTTAGCGGGTCTAATATTAATGCTCTGTCTTTTTTAGATAGTAATCCCATTTGCTTATTGATTTAATTGTTGAATGTAAGGTACATAGGTTCTCAGGTAGTTTCTCAACATAGCTGTTACACCGTCTCCGGTAATGGTTGAACCGGCAATAGCATCTACTCTGTTATCGGTTTTTCTAACGTTTGCAGGGTCGTTGTTTCCTTTTGCAACAGTAATTCCGGCAAAATAACCTTCTTCGTCAAAAATGTGTTCTCCTTTAAACATATCCATAAAGAAACGCTCTTTGATGTTTGCTCCAAGACCGGGAGTTTCTGCTTTGTGATCAAAGAATACTCCTTTAACTACAAATGAATCATCCAGTGCTACAAACCCCCAAATGGCGTCCCATAACCCTTTTCCTAAAACAGGCACGATATAATAGGTCTCTCCGTCTTTTTCGCCCACAAAAAAGGGCAATCTTTTTTGATAGTCGGGGTTTCTGGTTAACGCCTCTTCTCTTGCCAGATCGATTAAGTAAGCCTCATCATCTTCAATAATTTCACCACCTTGTACATAGTATTGTCCGGTGATGTATTGATTAAACTTTTCTCCAACTACGTCAGTAGAAATAAACTGTACATCGTTATCTCCCTGATTGTTGTGAACACCCATGGCATACAGTATGTTTTGTTGTTTTTCAAAACGCATGTTTTCAATGATTCTGGGTTTTAATGACGATGCCAGGAAAGCCAATAAAGTACCAACAACCATTACCATTACTACGGCAAAAACGATGGTGTATAAATTGTTATCTGTTTTTCTAGCCATGACTAAGCGGTTTTAACTTTTAAACGTTTCATTCTTCTCTTGATATTTCCTCTAATCACATAGTGGTCAATGGTAGGTGCAAACACGTTCATCAACAGGATAGCCAGGAAAACTCCTTCGGGATAGGCCGGATTGAATACACGAATCATCACCGATATAAACCCGATAAAGAATCCGTAAATCCATTTACCCCTATTGGTTTGTGAGCCCGTTACAGGGTCAGTAGCCATATAGACAATACCAAAGGCGAGACCTCCAATTATTAAATGCTCCCAGAAGGTTACACTCATCAGTCCATAGAAACTGCTGGTTTCTGTGATAATTCCTGCAGCTACTACCCAGTTAAAGATTAAACCCATAACCAATGCACCGATGATTGAACTTACAATAATTCTCCAGCTTGCTACTTTTGCATACAACAAGAAAGCACCGCCCAATAGAATAAGTAAGGTAGATGTTTCACCGATGGAACCCGGAATAAATCCATAGAACATATCGCTGATACTGAATATCACTTCCTGATTTTGTGCATAAGTACCTAAAATGGTTTCGCCTGAAATAGCACTCACGTCAGTTGCACCGTCTGCAATTAGTTGGTCACGTTCAACAGCACCATGCACCCAAACTTTGTCACCACTCATCCAAGTGGGATAAGCAAAGAAAAGGAATGCACGAATGGTCAAGGCCGGGTTTAAGATATTCATACCGGTTCCGCCAAAGATTTCTTTTCCGATTACAACACCAAAAACAACTGCAATAGCCAACATCCAAAGTGGTGTATCCACAGGAATAATAAGCGGCACAAGCATACCGGTTACCAGATAGCCTTCTTCTACCTCATGCCCTTTTATTACGGCAAATATAAATTCAATGGTCAGACCCACCACATAGGAAACAATTACCAGTGGCAAAACAGTCATAGCACCCAGAATAAAGTTGTCCCAGTTGATAAAGTGCTCAAAAAGCGAGAATGTTTCCGGAAAACCGTTTACAGCAGAATAGTGCTGGTATCCGGTATTGAAAATTCCAAAAATCAAACAAGGAACCAACGCCATAATCACGGTGTTCATGGTACGCTTTAAATCGTCTGCCATTCTAATATGACCGCCGGAATGTGTGGTTTCATTGGGTAAGTACAAAAATGTGTGAATTGCATTAAATGCAGGCGCCATTTTGGTGCCTTTGTACTTCATTTTTAAATCGTGTAATTTATTTTTCAAACTCATAGCTTATCCTATTTCTTTGTACATAAGATCCAAACCTTGTCTTATAATTTCCTGATGGGGTTGTTTTGACACACACACAAACTCTGTAAGTGCAAAATCTTCAGGAGCTACCTCATACATTCCCATTTCTTCCATAGCATCCAAATCTTCTACCATACAGGCTTTTAAAATTTGCATGGGGTAAATATCCAACGGGAAAACCTGCTCATACAAACCGGTTTGCACAAAAGCTCTGTGCTCGCCGTTTGTATTGGTATTTAAAACATATTTTTTATTGGGTGTTAACCACGAAAAAGTTAGTGCTCTGGTAATGGATATTTTGTTGAACATGGGCTTGTTCCAACCAAAAAGCTCATAGTCATCTCCTTCGGGAATAACTGTGATGGTATTATCATAAAAGCCCAAATGTCCATCAGCTTCTACTTTTTTACCCGTTAAAACTCCTCCACTGATGATTCTCACATTTTCTTCATTCAAGCCGGAATCATATACCATAGTAGAAACTTCGGCACAAGCTTTGGTTCTGTAGTATTTGGGTGATTTTACAGAAGATCCTGCAAGGGCAACAATGCGCTCAGGATTGAACTTTCCGGTAAGAAGTAATTCACCTATTACCACCAAATCCTGTGGTGTAACTGTCCAAACGGTCTCTCCTTTGTTCACAGGGTCAATCATATTGATTAATGTACCAACATTCCCGGATGGGTGTGGCCCTGAAACTTTATGCAACCTAACACCTTCAATAGCTGCCATTGGTGAAACAGAATCTGCACCTACACCCACATGAACTGCACCGGATGTAAGTTTTGACAATGCTGTTACAGCTGCCTGAATTTCTTTTTCTTTTCCGGTAAGGGTATAGTCATAATCAGCAACTAAAGGCGCACTGGCATGTGCAGAAATAAAGATTGCTTTGGGTGATTTGTCAGGATTTGCAACAACATCATAAGGACGCTGCTTGATAAAAGCCCAACATCCGGACTCCAGCAAACGTGCTTTGATTTGATCGGCAGTTGCTTTTGAAACATCGGTCTTGCCAAAATCGCGGTATTGGTCTTCAGCATCAGCAGTGATTACCAAATGTGTAATAACCCTTTTGGCACCTCTCCTGATTTCGGTGAGTGTTCCGCTCACGGGCGAAACAAAACGAACAGCTTCATTTTCACGATGATAGAAAAGGTCATCACCAGCTTTCAACTTGGCACCTTCTTTGACCAACATTTTAGGAGTGATTAAATGAAAATCGGAGGGTTTTACAACAAAAGTGCGAGACCTTGGAGCGTTGGTTAGCGTTTTTTCAGGCTCACCTACAAGACGAATGTCAAGCCCCTTTTTAATTCTAATGTCTTTGGACATAGGATTGTAGTATTAAAGTTTTCTTTATAAAGTTTTTAAATTGGAATAATACCAATTTTAAAGAGCGCAAATTTACAAATTTTGGGACGTATTTTTAAAGCATTAGAGACCGAAAATTATTATTTATAACAATTCTAAATAAACAAAAATCAATTTACTTCCCTTAGACAATAAGCCGTGTAAAAATTTGTTTATATTTACCCTGAATTGACACAAACCCAGAAAACAAGAGAATGAGATTTAGTACAGTTTTACTTCTTTTATTACTACCTTTATTAAAGCACAGCCAGGTTACCGAAACACCTGCCCCCAACTACATAAAAACCATAGAATTCAGAGGAAATACCCCTCAGGCTCAATTGCCTATTTTAAAGCTGGGCGAGCGTTTTCAGCTGGCCTTTGACGACCTGGTAGGTGATGAAAGGGATTATTATTACCGGATAGACCACTACAATTTTGACTGGACACCCTCCAATCTAGCCAAGGGTGAATACCTGAACGGTTTTGATGATGTGCGCATAGATTATTATGAAAACTCATTCAATACTTTGGTGATGTATTCGCATTATGTACTAACCATTCCCAATAGAGACACCCGGGCAATTACCAAAAGTGGAAATTATCTGTTAAGCATTTTTGATGATAGAAACAATTTGATATTTTCAAGAAAGTTTATGATTTATGAAGATGTGGCCAATGTGGGAGTTGAAATCAAACGAACCCGAAACCACAATTTTATAAACAGCAAGCAAGTTGTACATTTTAATATTAACTCTCCGGGAATAAACTTTATCAATCCCAATCAAAATGTAAAAACACTGGTGCTTCAAAACAGTAATTTAAAAACAGCCATAAGCGACCTTAAGCCGCAGTTTACCCTAGGCAATGAAATTATTTACAGATATGACCTAGAAGCTTCATTTTGGGCCGGTAATGAGTTTTTTAATTTTGACAATAGCGATGTCAGAGGGGTTTCTGCAGGTGTTAGGAGAGTTGAACTGGAGGACACCTTCATTAATTACCTATACACAAACATTTCCAGAAAAAACAGGCCTTATACATACAACCCGGATATTAATGGAAATTTTGTCATTAGAAACCAACGCGCTCAAAACTCAAACATTGAAGCAGAATATGTTTGGGTACATTTTTCCCTTCAGTATTTTGATGATTTAAATGAAGGTGATGAAATACATTTATATGGAAATTTTAACAACTATACTTTAGACAATTCAACGCGTCTTACTTTTGACCAAAACAACAATGTTTACAGGGTTAGATACTTATTAAAGCAAGGTTTTTACAATTATAAATTTGTTGTAAAAGACAAAAACGGACATGTTGATATTGGTGCAATTTCAGGAAATTTTGACCAAACTGAAAACGATTATACCGTAGTGGTTTACTACAGAGAAGTAGGTGGGCGATATGACCGAATAGTGGGCGTTGGCAGCAACAACTCTATAAACATTACCAATCATTAAGCAGTTTTATTATGTAATTTTCTTAAAATAAAAAGGCATGCTGGATAAATTATCTGTTTTCTTTGCCAATATTTTACCCTCGCAGGAGCGGGGCAGAAAATCATTAAAATACCGCGGCGAAAAGTGCCTGAATTGCGACCAAAAACTCGACAAAAGCGACCGCTACTGCCCCAACTGCTCTCAACTCAATTCTACAAAAAAGATTCACTTCAAAGATTTATTCAATGAGTTTTTCGGAAGCTTGTTTGCTTATGACGGCAGAATAATGCTGACTTTAAGGACGCTGGTTTTCAGACCGGGATTGATCTCCAAAGAATACGTTGCCGGAAAAAGAATGAAGTATGCCAATCCGTTTCGGTTTTATTTAAGTGTAAGCATTATATTCTTTTTGTTGAGTGGCTTACTCAGTAAAATAAATGACTACACTAAAAGCTATCAAGAAGAAATAAAACAAAGCACGCTTTCTCAAAACATTAAAACAATGGATGACCCTGAAACTGCAAAAATTGTTGAAGATGCATTGAGAGAAAGCAATATAAAAATATCCGACAGTGCATTAATCAATTTAAACGCCGGAAGTTTCACAAAAGTCAAAAAAGAAGTAACCTATCACAGTGAAGCCTCGCTGGACACTATGTACAGAGGCCAAAAACTCTATCAAAAAACTCGCATTTACAACGATTTTTACTCTAAAAACAAAAACCTGAAACCCCACGAAGCCCTGCATCAAATTGGACACAACAACAGTGTTTACAACCGATGGTTGTATAAAAAAGTAATCGATTTTAATTTTTTCAAAGATAACCGCGATGTGGCTTACAACTATTTTATTTCAAAACTTCCCATCGTTATTTTCTTGTTTATGCCGGTTTTTGCCTTTTTTATAAAACTCATTTATATCAGGAAAAACAGATATACTTATATGGAGCATTTGGTTTTTGCATTTCACGTGCAGAGCATGCTTTTTGTGCTGTTGATTTTTTCTGAATTGTTTGATTATGTTTTTGTTACTTCCTTATTTACAACCTTGGTTCTGTTTGTTTTTGCTTTTTATTTGTACAAAGCCATGCGTAGATTTTATGAACAAGGAAGAATCAAAACATTCGTTAAATTTATGATTTTAAACGGTTTATTTACTATCTTAGCTTCGTTTGCAGCGATAGGCTATGCGCTTTTATCATTCTCGCTGTATTAAGTTTTGATATGGTTCAACAGGTTACAAAAGGAATTAAAATTTCTGTCGAAACCCATTTTGAAGGCACCTTCTTCAAGGAGCAATGCCTGCATTATGCTTTCAGATACCAAATTACCATTGAAAATCAAGGGAAAGATTCGGTGCAATTAAACTCCCGTTACTGGAAAATAAAAGATTCACTCAACAACGATGAAGTGGTTACCGGTGAAGGCGTAGTGGGCAAAAAACCGGTAATCAAACCCGGCGATTCCCACACCTATACTTCCGGTTGTTTACTGCTTTCTCCAATCGGGGCAATGCGGGGTTATTACAATATGGTAAATTTAACCACTACCCGAAAATTTAAAGTGAAGGTTCCCACATTTAAGCTGTTTGCTCCTTCTGCCATGAATTAAACAAGAAGCTTTTTTTGTTTCAGAATTACTTTCTGCAAATCTTTATCAATTTTAGTTTTTTTACCGTTGTTGTCTGGCAAAAAGTATATAAAATCAATGGAACACAAGACAGATTGTCCCTACGGGACTTTTTGTTGTTTAATGGGTTCTATTTTGCTACAAACATATCGCCCCGCTGGGGCTTAAGAAATTCAACAGTTAATTATGCTTTTATTATTAATGTGGTTAAACTTAAAAGTCCCGTAGGGACGAACTATTAATAGAAAGCAAACCCGGCTAAACCAATTAGTCCTGTAGGGACGACCTGTATCACACCTCATAATTTTTAAACCAATTTACCGGACATTAATGTTTTTCCATAAAAATAATCCTTCCTTTTAACTTCTAATTTCTAACTTATACTGTCATTTCTTTAATTACTGTTTCCCCACTTTGAATATCTATATAGAGCATGCTGATTTTGTTCCCTTTTTTTTCTATCTGCGTAATGCTAACGGTTTTTATAAAGCCTCTGTCCATTATTAAATTTGTAACCGGATTTCCATCTCCAGCGGTTTGATGAAAACTCAATAAAGATCCGGTAGTTTTATTGTTTGATTCCAAAAAGTCGCTAAACCATTTTTCTCTTTCAGATTTCATGGTTACAGAATACAAAGGTGAGGAGCTCCAAATATAGTTTCCGGATCTCAGTAAATTGAAATGCTTTTGTTTTTCATCCCAAACCAATTTGTATAGCTTTAATCCCTTGCTCCAATCAACCAGAATAAGGGTAAAGGGTTCCACGCCACTGAAATCATAGCGGTCGATGGCTTCCACTACATCATCTGCCACCAACAGATCTTTAACCACTACTCCCCTGCTCAATCGGTATGAAGCTTTTCGCTCGTGAGGCTCAAATGCACCGTTGAGTAGGTTTATAGCTCTTTTTTTATCACTCACACCAATCCAAGTTCCTCCTGCTACTGCATCTTTTGGATACAGCAACTTTACGTCCTTTTCTATATATTCCTGTGGGGAAAGTGTTTTTCGTTGCGGAAGTTCATCGCGGTTTGAGGTGAGAATAAAATCGCCGTTTTCTTTTGAAACAAAAGTTACTGTACACATAATTTTGACACCTTAATTTTGCATAACAACATACGAATTTTTAACGTATAGTTTGTGGTTATTGGTTTTTGATTATTAGTTATTGGTTAAAAAAACTTGAAACTTCCCTATACTCGAGTTTCAGAAGGCAAGCCTGAAACAAGAAACTTGAAACTTGAAACTTGAAACTATAAAAATTTGTACCTTCGCAGTCAATTAAAAATTTTAGAAAAAACAGTACTATGGCAAACGGATTTTTTAAAGTTCCCATTGCGGTGAATGAACCCGTAAAGAGTTATGCACCCGGAACTCCCGAAAGAGAAGAAGTTTTAAAAACTTACAAAAAAATGTACAACAGCACTGTTGAAGTGCCTCTTTATATCAACGGAAAAGAAGTGCGCACCGGCAACACGGCCACGATGTCACCTCCTCACGACCACAAACATATTTTAGGCACTTATCATTTAGCTGAAAAAAAACACGTTCAGGAAGCGATAGACACTGCTCTTGAAGCGCGAAAAAATTGGGCTAAAATGCCCTGGCAAAACCGTGCAGGTATCTTTTTAAGAGCTGCCGAGCTAATCGCCGGGCCTTACAGAGCAAAAATTAATGCCGCCACTATGTTGGGGCAATCCAAAAATATTTTTCAGGCAGAAATAGATGCTGCCTGTGAGTTGATAGACTTTTTGAGGTTTAATGTGCAGTATATGACTGAAATCTATGCTGAACAACCTGAATCTACATCAGGAGCCTGGAATCGATTGGAATACCGTCCGCTCGAAGGTTTCATCTATGCTATAACCCCATTTAATTTTACAGCAATCGCAGGAAATTTACCTGCCAGCGCGGCACTTATGGGCAATGTTGCCATTTGGAAACCCAGCGACAGTCAAGTGTATTCAGCAAAAGTAATTATGGATGTATTTAAAGAAGCCGGTGTGCCCGATGGTGTTATCAATGTAGTTATGGGCAATCCGGTTATGATTTCAGAAACCTTAATCAATCACCCCGATTTTTCAGGCTTACACTTCACCGGTTCTACTGATGTATTTAAAATTCTTTGGAAACAAATAGGCAATAATATTGACAAGTATAAAACCTATCCGCGCATAGTGGGTGAAACCGGTGGAAAAGACTTTATTGTTGCTCATAAATCTTCAGACCCTATTCAAGTGGCTACTGCCATTTCAAGAGGTGCGTTTGAGTTTCAAGGACAAAAATGTTCTGCGGCATCCAGATGTTATATTTCAAAAAGCATTTGGCCGGCAGTAAAAGAGCAGCTTGCAAAAGATTTAAAATCGTTCAAAATGGGATCGCCGGAAGATATGGGTAATTTCATTACTGCGGTAATCCACGAGGGCTCGTTTGACAAACTGGCGAGCTATATTGACCGAGCCAAAAAAGATGCTAATGCCGAGGTGATTTTAGGAGGTAATTACGATAAATCTAAAGGTTATTTTATTGAGCCCACAGTGATTCTAACTGAAGACCCAAAATACACCACTATGTGTACCGAGCTTTTTGGCCCTGTGGTTACCATTTATGTTTTTGACGACAGCAAATGGGAGGAAACTTTAAAGCTGGTTGACGGAACATCAGAATATGCACTAACAGGAGCAGTTTTTAGTGAAGACCGCTATGCCTTGCAACTAGCAATGGAAATACTTGAAAATGCCGCCGGTAATTTCTACATCAACGATAAGCCCACTGGTGCAGTAGTTGGTCAACAGCCCTTCGGTGGAGCCAGAGCTTCAGGAACCAATGACAAAGCCGGTTCAAAATTAAACTTGCTGCGATGGGTTTCTCCAAGAATGGTTAAAGAAACCTTTGTTTCACCGGTTGATTATCGTTATCCGTTTTTAGGTGAAAAATAGATATTAGACTAGAGATATTAGATGTTAGATGTTAGATGTTAGATGTTAGATAAAAAAATGCCTTGAAAATTCAAGGCATTTTTTATTTGATACTATTTTTAATCTATTTGCTATTCAAAATTTACACTTTGTCCGGCTTTTACGTGCTGGGCATTAATTGCTCTATTGTTTTGGTCAACTACATAAACAGCCACTCCAAAACGAGTTGGATCATAAGAGTTTGGTGGAGTTGTATGTCCAAACTGCGAAAGATTTACTGCACTAAATGTCTTTGAATACACATCAAATGCAGCAGTTGAAGGTATGGGGTCGCCCATAATATTACTAGACAATGACGCTTCCAAAACATCGTCGTGAACAAAGTCATTTATGGGGTTACCCATTTGATACCATGGGCTGTTTGCGATTGTGTTATAATAATTTGCTTGTGGGAAAATCAAACCATTTTGGTAAAGGTACACTACCAATTTATGAGTAGAGGGTATGTTGTTTTCTGACATTAGTTTTACCTCAACAATTAAATCATTCCCACTCAAATTGGTGTTAATAGCAATGCTAATGTCTGTATCTTCACCTGCATGAGTCAGCGCAAAATCAATTGAACTTTGACCATTTTCCGGGTTTGGAGCCGTTTGGGTTCTGTTTACCTTAGCAGTAGGAAATCCCGCAACACCCAGTTGAGCTCTCAATTGGGCTTCTTGTGGGAAAGCCATAACATCATTATTATGAATTGCAACAATTACCACATCATCTGATTGTTCTTTCAACATCTGTACAGCTGTGGTAACTCTTACACACCAGCCGCACCAAGCGCCTGTGTAATCTTCATATACTATTTTTCTTCTTGGAATAAATATTTCAAAGTTTTCTTCTTCCGTTTGACTTAAACCATTATCATATACGGCATAAACTGAATAATTTCCTGTTTCATTTGAGCTAAAGACAGCACCCTCAATCAAATTATTATTGACGTAAAACTCAGCCTCTTCACTGGCATCGGTTCCGTCAGGGTTTAAAAGTTTAAACTGAATGTTTTGATTACGTAATGCTTTCGATTTATCAATTACCAGAAACCTCTCGCTTACCACATTAAAAGTTAACGAATTGCTGTTATAACCCAGATAAGTAGCCGTAAAAACATACTCACCTTCCTCGTCAAATGAAAAGGTTGAACCTTCAATAGCCGTTCCATTGACCAATATACTACTTTGAGAAGTGTAATCTTCTCCATCATCACCTAAAACGGTAAATTCCAACGTTTGAACAATACCAACCGTAGAAGACTCAACATTGGCTTTTAAAGTTATTGCTGAAAGGTATTGCGCCCGGTTGCTAAGATAATCTGCACTACAGGCAAAAATCAACACAACCAATAAGCCAAGAGATAATACTTTTATGAAAATTTTCATTTTAGGGTTTAATTTATATTTATTTAACCACAAATTTCATTGTAGCAGAATTGCTTCCATCTGAGAAGCGAATAAAATACAATCCGGCTTTAAAACCATTAGTATTCAATGCGTTTATACCGGCTTCAATTTGTCCTTTATTAATTAATTGACCATTTAGTGAAAACATCTCAAAGTTTAAGGCACTTTTTGATTGAACGTTCAGCAAATCAGTTACAACCGTATTTTGCAAAACTATCCCTAAATTATTATCAAAATCAGCCACACTTAAACTGGGGTCAAAGCGGTAGGTAAATGTAAGAGACTCACCGGTTTCATCACCGTTTTGATCTACTTGAAAAAATCTCCACACATAATCCACAGGGTAGTTAACCCCGTCACCGGGGTTATCATTTTGAAATTTATTCTCAGGGAGGTTGGTGCCACCGGGAGGAATGGTTTCAGGGATACCGGAAATAGGATATATTGTACCTTCCTGAACATCAAAAATACATAAGTCTCCAAAGCAAAATTGATATGAGCTACCATCTGCATTTGTAATTGATTCCAATTTAATTCTCATGTAAATTTCATCAGTAGTGGATGGGTTATTAATCCAAAAGTTTAAGGTCGATTCGTTTGTGGAAACACCAGTGGGCAACAAGCAGCTAAATTCCCTAACATCACCTTCAACGATGGGAACTCCGTTATAATCCTCCACGGTAAATTGTCCTGACGAAACCAGAGAAATAAATAAAAACGCAACTAGTAAACTTAACTTTTTCATAATTAGGGTATTTTAAAATAGGGAGGTCTTATGTTAATATTCAAGATATTTCAAAAAATGATCAAATCGTTATCGTTTCACTTTGGGCTACCTGGTGTGTTCCTTGCATCAACGAATTGGACGCCATTAGTGAAGTGTGGGACAAATGGCAAAAAGAAACCAATGTAAAACTTTATGCCATTTCTGTGGATGATGCCAGAAGCGTACGCCGTGTGAGGCCTATGATAAATGGAAAAAGTTGGGATTATGAATTTTTATTAGACACAAACAACGATTTACGAAGAGTTTTAGGTGCAGCTACCGTGCCTTTAACCATGGTGGTAAAAAACAATCAGATTCTTTACAGACATTCAGGTTATACGCCGGGAGCAGAAGATGAGTTGTATGCAAAAGTCCTTCAGTATGCTAAATAATTATGTTGTTTCTAATCATATTCAATCAATGAAATATAAAGTACTCGCCGTTTTCTTTATTGCAAATTTCAGTATTCTAACAGCCCAAGATTCCGGTAATTTTTTCGGTGGATTTGAATCCAATTCGCAGTGGTTACAAGACGACAGCGGACTTGGATTTGACGCTCCCGACGAACAATTTAGGGCGAACAATTATTTTACTTTAAATTATAATTACGGAAGATTTACTGCAGGAATTCAATATGAATCCTATTTACCAACTTCACTGCTGGGTTATGCACCCAACCTGGAAGGCAACGGAATTGGCACATATTACCTGAATTTTAAACATGAATCCTTAGACCTTACTGCCGGTTACTTATATGAACAATTTGGCAGCGGATTGATACTGCGTTTTTGGGAAGATCGGCAATTGGGTCTCAACAATGCACTTAAAGGTGTGAGGGTACTATTTTCACCCACAGATTTTCTACACCTCAAAGGAGTATATGGCGAACAAAGAAACGGATTTGAAACCTCAGCCGGCGTAACTCAAGGCCTAGATGCAACATTGGATTTGGGTCAACTACTTCAACTGGACGATTTATTTGTCGACCTTGGCGGAAGTTATGTGGGCCGTTATCAAAATACTATGGGAAATCTCATTCTACCTAAAACCGTTAATGCTTATGCCGGAAGAATTGAGCTTCTCTATAAAAACTTTTCGGCAGGCTTTGAGGCCGTTCACAAAGAACCTGATGTTTTAGTTAATGAGGGTGAAATTACAAACAACAACGAGCTGTATAAAGGTTCTGCAATACTTCTGAATTTAGGTTACTCTCAAAGAGGTTTGGGTCTAAATGCCGCTTTAAGGCGTATTGAGAATTTCAGCTTTTATGCAGACCGCTTTGCTGAAGGAAATGATTTTAATCAAGAGCTCATAAACTATGTGCCCGGATTGACTAAGCAACACGACTATCTGCTTACAAACATCTATGTATACAACCCACAGCCCAGACTCCTTATTACAAATGAGCAACAGCTTGCAGGTGAAATGGGTGTACAATTTGACGGTTATTATACATTTGAAAGAGAAACAACTTTGGGCGGAAAATACGGAACCAAATTGAGTGTGAATTTCGCATACTGGGGAGGGCTTGATGCTGTTTTTGATGTTGAAAACAATGGCTACAAATCCAAATTCATAGGCTCAGACGGCAATCGCTATTTCAGAGAATTTTCTACAGAAATCAGAAAAAGATGGACTGAAAGTTTAAGTGGAATTTACACTTATTCAAATGTAATTATAGACAAAGGTATTACCGGTAGCGGTTTAATAGGCGAGGAAGATATTATAGCAAATATTGCTGTTCTAGAACACACCTACCGCTTTGGAGGAGGCAGGTCTCTTCGCTTTGAAATACAGCATTTGTGGACTGAACAAGACCAAAAAAACTGGGCAGCAACGCTTCTGGAGTATAATTTTTCACCCCGTGTTGGAGTGTATATTGCAGATTCCTGGAATTATGGCGGAGAAGGTGAAATTCACTATTACAATTTAGGAGGAAGTTATACAAGAGGCAACACACGTGTTGCTTTAAACTACGGCCGGCAGCGGGGTGGTTTAATATGTGTGGGCGGTGTTTGTCGCTTTGTACCTGAAAATACCGGATTATCTATGAATCTGGCAGTATCGTTTTAAAAAATCAGTTCTTGCATGCTTTAAAGCCCGGGTAATTCGGGCTTTTTCTATTTTAATCCGGCGATGCTTTCCTGAAGGGTTTTGATTTTTGCCAAAGCATCGGCTTCTTTTTTTCTTTCTGAAGCTATTACAGCCTCGGGAGCATTGTTCACAAAGCGCTCGTTGGATAGTTTTCCCTGAACCGATTTTAAAAAGCCTTCGGTATATTTTAATTCTTCGGTGAGTTTTTTGATTTCTTCTTCCACATTAATCGCTCCACCCACAGGAATAAAATATTCATTGGATTTTACACGGAAAGACAAGGCACCGTTTACTTTATCATTTACATAATTCATCGACTCAATATTACCTAATTTCATAATGATTGAATCCAAACCAGTTGTGAATTTTTCTGCGTTAAGCACAGAAAGTGAAATAGTATCTTTAAACGAAATGTTTTTTTCTTTTCTAATGGTTCTGATTCCTGAAATCACTTCGGCAGCCATTTCAAAGTCTGTAATCATTTTACTATCAAAAGGCTCCATTTTTGGCCAGGCATTTACAATCAATGCTTCCTCAGGAGTTCTCTCAGAAATATTCTGCCAGATTTCTTCAGTCAAAAACGGCATAAACGGGTGAAGCAAACGCAGATTATTTTCAAGTGCTTCCATCACGCCGTTAAAAGTTGTTTGGTCAATGGGTTGTCCAAAAGGCGGTTTTACCATTTCCAGCAACCACGAGCAGAAATCGTCCCACACCAACTTATAGATAGCCATCAATGCATCACTGATTCTGTATTTACTGAAGTGGTCTTCAATTTCTACCAAAGTGCTTTGTAACTTGGCTTTGTACCATTCCAAGGCTTTTTGAGCATAATCAGGTTGAGCAATATCAGCCACTTCCCAACCTTTTATCAATCTGAAAGCATTCCAAATTTTATTGGCAAAAGCTTTCCCTTGTTGACATAAGTTTTCGTCAAAAAGCAAGTCGTTTCCGGCAGAAGCACTTAGCAACAGGCCAACTCTCACACCGTCAGCTCCATATTGATCAATTAAGCCCAGTGCATCGGGCGAATTACCCAATGATTTAGACATTTTTCGACGTTGCTTGTCTCTCACCAATCCGGTTAGATAGACATTTTCAAAAGGGCGTTTCCCGGTGTATTCATAGCCGGCTATAATCATTCTTGCTACCCAGAAAAACAAAATGTCGGGACCTGTAACCAAATCGTTGGTGGGGTAGTAATACTTAAACTCTTCATTTTCGGGGTCTAAAATTCCACCAAAAACACTCATAGGCCACAACCAGGATGAAAACCAAGTATCAAGGGCATCGGGGTCTTGAGTTAAATCGTTTTCCGAAAGGCTAGTATTTCCTGATTTTTTTCGCGCAAGCGAAAGGGCTTCTTCCCTTGTTTCGGCAACTACAAAATCTTCTTTTCCGTCACCATAATAAAATGCAGGTATCTGCTGTCCCCACCACAACTGGCGGGAGATATTCCAGTCGCGGATGTTTTCCATCCAGTGGCGATAGGTATTGTCAAACTTTTTTGGAAACAGTTTTACTTCTTCGGTTTCCAAAACCGCTTTAATAGCCGGTTTAACTAGTTCGTCCATTTTTAAAAACCACTGGTCACTCAAGCGGGGTTCGATTACGGCTTTGGTGCGCTCGCTGGTTCCCACTTTGTGCAGATGGTCTTCCACTTTCAGTAAATGTCCTTTTTCTTCCAGTTCTTGGGTGATGAGTTTTCTCACTTCAAAACGGTCTTTACCTTCATAGTGTAAACCGAATGAGTTTAAGGTTCCGTTGGGATTGAAAATATCAACTATCTCCAACTGGTGTTTATCGCCTAAAATTTTGTCGTTTTCGTCGTGTGCCGGAGTTACTTTTAAGCAACCTGTACCAAACTCCATATCCACATATTCGTCTTCAATTATAGGTATTACTCTGTTGGCAATGGGCACTATGGCTTTTTTTCCTTTAAGGTGAGTAAACCGTTCATCGTTGGGATTGATGCAAATGGCTGTATCGCCTAAAATGGTTTCAGGACGGGTGGTGGCAATAGTTAATGTATCATTACTGCCTTCAATTTTATACCTTACGTAATATAGCTTTCCTTGTTGTTCTTCAAAAATCACTTCTTCGTCAGAAAGTGTGGTTTGGGCTTCAGGATCCCAGTTGACCATACGATAGCCTCTGTAGATGAGCCCTTTGTTGTATAAATCAACAAACGATTTAATAACCGAAGCTGACATATCGTCATCGAGCGTGAATTTGGTTCTGTCCCAATCGCAGGAACAACCCAGTTTTTTAAGTTGCTCAAGGATGATACCGCCGTGCTTATCTGTCCACTCCCATGCGTGTTTTAAAAACTCTTCACGGGTTAAATCAGATTTGTTGATGCCTTCATCTTTCAATTTTGCAACTACTTTGGCTTCGGTGGCAATAGAAGCATGGTCTGTGCCAGGCACCCAACAAGCGTTAAAACCTTTTAGGCGGGCTCTTCTAATCAACACATCTTGAATGGTGTTATTGAGCATATGCCCCATATGCAAAACTCCGGTGACATTGGGTGGTGGAATAACAATAGTATAAGGTTGCTTTTCATTGGGTACTGAACGAAAATAATTATTCTTCATCCAGTAGTCATACCACTTGTCTTCACTGGCCTTAGCATCATAATTGGGAGCGATGTTCATTTTTTGGTCTGATTTTTGAAATAGTATGCAAAAGTAGTTATAACTTCAAGATTATAAAAGTGTATTAATTAATTTGCTTGAAGTTCAAAAAGTAATTACATTAGCAACTCTAAAAACTTAGAAATTATGAAAAAATTAGTTTTAATACTTGCTGTAGGCTTAATTAGTTTTGCCGTTCAATCACAAGCAAAAATTACATTTGTGGAAACCACTATTGATTATGGCGAAATCGAAAGAGGAGCTGACGGTGTTCGAACATTTAAATTTACCAATACCGGTGATGCGCCACTTGTAATCGAGGACATCAAATCAACCTGTGGTTGTACTATTCCAAAAAAACCTACCGGACCCATTATGCCGGGTGCTTCAGACATTATTGAAGTGAAGTATGACACCAATCGTGTGGGGCCTATAAGACGTTCAATCAGTGTTTACTCAAATGCTGAAGAACCCATTACAACCCTCAACATTAGGGGTAACGTAAGAGGATAAATAATCATTATAGAATTATAAATCGAAAGCCTTCAAATTGAAGGCTTTTTTTTATTTGATATCTTTTAACTCAAAGCGTACTTGCTGCTCCACGCCGTTTCGGGAAATCTTCATACGGATGGTTTTTCCCTCTTTAGAATAAAAAAGCTGATTGATTTCATTAAGCGTGTATTGATAGGCCGGTTTATTATTTACCTCAAGTATTTCATCACCCACCTGAACTCCGGCAAGATAAGCCGGGGAGTTTTCTCTAATTTCAACTACTTCAAAAAGATTTTTTAAAGTTAAAACCACATTGGTACTTAAATTCAAGTTAAAAGCTGAAAGTGATTCATCTTGATTCAATCCAAAAAATTCGGTTCTAACTCCACTGCGCTCTCTCACCAAAGCAAAACCGCCCTGCTGCAAGGTAAGACCGCTCATATTGTAGTGAAATGGAGCTCTGAAATATCTGTTTCTTCTTAGTTGAAGTTCTTTATTGGTATAATCAATAGTCCAGTTAAAACGCTTTAATATTTCACCACCCAGACTGCCGTTTCTATTTCCCATTTCAACAACGACATCCAGAAAATCGATATCCGGATAAGCTGTGTTTACATTATTAAGTTCAAAATCACCAATTACAACCTTATCTACCTTAGAACGTTTGCCATAAATATTTCCATTGATTCCCAACCCCAGATAATCATCAAATGAATTTTCAGGGATTACAATATTTTCATCGCTGTTTTCAAAAAGCCAGAGCCCGTCACCGGAACCGGAATCAATAAGTAAATTAACCTCCATTTCTACTTCCTTTTCCCGAAAACCGGCTTTAATGTAAGGTTTGTTTGAGTGAAAAACTAGTTCTTTAATCAGACATTTTTTGCAATTTCGCTGTTTGTAACTATCAGGTATAAAAAACTTTATTTGTTCCCTTACATTATGAACCTCCACCACAAAGTCTTTTAAAAAGTCGTGTCCAATAATACCGTGAACAGGATGACCCAACCGGGCTGAAAAATCCAAAGCGCCGTCGAAAACAACATAAATGGTTTGATTAGAGCTTTTTGCTTTTCCAATCTGAATGTTATTCCCTTCACTTTTAAGTGCATCTACCGGTTCACCTTTTCCCAAACCTCTTAATTTTATTAAGGTGTAATTAAATAATTCTATTTCTTCGGTATCTTCAAAACTAAAAATTACAGTAGATGAAGCTCCGGTATCCAATAAAAAATTGAGAGGTACATCATTGACCAATACCGGAATCAATATCAGGTTGTTGATGAGTTTAAAATCTATTTTATCCTTAGTCCGATTTTTAGGAAATTCAAACGACTGAGCCATTGCCATATTCTGAATCAATAGGAGTAAAAGTAGAAAAGGTATGTAAAGTTTGAATTTCAAATTTCTGTTTAAACTATTAGACTGATTTTAAAAGTAATTGTGACATTTTTAGGTTTTATTTAACCCTTTCACATTTTTTGAATTCATGTGTATTAACACAAAAATTATACTACACTTTGAATTAGTTTCATCGATTTCTGAATATAATTTTGCAACTTTGCAACCTAAATTTACAAAACATGCCACAGATTTCAAACAAAGGAAAAGCAATGCCCGAGTCGCCCATTAGAAAACTCGTTCCTTATGCCGATTTGGCACAGCAAAAAGGCCGCAAAATTTACTACCTCAACATTGGCCAACCTGATATTAAAACACCCGAAGTCGCTTTAAATGCAATCAAAAATAACGACATTTCGGTTTTGTCATACAGCCATTCCGCAGGCTTTGAAAGTTACAGAAAAAAATTGGCAAACTACTATAAAAACATTGCTCCCGGAATCAACCACAACGACATAATTGTAACCACTGGCGGCTCTGAAGCCTTGCTTTTTGCCATGGGCAGTATCGCAGATGCCGGTGATGAAATCATCATCCCTGAGCCTTTTTATGCCAACTACAATGGCTTTGCAACCGCATCAGGCGTAAAAGTGGTTCCGGTGATTTCAACCATCGAAAACAATTTTGGGCTTCCACCGGTTTCTGAATTTGAAAAACTCATCACCCCAAAAACCAAAGCCATACTGATTTGCAACCCCGGAAACCCAACAGGTTATTTATACTCCAAAGAAGAAATTGATCAACTGGCAGCCATTGTTAAAAAGCACGACTTATTCCTGATTGCTGACGAAGTTTACAGAGAGTTTGCTTATGATGGTTTGATACACCACTCTATTCTTTCGGTAAACGGAATTGAAGAAAACGCTATTGTAATTGACTCTGTTTCCAAGCGTTACAGCATGTGTGGTGCCCGCATTGGCTGCATCGTTTCCAAAAACAAGGAAGTAATGGCCACTGCAATGAAGTTTGCACAAGCCCGTTTGAGTCCGCCCACTTTTGCACAAATTGCCAGTGAAGCGGCTCTGGAAACACCTCAAACTTATTTTGACGATGTTATTTCAGAATACAAAGAACGTAGAGATTTGTTGGTTTCTGAACTCAGAAAAATACCCAACGTGAAAGTTGCCAACCCCGGTGGTGCCTTTTACTGCATTGCAGAACTACCCGTTGCCGACGCCGATGCATTTGCTCAGTGGTTGCTTGAAGAATTTCAACTCAACAATGAAACCGTAATGGTAGCGCCCGCCGCTGGGTTTTACTCCACCCCCGGTGCCGGGAAAAATCAGGTGCGCATTGCTTATGTTCTAAAGAAAGACGACCTGCAAAAAGCAGTAAATATTTTAAAGGCTGCACTGGAACAATACAACGGTTAATGCAAATTCAGGAACATATCAACCTGAAGCCCTACAATACTTTTGGGGTAAACGCTTTCGCAAAATTTTTCGCAGAAGTGAACACGGTTGATGAGTTGCACGAAGTTTTAAAAGACCCTCGTTTTCCTGATAAATTTATTTTAGGCGGCGGAAGCAATATGCTTCTCACGAAAGATATCGATGCGCTAGTCATCCATATCAACCTAAAGGGCATTGATGTAATTAAAGAAACCGAAAACACCGTCCTTTTAAAAGCTAAGGCGGGTGAAAACTGGCACGAGTTTGTTTTGTATTGCCTTGAAAACGATTTTGGTGGTATCGAAAATTTATCCCTCATCCCCGGAAATGTAGGCACGGCTCCCATTCAAAATATCGGGGCTTATGGCGTGGAACTGAAAGATGTTTTTCATACTTGTGAAGCCCTGAATATTCATACAGGCCAACTTAAAACTTTTGATTTGAGTGCGTGTCATTTTGATTATCGCAGTTCTATTTTTAAAACCACCGAAAAAGGCAATTACATCATAACTAGTGTGACTTTACAACTCACAAAAAACAACCACAACATCAATACAGGCTATGGTGCCATCAAGGATGAACTGGTTACTATGGGAGTTACAGTTCCCACTATCCAGGATGTTTCCAAAGCAGTAATCGCCATAAGGCAATCAAAATTACCCGACCCTAAAAAACTGGGCAACAGCGGCAGCTTTTTTAAAAACCCGGTTGTCGATAAAAACACTTTTAACCGTTTTATCGGGAAACATCCCGAGGCTCCTTTTTATAAGATAAACGAAAACGCATATAAAATACCCGCCGGCTGGCTGATAGAACAAGCCGGATTTAAAGGAAAACGATTTGGCGATGCCGGTGTTCACGCAAAACAGGCATTGGTTTTAGTGAATTATGGCAATGCTACAGGAGCTGAGATTTTAAACCTCTCTAAAAACATTCAGGAAAAAGTAAAAGAGCTCTTTGGAATCGATTTGGAAGCAGAAGTGAATGTGGTATAAACCTCAAAGAAATTTTAAACCCATTTTCACAGCTTTCCCCTGCTAATTTCTTATCTTTGCAGCAAAAGTCAAACCATGAAATTAATCCTTATCACACTAGCACTTTTAGGATTGGCAGTTGCAGGAATTGCCATTAAAATTTGGGCAAAAAAAGACGGGAAATTTGCCGGCACTTGTGCAAGTCAAAACCCTTTTCTAAATAAAGAGGGTGAATCTTGTGGTTTTTGCGGCAAAACTCCTGACCAATTTGACAGCTGTACTGAAGAAGTCCACACCAAATAAAAGCTAGTAAACCGGTATGTTTTCAACACTGCTTATTGCTTTTGCTATTGTTGTTGTTTTAAACTGCCTGATTTATCTTTTTTTTGCATTCTATGCTTTTGCAAAACCACAAATTTCGCACAAACATGCAGAGTTTCCTGTTTCGGTAATTATTTGCTCCAAAAACGAGGCAGAAAATTTAAAAAATCACATCCCTCTTTGGCTTGAGCAAAAATACTCAAACTTTGAGCTTATTCTTATCAACGACGCCTCCATTGACGAAACTTTGGATGTAATTGAAGCCTTTGCAGAAACTGACAACCGAATTAAAATTGTAGATGTAAAAAACAATGAAGCCTTTTGGGCCAATAAAAAATATGCTCTCACATTAGGCATCAAAAAAGCCAAAAACAACTATTTTATTTTTTCTGACGCCGACTGTAAACCTTTATCAAATCTATGGATTCAAGAAATGGCTAATCACTTTTCAAGTGAAAAACAACTTGTTTTGGGTTATGGTGCTTACGCAAAAGAGAAAGGAATTTTAAACAAGCTTATCCGCTTTGAAACTGCACTTACAGCTTTGCAGTATTTCAGTTTTGCAAAAGCAGGAATGGCCTATATGGGCGTGGGCAGAAATCTGGCTTATACCTCAAGATTGTTTTATGACACCAATGGCTTTATGAGCCATATGTACATTCGCTCCGGCGATGATGACTTGTTTGTCAATGAAGCTGCGTCAAGAACAAAAGTTGCGCTGTGTGACAGCCCGGAAAGTTTTACTGTTTCTGAACCAAAAAAAACCTGGAGCAGTTACATCCATCAGAAAAAAAGACACCTTACTACCGCTTCACATTACAAGATTACGCATAAATTTCTTTTAAGCTTTATTTTCCTGACTCACGTATTTTTCTGGATAAGTACCGCCGTTTCTTTTGCATTACTAAAATGGGAATGGGTGACAGCTTTGGTGTTTTTAAGACTTTTAGTTCAATTTATTGTTTTTGGAAAGACTTTTAAAAAATTTCGCGAAAGCGGATTGATTTTATTCCTTCCCTTGTTGGAATTGATGCTAATTTGCCTCCAAATTAGTATCTTTATATCTAATATTTTCTCAAAACCAAAACATTGGAAATAAGCAAAAAAAAACTTTTGGAGCAGATTCAGCTCGCCAAACACGGCAAGCAATCGGCTTTTAATTTTTTGCTGGATACTTATTGGAACGAAGTATATGGCTTTCAACTCAGCCGATTAAAAAACGAATTTGAAGCCGAAGAAATCACCATAGAAACCTTCGCTAAAGCCTTTGATAAAATCAATACTTTTAAAGAAGAATACACCTTCAGCACCTGGCTGATTGCCATTTCAAAAAATCTGCATATAGACAAAATCAGAAAAAACAACTCGGGTTTTCAAGTTCAAAGTTCTGAAGCTATACAAGAGCAGGTTCAAAAAATTGCCGACGACTCACCCAGCCCCGAAGATAACCTGATTACACAGCAAAATCTCGCTGAATTGCTTCGACTCATAAAAATGCTGAAACCCCATTATCAGGAAGTCATAAACCTGAGGTATTTTCAGGAAATGAGCTACAAAGAAATAGCTGAAAAACTGGACGAACCCATCAACAATGTAAAAGTAAAACTGCTTCGCTCCAAAAAACTACTGGCTGAAATTATCTCCAAAAACCGCAGTTAACTCTCTTATGCCTTAGAATAGTTTTAAAACAACTTTAAGTTATTGTTTTGTACATTTGCAATCGATAAATCAGCTTATGGAATCTCAAATTATATCAGCTCCCGAAAGAACACCCAAACCCAAGTGGCTGCGTGTTAAACTTCCCACCGGAAAAAAATATACCGAACTGCGGGGCCTGGTTGACAAATACAACTTACACACCATTTGCACCTCGGGCAGTTGTCCCAATATGGGTGAATGCTGGAGCGAAGGCACGGCTACTTTTATGATTTTAGGGAACATTTGCACTCGCTCTTGCGGATTTTGTGGTGTAAAAACCGGCCGACCTGAATCTGTAGATTGGGAAGAACCTGAAAAAGTAGCGCGCTCCATCAAGCTGATGAACATCAAACACGCTGTAATAACTTCAGTAGATCGCGATGATTTGAAAGATATGGGTTCCATTATATGGGCTGAAACCATCAAGGCCATCAGACGTATGAGCCCTGATACCACTCTTGAAACCCTTATACCCGATTTTCAAGGAATTGAAAAACATCTGGACCGTATTGTTGAGGTAAGTCCCGAAGTGGTTTCACACAACATGGAAACCGTAAAACGTCTTACCCGTGAGGTGCGTATTCAGGCAAAATATGAACGCAGTCTTGGAGTGTTGAAATATCTGAAAGACCAGGGTGTCAACCGTACCAAAAGTGGAATTATGCTGGGACTGGGCGAAACTGAAGAAGAAGTTATTCAAACGATGCAAGATTTGAGAGACGCCCGAGTGGATGTAGTCACACTGGGGCAATATCTACAACCTTCAAAAAAACACTTACCTGTTAAGGAATTTATTTTACCGGAACAGTTTAAAAAATATGAAGAGATGGGCTTAAAAATGGGCTTCCGTCATGTAGAAAGTGGTGCATTGGTACGCTCATCATACAAAGCTCACAAACATATTCATTAATCCTCTTTCGCTGTAAAGCATGTCACAAAAAATCAAGATTGCAATCAATGGTTTTGGTAGAATTGGAAGGAGTTTATTCCGCCTTTTATTAGAACAGAATTCTATTGAGGTAGTTTCCATCAATGATTTGGCAGACGCCAAAACCCTAAGCCATTTATTGAAATATGACAGCATTCACGGGGTTCTTAAAAGAGAAGTCTCATATTCAAAGGAAGGAATTTTACTGGATGGGAAGTTATATCCTTTGACCAATTATACTTCTCCCGAAAATAGCATCTGGACCGGTGTTGACATCGTAATTGAAGCCACCGGAAAATTCAAAAAAAGTACAGATTTAGAAAAGCATCTTCAAAATGGTGCCAAAAAAGTGATTTTAACGGTTCCCCCTGCCGATGACTCCATCAAAACCATCGTGATGGGTGTGAATGAATCAACATTAAATGGTTCAGAAAATATTATTTCAAATGCCTCCTGTACCACCAACAATGCAGCACCCATGATTAAAATCATAGATGAACTTTGTGGCATTGAACAAGCTTATATCACCACCATTCACTCATACACCACAGACCAAAGTTTGCACGACCAACCTCATAGCGATTTGAGAAGAGCACGAGCAGCCGGCCAGTCGATAGTGCCCACCACTACAGGTGCAGCGAAAGCTTTGACCAAGGTTTTTCCTCATCTTTCTGATGTTATTGGAGGTTGTGGTATCAGAGTTCCCGTACCTAATGGCTCATTGACTGACTTAACCCTGAACGTTAAAAAAGAAACCAGTATAGAAGCAATTAATCAAGCATTTAAAGCAGCTTCAAAAACCCACTTAAAGGGCATACTGGAATATACTGAAGACCCCATAGTTTCAATTGACATTACTGATAATCCACATTCTTGTGTTTTTGATGCACAAATGACTTCGGTGATTGGTAAATTCGTAAAGGTTATTGGATGGTATGACAACGAATTCGGATATTCATCAAGATTAATTGATTTAATAAATTACATATCAAAGAAATAATTATCTTTATCCCATTATTAACCCTATGATGAGGCACCCCTTAAAAGTAATTTTTACCTCACTTTTTGTTTTTTGTTCTGTTTCGATATTTTCGCAGGAAAAATTTGAGGAAACACAGGACACTATTGCTGCTATTCATCAACTTCAGGAAAGTGCTTACCAATCTATCATAACTCAGGATTTACACAATGTAATGCCAAAGCTGCTTCGGGCAAAAGAGCTTGCAAATGCAAACGGGGATCCAAAATTGAAAACGCTGGTTTGCACTACAATCGCTTACTTTTATTATTCCTTAAACAGTTTTGATTTAGCAAGCACAGAATGTGCAAAAGCTATTGGTTTTATCAGAGATGATACAAGTTCTGAAGAGCTTGGAATGGCATACAGTTTATATGGCCTCATTTCATTAAAAACCAACAACAAAGACAATGCTGAAAGATATCTGGATCGGGCTGACCGAATTTTTCAAAATTTGAATAATGATATAGAGCTCGCCAAGGTGAAATACAAAAAGGGGCTTTTTGCCTTTGAAGAAAACAATATTCAGGTGGCACTTAATTATTTTGCAGCCTCGTTAGAAGTGTTTGAAACCTCTAATATTCCTTTTTACCAGTCGCTGGCCAATATGTATTTGGCAAAATGCCTGATTAAAATTTCAACTACTAATGAAGCCGACAGAGACCGAAATATCAACAGAGCTAAAACGGCAATCGACAAAGCCTTTGAAATTAGTAAGAAAAATAATTTCCTTTTAACGGAAACAGAAAGTTATAAAGTATATAGCGACATTGCATATTTACAAGGCAGAACAGACGATGCTTATTCTTCCTTGAAAAATTTTGTTGATAAGCGCGATCAAATTGAAGAAATTCAAGCTTCCGTTTTAAGCAAAAACTTAAATTTTGAGTCCAATAGCGATGAGTTAAATGCCATTATTGCTTTACAGCAAAGTGATTTAGACCAGCAGCAAAAATCAATCATTATGAACCGGTTTACCACCGGACTCAGTGTTGCTTTAATAATAATTTTATCATTATTAACTCTTTCCTTATACAAAAACAACAATCTGAGAGCAAAGGCCAATAACCTACTGCAAGATAAAAACGACGAGTTATTAATTGCCAAAGAAAGAGCTGAAAAAGCATCATTGGCAAAAGCGCAGTTTTTATCAACCATCACCCACGAGCTGCGAACACCTATGTATGCCGTTACTGGTTTGACACACTTACTGCTTGAAGAAAACCCCAGAGAAGATCAACGAGAGCATCTCAATTCATTAAAATTTTCAGGCGAATACTTACTGTCATTAATAAACAACATTCTTGACTTAAACAAACTTGAAGCCAATAAGGTTGAGCTTGAAAAGAAAACATTTAGCCTTAAAAACAGAGTTGAAGATGTATTGATTGCACTAAAAAAATCTGCATTAGACAAAAACAACAAGCTCTCTCTTGAATATGACGACAGCATTCCACAAAAACTTATTGGCGATCCGGTTGTTCTTTCTCAAATATTAATCAATCTGGTAGGCAACTCAGTTAAGTTTACTGAAAACGGTAAAGTAATTATTCGCGTAAAAAAATTGAGTCAAACAGACCGAAGTGTTTTACTCCATTTTGAAGTGGAGGACAGCGGTGTGGGTATTTCACTTAAAAAACAAAAAGCCATTTTTGAAAGCTTTACGCAAGGTTCAGTTCAAATCAACCGTAAATTTGGAGGCACCGGTCTGGGGCTTTCCATTGTTAAAAACCTGTTGAATTTAATGGACAGTAAGGTATATTTGGAAAGTGAAATCGGAAAAGGCTCCAAGTTTTGGTTTGACCTGAAGCTGAATATTTCAGATGAAAAACCTGAAACCACAGGCCCCGATGCACCTGCGCAAAACTTAAACTATGAATCACTCGAAAATCTAAATATACTGGTGGTTGAAGACAACAAAATCAACCAAATGATTACCAAAAAGATTTTAGAAAAAAACAAAATTAACTGCTCAGTAGCCGATAATGGTGAGGATGCAGTTAAAATGGCCAAGGAAAATAATTATGACCTTATCCTGATGGATATACATATGCCCGGCATTAGCGGAATAGAAGCAACACAACAGATTAGAGAGTTTAAACAGGAAATACCAATCATTGCGCTTACTGCGGTTACCATTGATGAAAATCTGGACGATTTCTACAGGGCAGGTTTCAACGAAATCATTCCAAAACCATTTAAAACCGAAGAGTTTTTTGAAAAAATCTACCGCACTCTTCAGACACAGAAAATCGACAATTAGTCTGTAACCCGGTCTTTTTCGGTGAGTTCTGGCATTCCGGAAACTGCTTTTAAAACCCGTTCAATAAATCCTTCTTCTTTATTTAAAAAGGAAACCGAAATGGGCAAATAATACAATTCAGCCGTTTTGATTTTATCTTTCAATCGCATAAAATCCTTTTCGGTAGTCAAAATAATTTTTTGAGTATCCAGTTTTTGAATTTCCGTTTGCGAAAAATTATGATGGTCTGGAAAAGAAAAATGTTCAAACTTCAACTTGAGACTGCTTAAATATTCAACCATCGGTTTTGGATTTGCAATTCCGGTTACCAAGGCAAAGTTTTTATCTTCAAGATATTCCAGATGTTTTACTTCGCTCAACCCTTGCATGGTTGTGGCATATGCAATGGTTGAAAAATAAACCTGCTGGTGCGGCTCGGGTTTTAAATCAAAATGTATTTGCTGCTGTTTTGAATAGGGTAATTTTTCAGGGCATTTGGTAACTACAATCATATTGGCGCGCTTGGCTCCGGAGCGGGATTCTCTTAAGTTTCCTGCAGGGAGCAGCAAATCGTTGATATACAAATCAGCATAAGAAGTAAGCAATATACTGTAAAACGGCTTTACCTTTCTATGCTGAAAGGCATCGTCCAGAAGTATCACACCGGCCTGATCTTTCAGCTTTTCAATACCTCGCCTTCGGTTGGCATCAACAGCAACTAGCACGTTGGGAAATTTGTGTTTAAACTGTAGCGGTTCATCGCCCACTTCTTCCACCGTGTGGTGCTTTTCCACCAATAAAAACCCTTTGGCTTTTCGCTTATATCCCCGGCTCAAAACAGCCACATTGTATTGATCTTTCAATATTGAAATCAAAAATTCAATCATAGGCGATTTACCGGTTCCGCCCACATTCAGGTTTCCCACACAAATTACCGGCACATCAAATTCGGCACTCTCAAGATAATTTTTTTCATACAAAAAATTGCGAAAAGCGGTAACGCCGTCATACAGCACCGAAAATGGAAAGAGTATTTTCCTTAGTTTGTTCATCACAACGAAAATATACTTTTTTATCTTTACCGTAAAATACTGTTTATGATTATTCAAGATGTTATTCGTTTTTTTGAAGAAATTGCCCCCCTTCACTATGCAGAAGATTTTGACAATGTGGGTTTGCTGGTGGGTGATAAAAATGCAAAAGTCACTTCCATACTGGTCACTCACGACACACTGGAAGAAGTGGTAGATGAGGCCGTTGCCAAAAACTGCAACCTTATTGTGAGTTTTCATCCCATCATTTTTTCGGGTCTTAAAAAATTCAATGGCAACAACTATGTAGAACGGGTGGTGATGAAAGCCATTCAAAACAACATTGCTATTTTTGCTATTCACACAGCACTTGACAATTCCTGGAACGGGGTCAATGCTATCATTTGCAAAAAACTGGGATTGATCAACCAGAAAATTTTAATTCCCAAAAAGGAAACCATCAAAAAACTCATCACTTTTGTTCCAAAAGCTGAAGCAGAAAATTTAAGAAATGCTCTATTTAACGCAGGAGCCGGAAGTATTGGCAACTATGACCACTGCAGTTTTAATATTGAAGGCACCGGAAGTTTTAGGGCAGGTGAAGAAGCCAATCCTAAAATAGGCAATAAAGGTGAAACCCATTTTGAACAAGAGGTGCAGATAGGTGTAACTTTTCCTGCTCATCTGCAAAATGAAGTAATGAAAGCCTTACAGGAAAATCATCCTTATGAAGAAATAGCTTATGAGGTAACTACCCTTGAAAATGTCAACCAAAAAATAGGTTTGGGAATGATTGCTGAACTTCCTGAACCGCAAAATGAACTCGAATTTCTGGAATTTGTTAAAAAAACCATGCATTGCGGTTGTATAAAGCACAGCAAACCATTAAATAAAAAAATAAAAAAAGTGGCCGTTTTGGGAGGTTCTGGAGCTTTTGCCATAGAAGCCGCAAAGCGCGCCGGAGCTGATGTTTTTCTTACTTCAGATTTGAAGTATCACGACTTTTACAAAGCTGAAAATCAGTTTGTAATTGCCGATATTGGTCATTATGAAAGTGAACAATTCACAAAATATGAATTAGTTGACTTCCTTACCAAAAAAATCACTAATTTTGCACCTGCCTTTGAAAAAGGAAATATAAAAACATCTGAAGTAAACACCAATCCTATCAAGTATTTATAAGTATGGCACAGAAAACTGAAGCAACAGTAGAAGAAAAATTAAGAGCTTTATTTGACTTGCAACTGATCGACTCAAAAATTGATGAAATCAGAAACCTGCGTGGGGAGCTTCCACTTGAAGTAAGAGACCTTGAAGATGAAATTGCCGGTTTAACAACCCGTATAGACAAGTTAAAAGCTGATCTTCAGTCCACTGAAGATGCTATTAAGGAAAAGAAAAACCTAATTGAAGAATCTAAAGTGCTCATCAAAAAGTACACTTCTCAGCAGGACAATGTGCGCAACAATCGTGAATACAATTCTTTGAGTAAAGAAATTGAATATCAAGAACTTGAAATTCAATTGTCTGAAAAGCAAATCAAAGAGCTTAAAGCACAAATCGAGCATAAAACGGAAGTAATCAACCAGTCGCAAGAGCGTTTGACCGACAGAGAAAACCACTTATCTCACAAAAAAGCAGAGCTTGATGAAATTTTAGGTGAAACCGAAAAAGAAGAACAAGCCTTGCTTAAGGAAGCCGAAAACTACAAATCACAATTGGAAGAGCGTTTGGTAGGTGCCTATGAGCGCATTCGCAGAAACGTGAAAAACGGTCAGGCTGTGGTTACCATTGAAAGAGGTGCCTCAGGAGGTTCTTTCTTTTCTATCCCGCCTCAGGTTCAGGTAGAAATTGCTGCCCGCAAAAGAATTATGACTGACGAGCACAGCGGTAGAATATTAGTTGACTCTGAACTTGCTGAAGAAGAACGTCAAAAAATGGAAAAGTTTTTTGAAAAACTTTAAACCTATTTTCCCATAAAATTTAACAAAGCCTTCCCAATTTCAGGAAGGCTTTTTTAGTATTTTTAAAATTAAAACGAATGAAAAATCTGGGAATGCTATTTGCCTTGCTTGGTGGAATGGCCAATCTTTCCTGTCAAAACGCTTTCGAAAGAAACAAAGTTGAAGAAATTGAAAAGCAAAAAGCCATTCAGCCCGTTCAGGTTCCATCTGAAAGAGGTATGAAAAGAGCCTATTTTGCCAGTGGTTGTTTTTGGTGTGTTGAAGCAATCTATGAAAGTGTTTATGGTGTTGAAGATGCTATTTCAGGCTATTCGGGCGGACATACAAAAAACCCCACTTATGAAAGTACAAACACAGGCACTACAGGACACGCAGAAACAGTAGAAGTAATTTACGACCCTAAAAAAGTAAGTTTTGAAACACTGGTAGATGTCTATTTTGCCTCTCAAAATATAACACAAGTCAATGGCCAAGGGCCTGACATAGGTTCACAATACCGTTCCATTCTTTTTTATCAAAATGAAACTGAAAAGAAAATCATAGATTCAAAAATCAAAGCCATTAATGACACACTAAAAAATCAACAAGTGGCGGCTCAGGTTTTCCCTTTTGAAAAATTCTGGAAAGCAGAAGAATACCATCAAAATTATGAGCGAAACAACCCCACACATCCTTACATAATTAATGTGTCAATCCCCAGGCTCAATCGATTTAAATCCAAAATGCCCGAGAACTTTTAAAAGAAAATAACTAAAATACTTTTCAGCTAATTGTATTGAATTGTACAACGATTTTTCGGCAATTTATTTGTCTGAAATTATGCTTTTTATGCAGTATTCACATTTAAGTTTTTTAGGTTTTTATTAATACAATGTGTTATTTATTGTTAATAAATTAATATAAGCTAATATAATTTGTATTTTTATCCAAACTAATCAAAACATTTTATATTATGAGAGACTTAATATCACTAATTATCGTTCTACTAATTATTGGATGGCTGGTTGGCTATTTTGCATTTGCTGAAGCTGTTGGAAGTTTAATTCACATTCTTATCATTCTAGCTGTAATAGGGATTCTTTACAGACTTGCCACCGGAAGAAGACCCTGATTCCATTTTGTTTACATAAAACTTAACCCTAACAACATAAAACTAAAACTTAGAACTATGATACGTAAAATTTTAAGCATATTAATTGTCCTTACACTTTCTCTTGCATATACAAGCTGTAGAGAAAAAACACCCGAAGAAAAAATCAAAGACGGCATTGAAGAAGTGGGTGAAGGCATTAAAGACGGAGCCGAAGAGATTGCAGACGACATTGAAGACACTGTTAACGGCGATTAAGCTATATTATATCTAACTCAACCAAATACCCTTCCTAACCGAAGGGTTTTTTTATGTTCAAAATGCTGCATCAATAGCAACTTTTGTATCTTTACCCAAACTACACTATAATGTATAAAACAACTGCTTTTTTAGTTTTTGGTTTGATATTGTTTTCGTGTAAACAAACTGAAGAAAAATCAAATAGACAAGAGCCTTTAGACGTCCATGAAATGATTGCCATTGCACATGGCATTGAACACTGGAACAAAGTGGAAGAAATTCATTTCACCTTTAATGTTGACAGGGGAGAAGAACATTTTGAGCGCTCCTGGATTTGGAAACCCAAAACCAAAGACATTACCAGAATTCTTAATGAGGATACGCTAAAATACAATCAAAGCAGCATGGATAGCATAGCTCTAAAAGCAGATGCAAATTTTATCAACGATAAATACTGGCTGTTAGCACCCTTCAATCTGGTTTGGGATACCGGCACAACTTTCACTAACATAGACAGTGTTATTGCGCCTATCAGTAAAAAGCCTATGCAGCAACTCACAGTCGTTTATAGTGACCAAGGGGGATATACTCCCGGCGATGCTTATGACTTCTATTTTGAAAATGATTTTATTATTAGAGAATGGATTTTTAGAAGAGGCAATGAAGCCATCCCGGGCATAACTTCTACTTGGGAAAATTATGAAAACCATCACGGAATGAAAATAGCCACGATGCACCAAACCAGCGACCGTGCATTTAAACTCTATTTTACCAATATTGAAGTAAAAACAACCCATGAATAACTTTGAATCTACTTTGGCTTTCGCCAAAGAACAAGACCAACAAGACCCTTTACACCGCTTTCGCGAAAAGTTTCACATCCCCAAAGATGCTGCCGGAAACGACATCGTTTATCTCTGCGGAAACTCACTGGGCTTACAACCCAAAAACACCCAAAAATACATTCAGCAAGAACTCGACGATTGGGCCAAACTAGGTGTAGAAGGACACACCGAAGCCAAAAATCCCTGGATGCCTTACCACGAGTTTTTAACCAACAGTATGGCCAAGATTGTTGGTGCCAAACCCGGCGAAGTGGTGATGATGAACACCCTCACCACCAACCTTCACCTGCTGATGGTTTCGTTCTACCACCCCACCAAAACCAAATACAAAATCCTGATAGAAAGCGATGCTTTTCCTTCAGACAAATATGCTGTAGAATCTCAATTGGATTTTCACGGTTTTGATGCTAAAGAAGGCTTAATTTTATGGAAGCCCCGCAAAGGTGAAGAACTCTGCCGGCTTGAAGATTTCGAAGAAATCATGAAAACACAAGGCAACAAAATCGCTTTAATTTTAATCGGCACAACAAATTATTATACCGGACAGTCCTTTCCCATCAAAAAAATTACCGAACTGGGTCACAAGCACAATTGCATCGTAGGCTTTGACCTGGCACATGGCGTTGGTAACATCCAACCCAATCTGCATGAAAACGGCCCCGATTTTGCCGTTTGGTGTAGCTACAAATACCTTAACAGCGGCCCCGGAAGTCTCGGTGGGCTTTTTGTTCACGAGCGGCACGCCCACAAACCCGAACTGAAACGCTTTGTCGGATGGTGGGGACATAACAAAAAAACACGCTTCAATATGCGGCAGGAGTTTGATGTACTCCCCGGTGCTGAAGGCTGGCAGCTTAGCAATCCACCCATATTATCTATGGCAGCCATTAGAGCCTCGCTGGACATATTTGAAGAAGCCGGTATGGAAAACATCGTCGCAAAACAAAGAAAACTCACCGGTTACTTAGAGTTTTTACTCAACGATATGCAAAATGACCGTATCAGCATCATCACTCCCAAAAACTCTGGCGAGCGTGGTTGTCAATTATCGCTTGCCGTAAAAAATGCTGACCGCAGTTTACACGACAAACTCACACAGGCAGGCGTTATCAGTGACTGGCGTGAGCCGGATGTTATTCGTGCAGCACCAGCCCCGCTTTACAACTCGTTTGAAGATGTGTTTTTGATGGTGGAAAGGTTGAAGAACGTATTGTAAAAGTTTTGTGGTAAAACCTCGATTAACGTTAAGAGAATTTACTTAACTATCTACATTTTTATAATTTTTTTACAGTAAGAATCAGTGCATTAGTTTTTTTTTAGAAAAAGAAAAATCATTGAGATGGCGATTTTTTCTAAAATGAATCCATATGATATTTACTACATTTGTTAAATTGCACAAAAATATTCAATGCACACCGAAGCCGTTTTTGATAATATTGCCAACCGAATTGAAAAGGAAATCGCACAAGCAAAAAGTTCTGTTATTATAGCAGTGGCTTGGTTTACCAATCAAAATTTATTTGATGCTATTCTAAAAAAAGCAAAAAACGGATGTGAGGTTAGTTTGATGATAACCAATGATAAAATCAATGACAATTCCCTGATTGATTTTGAACAGCTAAACATAAACACTTCAAAAGTTTATAAAATTTGGAATGCAGAGAATAAGTTAATGCACAACAAATTTTGCGTTATTGATTTCTCAACAGTAATTACTGGTTCGTATAATTGGAGCTATAAAGCCGAAAGTAACCACGAAAACATCGTTATCAATTATGGAGATTTGACATTAGCCGAGCAATTTGCCAATGAATTTAACAACATCAAATCAATATATTTTCCAGATGCCTCCAAAGAAGAATACCAACAAGCGTTTCCCATTGATAAAATAATCAAGCGTTTGGAAATTCTCAAAAATGTTATCATACTTGAAGACTTTGAAGACGTTTCCCATACAGTTCAAAAACTCAAAAAATTTGATAACGACAATACTGTTCAACGCATTATTGATTTGACTGGAAAAGAACTTTATGGTGAAGTGGTTGAACTTATTCAACAATTCATTTCACAATATCAACAGCTAGTTTTATGGGATGATGCTGAAATAGGCGGTTTAAAATTGGAAATTAAAATTTTGGAAAACCAAATTAACGCTTTTGAAAACGAAAAGATTGATTTGGAAAAAACCATAAGTGATTTTCAAAACCGCCATACTAAAGAATTAGGAAAGATTATTTTAGAAATTCTGAAACTGAGAAAACTTAAATATAAAGACGATGAAGAAAAGGCACAAGAAGCCGAAAATGATTACAAGCAATACCAAAAACAATATGAAGTTGAGATAGAAAAAGAAGTTTTTGAGCTGAATGAAGAAGAAAAACTAGAACTTAAAAAACAATATAAAAGTGCCTCTATTCTATGTCATCCTGATAAGTTTATGAATGAGCCGCAAGAAATACAAAAACAGGCTGAAGAACTTTTTAAAGAACTTAATGAAGCAAACAGCAACAATGATTTAAAACGGGTAAAACAAATTTTAGATAACCTGCAAAAAGGAATTTTATCTACTGAAAGTAAAGGGAAGTTGACAGACAAGCAAAAATTGAAATTGACCGTACAACGGTTAAAACAAAAATTAGAAAAACTTACAACAGCTATTAAATCTATTAAAGAAGACAATGTCTATATAAAAATTTGTGAAATCTCGGATTGGGATGTTTATTTTACCGAAAACAAAGACCTGTTACAAAAAGAATTGGAAGACTTAAAAAATGGATAATAACAAGCTCATCCCGACAAATACTACTGTTGCTTTAGCACAGACTTCTAAGGCTTTGGCAATGACAGACAAACTCACCTTTAATCAAAACAGAAAGATGGTTAAAGAGATTTTTTTGAGTAATTGGAACTTTTTTATTTGTCACATATCACGGCATTATCCTTTAAATAATTATCTTTTAAGAAAGTATGAAAAAGTTTTGCATTGGGGACACATAAGTTGTAATATAAACCTTAACTGGGATGATAAATTAGTAAGTGAATTTATAAACGAGTGGAATAAGTTAGGAATAAGAATGTTCTTCACGTTTAATTTTTCAGATGATTTAGTTGAAAAATATCCAGAACTTTTAGGATGGAATATCATAAGCTCTAGGAAAAAAATTTGGACAGATGAATTTATAGCAAGAAATATTGATAAATTTGATTGGACTGGTTTAAGTTCAAACCAAAGTTTCCCTTGGTCTGAGACTTTTCTCGAAAAACATCAAGATAAATGGAATTGGGAAAAATTGAGTTGGAATAAAAATTTACCTTGGTCTGAAGCTTTTATTGAAAAATACAAAGAAAAATGGGATTGGAAAGAATTAAGTAGAAACAATAATTTACCATGGTCAGAATTGTTTTTTGAAAAGTATTTAGATAAATGGAATTGGGAAAAAGTTAGTTGGAATTCTAATTTACCCTGGTCTGATGCTTTTATTGAAAAATACCAAGAAAAATGGGATTGGAAAAGTTTAAGTGAAAACAAAAATTTACCCTGGTCAGAATTATTTTTTGAAAAGTATTTAGATAAATGGAATTGGGAAAAAGCGAGTTGGAATGAAAATTTACCTTGGTCTGAAGCCTTTATTGAAAAATACCAAGAAAAATGGAGTTGGAAAGAATTAAGTGGTAACAGAAATTTACCTTGGTCAGAATTATTTTTTGAAAAGTATAAAGACAAATGGAATTGGGAAGAATTAAGTGGCAACTGTAATTTACCTTGGTCTGATTCGTTTATTGAAAAATATAAAGATAAATGGGAATGGGGGGATACAGCATTTGGAATTACCGGATTAAGCGAAAACCATAACTTACCTTGGTCAGAAAATTTGATTGAGCGATATAATGAAAAATGGAATTGGAATCGTTTGTTCCAAAACAAGTCTATAAAATGGTCTATAAAGTCACTTTTAAAGTACAAATCGCATTATGGAAAATTTACTTTCAACAATAACATTTGGGAGGTTATAAAACCGTTTATCGACGATAACTTAATACAAGAAGTATTTGAGGAGTATGACAAAAAATAATGAAAACATGAGAATAGCAGGGGTAAAAACGATTAACGATTGGAATGAGCTAAAACTCAAATTAGATGTTAACAACAATAATTACTGGGACGAGGCATTCAGTTTTTTTGAAAAAAGAATAGAAACTCGATATTTCAAACCTATAGAAGCAATATTAAATATTTGTAATGATGAAGGAGAGGGGTTTGCTATTGTTAATCTTCAATGTTCGCTCATTGAAACAATTGAGTGTTTTATTAACGGTTGGATTAGTTCTTTTGAGGAAAGAAAAACTGTGTGGAGAAAATATAATGGAGATATAATTCACAAATCAAACAAAAAAATTTTCATTTCATTTTTTAAAAATAGGAATCCATTTAAAATTCTTGATATTGATGGAAAAGGTTTTTATAAAAATGTTAGGTGTGGACTTTTACACGAAACTCAAACCAAAGATGGTTGGAAAATTAACACAAAAGTAAATAATGATAAAGCTATTGAAAATAAAATTATTTACAGAGAGAATTTCCATTCGGATATTAAAAAAACGATTGAAGATTATAAATCTGCAATAATTAAAAAAGAAGATTTTGATAATAGTATTTCTGTTAATGATTTAAGGCAAAATTTCAAAGATAAATTTAATCATATCTGTGATATATCATAAAAATGAAAATAGCAATATTAGGTTGGGGTTCATTGATTTGGCAACCCAAAGCGTTAAAATATGATAGGGAGTTGGATTGGGATAATAATGGTCCTTATCTGCCCATTGAATTTTCAAGAATTTCAAATGATGGAAGATTGACACTTGTAATTGATGATAATGCAACGCCAGTACAAGTACTATTTGCTATTTCCCAATATAAAAAATTAGATGAAGCCATTTTGGATTTGGCAATAAGGGAAGGATGTGATAAAGATAGAATTGGCAGATATGATAAAGTCTCAGATGAATTTATCCCTAATGATTTTTCTTTTCAAAAAGCAATAAAGGAATGGATAAAAAAAACTGATTGTGATGCTGTAATATGGACGAACTTAGGTAAAAGATTCAAGGATAAAATAGGTTTAACACATAACATTGAAAATGTTATACAGTACTTAGAGACCTTACCTAAGGAAGCAAAAGTTATTGCAGAAGAATACATCCGTAAAGCACCTGAACAAATCAAAACTAAGTTTAGAAAAAAAATAGAAGAAGAACTTAATTGGAAACCAATGGTTTGACTAATTGACTAAAAACAATCACACCCTTGAAAAAATCATTAACCCTCATAGTCCTAATACTTTTGTTTGCTTGTAATTCTAAAACAGAGCAAAAACCTGTACAAACTGCTGAGGAAAAACAAGCCGCTAAAGAGGCTATTCTGAAAAAATGGGAAGAAGATTCATTGAAATATCAAGAACGTCAAAAACAGATATTAGAGAGTGAGATAAAAGCTTATAACATTTTCTTAAAAGAACTGGACTCTCAAGGGTTAAAATATGAGTCAATGTCTTATGAAATTTTTGACAGCTTATATACAAACCCAAAACATTGGACAAGAGAATGGCGAGAAAGCTATGTTTTTTTTGAGATAGACTCCAGTCAAACTTTTCAGGTAGGCAATTTAAAATTTGAAGCTGTTTATGAAGAAAATATGGTTAAAGATGCCGAATTCCCTTATGGTGGTGTTCGTGAAATGCATATTTCAAAAAAAGGTAAACATCTTCAAACAATGAAAAATTTAAAAGATATTAGGGCATTAGGTATTGTATATGTTGGGTTTTATGATTTCAATCTAGATGGATATAAGGATATGAGATTTTTATTATCTGAAGGGAAAGGATATTTTTATGAATATTATTTATTCAATTCCAAGACACAACAATTTGAACATGCTAAAGAATGGGATTATATCCGTCCGGATTTTTACAACATACCTCAAAAGCATTTTTTTACTATTCCTTATGGTACTTGTTGTGATGGAGACTATGCATTGTATCAAATCAATGGAACAAAGCTTAAAAAACTAAAGAAGATTTACTACAACAGTCTTGGAGAAAATGATGGACGCAATACGGTAGTGGATGTTAATCAATGATTAAAAAAAATTGACTGACCACCTAGATTCCATAAAAACTTAGTTCCTCAAAAACTTGTAAAGCAAAACACTCCAAATTTGTAAAATAGCATGTTAGTTCTTTGCAAATCTAAATCCTTTGGAGCAGGTCTGTTCAAATTTTCATAAAACACTATCTTTGTTAACCTTTTCAAGGTAAAAATTACAAATAATATGACCACAAAAAACCAAACCATACTCATCATCGGTGCCGGGCTGTGTGGCTCGTTGCTGGCAATCAGAATGGCACAACGAGGCTACCATGTGCAACTCATCGAGAAACGACCCGACCTGAGGAAGCACGACATTGGTGCCGGGCGCTCTATCAACCTGGCGTTTTCTGACCGGGGGATGAAAGGTATGAAACTCGTGGGACTGGAAGAAAAAGTCAAACAACTCTGCATCCCCATGTATGGCCGTATGATACATGACCTGGAAGGAAACACTTTTTTAAGTCGCTATAGTGGACGCGAGAAAGAATACATCAACTCCATTTCCCGCACCGGTTTGAACGGCTTACTGCTGGATGAAGCCGAAACTATGGACAACATCACCATGATTTTTAACCATTCCTGTAAAAAAGTAAATCTGGAAGAAGGAACAGTCGTTTTTATTGATGAAGAAAACCAACGCGAAGTCTTATTAAAAGGTGATGTGGTGATTGGCACAGACGGTGCAGGCTCTGTTTTACGTCAAAGTATGTATCTCAATAAAAAATTTCTGTTTAGCTTCTCGCAAAACTTTCTCACTCACGGCTATAAAGAGCTTTCTTTCCCTCCTGCTACTGATGGCGGTTTTCTTACTGAAAAAGGGGCGCTACACATCTGGCCACGGGGTGAAAATATGCTGATTGCCCTTCCCAATCTCGACGGAAGTTTTACGGTAACACTCTTTCTGGCTTGGGATGGGGGCGAATACAATTTCAATAATCTCACCACCCCCGAACGGGTCACCGAATATTTTGAAAAATTCTATCCCGATGCTTTACAACTTATGCCACACTTGGCCACAGAGTTTTTTGAAAACCCCACCGGAGCGTTGGGAACAGTAAAATGCTACCCCTGGAGCAGTTATGGAAAAACCCTATTAATGGGTGATGCCGCACACGCCATTGTTCCGTTTTATGGGCAGGGAATGAATGCTTCCTTTGAAGATGTAGTAGTTTTTGACGAAATTTTAAACAAACACGAAGGCGACTGGCAAAAAGTTTTCACAGAATATGAAAAAGTGCGTAAAAAAGATACCGATGCCATAGCCGATTTAGCGTTAGACAATTTCCACGAAATGAAATCACACACCGCCAGTGCCTTGTTTCAGGAAAAAAGAAAACTGGAAACCGCCTTTGAAAAAGAGTTTCCTATGGAATACTCTTCAAAATACTCACTGGTGACTTTCAATGAAGAAATTCCCTATGCTGAGGCGATGCGAAGAGGCCGCGCTCAAGACAAAGCCATATTAAATCTGCTGGCTAACGGCAAAATTAATTTGGATGAACCCCTTAGTAACACCCTTACTCTGGTAAAGCGTGAAACCGAAAGAATTTTAATTGATGAAAGTATAACCAACCAATTGCTCTAACTTTTTAAACTCTTTCAGGGTTTTAAATCCTGAAAGGGTTAACAATCAACTATGAAAAAACAAGAAATAGCCTCAATACTCGACCAAGCCGCAAAAAATGCGCAAGCCGTTCCGCAAATGGCAGCTGAAAATAATATGACTTTGAAAGAAGCCTACGAAATTCAACGTTTGTCTATTCAAATGCGGGTTGAGCGTGGCGAAAAAATCACCGGCTACAAGCTCGGATTTACCAGCAAAGCCAAAATGGAACAAATGGGCGTTCACGACCTTATCTGGGGTATTTTAACCGATGAAATGGAACTGCAACAAGAAGAAACCGTAAACCTCAACCGTTGGATTCACCCGCGTGCCGAGCCCGAAATCGCTTTTCGCGTAAGCAAAGACATTGACCGTGAACTCTCTCTAGATCAACTTCCCGAATATCTCGACCGTATGGCTCCTGCTCTGGAGGTTATCGACTCCAGATATGAAAATTTTAAATTTTCACTGGAAGATGTGGTTGCAGACAATTGCTCCTCCACCGGCTATGTTATTGGCGACTGGCAACCCCTTTCAACCGAAATTTCAAATTTGAAAATGGATTTGCTCGTCGATGGTAAAATTATTGAAAGTGCCTCATCGGCTGCTATTTTAGAAAATCCATTACAATCGGTAGTAGAATTGAGCAGACTCGCGACAAATGCCGGACTCACAGTCAAAAAAGGGCAGGTGATTTTAGCCGGAGCAGCCACAGCTGCCGTGTTTTTAAAACCTCAACAAACACTGACTGCTCAGGTTGAAAATATGGGAAGCGTTAGTTTTAAAACCAATGAAAGTTAATCAACTTTCACTTTTTTATAGATATTTTGCGTGGTTTTACCTTCGGAATCTTCTGCGTCGATAACCAAATTGTTTTGAGCGTCAAAACTGGCCAGCATGCTTTTTCCACCTTGATTGAACAAATACATTCCCTCTCTGGAAGTCTTTGAAAGTGAACCCACCTTTACAACAGCATCGTTATTTTTTTTGTAAAGCACATAACCATCCTCAACAGATTCCAGATAGTAGTTGGCACCATTATGAGAAAATTCAGGGAGGTTTTCCACTTCTACAATCACCGCGGGAGTTTCCTTTTTAACCTCTATAACTTGCGGGGCTGCAAGTGCTGCATCTCTTTTATTAACGCTTTCGCGAAAAGCTTCCAGGTCACCTTGTCTAACGCCTAAAGCCTCCATACTTCTGAAAGCACGTCTGAGCGCCTGATGATAACTTTTACGGTATTCTTTTTCTTTACTGCTACCCGGTTCAGAAAGATAAACCACGTTGTTGTTGCAGTCTTTTAGAACAACTGTCATGGTGGTTTGAAACATATTAGAATCTAAAATCAAATCGGCATAAAGCCCGTCACATCTGGGCAATCCTTTTAACTCAACGTCATAAATAGAATTGAAACCTGCCTCCCTAAAAAGATGGCGCAACAGAGTATTTACCTGATGTTGATCAATCCCCCTTTGAAATTCAAATTGTTGGGGAACCAGCACATAAGCATAGTCATTTAACGATTTTTGACCATACACATTAAAACTAATAATATTGAAGAGAAGAAAAGCAACAAAAATTCGACACATAATCTATGCGATTTTAAAAAAAATTAATTTTGAATATCCGTTAAGTATCATAATCCTGTAATATTAGCAATAACAACTCTTTCGAAGATTTTTTCTCCAAAATACCTTCGATTAAGCTTATATACAAACTCATTGAGATA